>JAEEGL012228612.1_pt1 | contig 104065 bp, 95 predicted proteins | sample 9134231 | NCBI WGS metagenome assembly JAEEGL01 (sample SAMN16246548, study PRJNA631951) | gut metagenome | biome: gut microbiome; feature: rumen; material: fiber-attached | host: Bos | place: Iran: Karaj | collected 2018-10 | reverse complement strand
TAACTTGTTTATGACCTAAATGAGGTGGATTAAAACTTCCAACATATACACCTATTTTCATATTACATCTCCAATTCTAATTTCTTTTGTCTTTCTTTTAATGAAAGTTCCACACCAATAAAATCTAAACTGCTACTATAATAATCAGATTCAGTAATTTCACTATTAATACTTTTAACATCATAATTATCTAAAATCTTTGAAAAAGCTTCTTTTATATCTTCATTACTTATACTAATAGTTTGAGTAGCACTTCTATTATAAATTTTAATTTCTTTATCGTATGAAAATCTTACTTTTTTAACTTTAGTTTCAGATGTATAGTATCCTTCAGTTGTATAATAACATTCAGCTTTAACACTAACAGGTTGATCTAATGTTTCACTATAATAAGATCTTAATATTCCGAGAAAATCTTCAGCTTTAATATACATTTTCATAACTTATCTTTCCTTTCTCAATTCTATTTCTATATCCTCATATTCATTTAAACTTTTATCTTCACCAAATATAATAGGTCTCGCTCTTAAAGATTTTTCTCTTTCCCAAGGATTTTGTATACTTTTACTAAATCTTGAAAGAAAACTTTCAGATTTTAAAGAATCTTCATAAAGAAAATAAGAATTAATATTTAAATCTAATACAGTTGAATCTATCGCTATTTCTCTTTTTAATTCACTATCATATGATCCTTCTATCACAGTTTTGAAATCTTCCCAGCTTTTTTCAAATATTTTAGTTTCTGTAGCATTTGATATTAATCCACCTTCTGTATCTTTTAGATTCTCAAATGCTTGCTCTTTTTCTTTTAACAATTTCTCTATATAATCTTCTGAATAACCTAATTCACTAGGTGATTTAATTTGATCATTTTTAATAAGATAAGCAAGTGCCATTTCAAATGATTGTATATCAAGATATAAAGTTTTAATACTTGAATTTTCATATATTTTATCTGCATATTCTCTACAGAAAAAATATAAATCTCCACTTTCTTTACCTTTCACAACATCTTTAAAGGCTTCAATTACTGCAATTGCTGCAGCATATATTTCTTTAGCACATTCTTTATATGATTTAATTAATTCTAGTAATCTTTCTTTACTATAAAATTCTTCTGCTTTTTTTAATAAATAAACATCTTTATTCATTTTATTTTCCCCCCCTTTTATTTTAATTATAATCTTTTATAAACTGGTATTTCGAATTTATGATGAGAATTATTATGTAATTTTTTTATTTTTTTTGCTACTTCTTCATCTACTGTTTCTCCATTTATGTATGATGCAATATCTTTATATTTAACTCCAAGTTTATCTTCATCGGTAAGTCCACTAAGACCATCACTAGGCGCTTTATGTATTACTTGATCTGGTACTTCTAAATATTCTCCAATTTTAATAACTTCATCAACAGTATAATTATTAAGTACTCCTATATCATAAGTAGAATCTCCACCTTTAGTAAAATATCCAACATATAATTCACATAAATTTGAAGTACCTGCCACTATATAAGTTCCACCTTTTAGTTTTGAATATAAGGCAGCCAAATAATAAACACTAGCCATTCTAAATTTTGGTTTTAAATTAATATTACTATCTTTAACTTCATCTTCACTAAAAGTTCCAAGTTTGTTAATCTCACTAATAAAGCTATCATATACAGACGTTAAATCTATATTTATCAATTCAAATCCAAACTTGTCAGCAACAAGTTTCGCATCATTTTTATCACTACTCATTGAATGACATGGAAGTGTTACTCCCAAAACATTCTCATTACCAAGAGCTTTGCAAAACAATGCAGCTACAACGCCAGAATCTTTTCCTCCACTTATTCCTAAAACTACGCCTTTTAAGTTATTAGATTTATAATATTCTCTAATAAACTTAACAATTTTTTCGGTTTCAACTTTTGGATTAAACATAATTTACCTCCTTTCTTTTATTCTACACAATGCTAATTTAGCATTAGAACCACTAATATATCCTTTTTTCTCAAGTTCTAATAATTCTTCAAATCTAAATGGCATATATCTAACTATTTCATCAGGATCTAATTTCTGATTGAATTTTCTTTCACAATTTTCAGCTAGAAAAATATGATTATATGCAGCACTTACTCCTTCATCTTGATAAAATGAATCAAGTAATGTTAATTTATTTGTAACATAGCCCGTTTCTTCTCGAAGTTCTCTTAAAGCAGCATTTTCTGGCTTTTCTCCTTTTTCAATATATCCAGCAGGAAAACCAACTGCTATTCTTTTACTTGTAAATACTCTTGGCTCAATTGTGACAATGTATTCACCATTTTTTAAAACTGGAACAATTATAACAGCAGAACCATCTATATTATTCTTTAATATTTGTTCTCTATAAATGGTTTTCTTATTATTTAGTTCAAACTTTTGAGGTATTATTGTTACAAAAGTTTTATCTTTTTTTACAATTTCATTTCTAATCCACTTAAGTTCATTAATATATCTATTTAATTCACTAAATCTATCTTTTCTCATAACTTCTCCTTAACAATTTTTCTTCTAAAGTTTTATATGTATCATTAAAATCTCTTTCAGAAATTCCATACATATCATTTTCATCTGTGATATTTATATAACCACCAACTGCTATTTTCATTTCGCTTCCCCATTGTTCTAAAATGATGTTATCTTGAATTCTAATAAATTTTTGTATACCACCTTTAGGTTTAAATACGTCATTATAATCAACTTCATATTTTTTTTCAAAAACTTCACTACTAACTACCCATTCATTAGTATGTCCATTTTTATCAACAATAGGATTACCTTCACTATCAGCTTTAGTTAGAATATAAGATGAATCGTTATCAACTATAGCTACTTTTTCTACTATTTCATTTCCCTCACTATCTTGAGACCAAGATATTATTTTTTCATTTACTTTTCCTTTTCTAGCAATTACCCTTGCTTTTTTAACAGCGTCTATTGTATCACTGTTTTTATTTAAAAGCTTACCTACATAATCTTTAACATTTATTTTAATATATTCTTCCATTTTTAACTTACCTTTCTATGACTTAAAATCATTTTATTTTTTAAATTAGCATATTCTTCAGTTCCATCAACATAATATCTATGTGGATTTAATGTTCTTTTAACTTCTGGATATAATTTTTTCATTTGTTCATTACAATATGATTGTTTTTCAAATATTGATGGATCTTTATAAACCAACTGTCCATTTACGAATATTGGTTTTTGAAGTTTAACAAGGTTGTAATTATCAATTGTAGTATTTGTTATTAAATCACTTATACTAATTATTTTCATTTTTTCTTCTGACATTTCTCTATTTTTACTGCACATAATATCTGCTATTGCATATCCTGAATCTTTATCATATGCTCTATATAAATCTTTAAAATCTGGATTAACTATTTTAATTACATCATTACTTAATTTAATTTTTGGAATTATTACTCCATTTTTAACTATTGCTACTAATTTATATACAGCGCCCATTCTTCCAGCTGGTTTTGAAATATTGTCTCCTATACCAAGTGAATCAAAATATGCTCCTTGGCTTATTAATGATTCAATAGTTTCAGCTTTAATACCATTGCTTAAACATATTTTTGCATTTGAATATCCAGCTCTATTTAGCATTAATCTAGATACTTTAGAAAGGTAAGCAAGATCACCTGAATCAATACGAATACCAATGTGATTCGTTTCATATCCATTTTCTTTCATCCAATTAAATGTTTTAATTGCATTTGGAACTCCACTTTTTAAAGTATCAAATGTATCAACAAGAAGTGTTGCATTATCTGGATGAGTTTTAGCAAATCTTTTAAAAGCATCAAATTCACTATCAAATGATTCAATAAAGCTATGTGCCATTGTACCTAAAGCACGAATACCCATCATTTTTGCAGCTTGAACATTACTTGTTCCTGCACATCCAGCCATAATTGCATATCTTGATGCATCTATTGCTGCTTCTGGTCCATCAGCTCTTCTTGCTCCAAATTCCATAATTTTAACATCTGCAGGAGTAGCTTCAATAACTCTTCTTGCTCCAGTTGCATGTTCTTTAGCTCCATTTATAATTGAAAGTAATGCAGTTTCAATTATTTGTCCTTCAATTAGAGGTGCTTTTACAGTTACTAATGGTTCATTTGGAAACACAGGTGTTCCATCAGGAACAGCATATATATCACCACTAAAGTGAAAATGTCTTAAGTAATCTAAGAATTCTTCACTAAAGTTATAACCACTATCTTTAAAGTATTCTATATCTTCTTCAGTAAATTCTAGTCCCTTTATATATTCAATTACTTTATCAAGACCAGCCATAATTGTGTATCCACCACCATTAGGGACTTCTCTATAAAATAAATCGAATACTCCTTCAACATCTTTATTTTCTTTATAATATGAATCTGACATAAATAGTTCATATGCATCAGTTAACATTGTATAATTTCTTGATAACTTTTCCATTTTAATTTTCTCCTTTCACTATCGCACCTGCTTGACGCATTAACTTAAGTGCCATTTCATTATATTCTTCTCTATTATGCATATCTGAATTATATGTTTCAACTAAATCGCTTCTAACTGTAACCTCTACTTCCCTATTATTTTCATCGAAATAATTAATAAGTGGTATCACTAGATTTAATACACATATATCAGTACAACATCCAGTCACAATTACTTCTCTTAACTTTTTCATAGCTTCAATATCATTTAAGAAATCCTTAGCAAATATTGTACTAGTTGAATTCTTTTCGTAACTAAATGCTTCTTTTTCATATTGCTTAATCTCATCTATTAATTCTTCTTCTCCACTTCCTTTAACACAATGAGGAGGAAATTTTTTAAATTCAGTTGAATTCATATCATGTGTATCTTTAATAAATGCAATTCCTTCATCTTCATTTAATGTCCATTCAATAGTTTTAATTAACTCAGGTGTTATGTGATTAATATATGGATCAGCCATAGCTCCTTTCTTTATAAATCCATTTACCATGTCTACAACTACAAGTAACTTTTCTAATTCTTCTTTTCTTTTCATAACCTTTCCCTTTCTCTTTTTAACATTTTGTTAAAAACAAATGTTTTAATAAAATCAGATTTCTTCTCATCTGTTATTAACATTATATTAAAAACAGAATTGTTTGTCAACCCCTTTTTTAAAAAAAATAAAAAAAAATGAAAATCAACGTTTTAATTGAATTTCATTTTTGAATTCAGTACCCACTATTATTTCATTTCCATTATCGTCTACCATATCATAATCTATATTACTTTTTAAAAACGCTAATAACTTATCAATGCCATTATTACAAATTATACTTCCTATTTGCTTAGAAAAGAATGATACCGTAAGTTTACCTTTAGAACGTTCAATTGCCATTTTAATATCTTCATTATATTCATTATAAAATTGTTCAAATAATTTATATTCATTTAATGATATTTTTCGATTTGGTATTTGAAAACGAAGACTTCCAAAGTGTCCCGATACGCCTTGGTCATTTGGTACTCCTACTTCATATGACATTCTTATAGTTATAAATTTTGATTTACATTGTTCTGCTAAATAATTTACATCACACTCAGAATATAATTGGCCTCCACCATTTATATCTTCCATAAATCTTCCATAAGAGCAATTATGAGTGCCAAGACCATAATTAGAATTATAACCCATTATATACTGTTTTGAAGTAATAACTCCGAATCCGCCAAAATCAAATGATTGAGTCCTTGATGCTTTATCTACAAAATTAAAAAATGAAAAATCATTTGTTAATTCTTTTAAATCAAAATTATAACGACTTATATTACTATATTTTAAATCTATAAATGAATCACTCATGTTTTCTCCTCATTTTTAATTCTTTATCATTTAATAATTCTATAGACTTATCTATATGCTCTTTATTTAGTCCATTCCCATAAAACTCAGTTTTAACCATATGTTGCATTAACTCATCATCATAATCAGGAAATATTTCATCATCTATTATAATATAATTAGAAACATCATGATTATTTAAATAATCTTTTATGCCTTGTCCCCTATCATCCATGTTGTCTTTTGTCGCACCTATTATTGGAATTCCCAAATTTATTAAATGTTTACAAATATCATCAAATTTAGATGAATATTTCCAACTAGATATTACTACTATCTTAGAATCAGTTGAATCTATTAATTCTTTTAATAAATCTAATTTATCTAAATCTATTTGTTGTAACATGTATTTTATATAATTATTACTTTCATTTAATGAATTAACATCTATCATTCTAAGATCTTGCATATTCCTGTATCTTTTAACAAAGAATGTTTCACTATTTAATACGCCATCAAAATCTAGAAAAATTATTTTCATACAATCCCCCCCGTTAATAATTATATATCTAAAAATGAACTAATATGAGCAGTAGAAAAATTAGTATTTTCCTGAATATCAGTTAATATATCTGGAGTATCATCTATCATAATTAGTTTATAATCTTCAAGCTTTGGATATTTATTCTTAATATTATTTAGTATACTTCTTTTATCATTATTTCTATCTACAAAATATACATTGTCTGGAATAATATCATAGTATTTTTCAACATACTCTTTTTTATATTTTCCTTCTTTATTAACTCCTATCGCAGTAATAACATATATTCTACTTTTATCTTTATCTTTTAAAAATTTCTGCATTTTTTTGCTTACTTTATCTTTAGTATATAAATTATTATCTTCATTAACAAAATTATCCCAGTCATCATCACTCATGTAATAGTGATTATATTCTCCAAATTCTAAAATTGCAAGTACACCATCAACATCAAAAACTAAAACACTATCTTTGTCTTTTAATAACTCTTTTATTTTGCTCATCATTTTTCTTCTTTCTACTAACTTCTTTTTTATTTTTCTTTTCTTTAGTATCAATAGTACCTTTAAATACTATATATTTATCATACAAATATTCTAATATAAAATTAGCAAGCATATTAAGACCTGTTACTAGGTATTCATTCCACAAGAATGTATTTACCAAATAATTACCCAAAATCGTTGAAACAGGTGTAAAAATTAGGTAAAAAATGAAAACTTTAGTCATTGCAATAGGAACATTTACAGTTGATTTGAATGTATATTCACGATTTAATGTAAAGTTCCATATCACTGATGCTACTAAAGCTATTAAGTAACATGCCCAATAACCCATACTTGTAAATTCTGTTAATAATGTAAATAATCCTATTTCAATAATGCCGGCTGAAATAGAAAACAATGTAAATTTAATAGTTCTTAATAGTTCTTTTTTATCTTTCATAATAGCCTCACTTTAATGGATATCGTTTAGTAATATTAGTCACTTCTTTTTTAAGTTCATTTATTATTTTTTTATTATTATAGTTTTTCAATGCTTTAATAATAATATCGGCAATTTTAATAAAATCTTTTTCTTTAAGTCCTCTTGTTGTCATCGCTGCTGTGCCTAGTCTAATACCACTAGTTACAGTTACCTTTTCAGTTTCATTTGGTATTGTATTTTTGTTTACTGTTATGTATATACTATCTAGTATTTTTTCAGCAACATCTCCAGTTATTCCAAAAGATGATTTAACATCTATTAGCATTAAATGATTGTCAGTTCCCCCTGAAACAACTCTTACATTATTTTTCATAAATTCGTTTGACATTGCTTTTGCATTATTCACAACATTTTTAGCATATGTTTTAAAATCATCTTGTAAAGCTTCATAAAAACATTGTGCTTTTGCGGCAATTACATGCATTAATGGTCCCCCTTGAATTCCAGGGAATATAGTTTTATTGATTTTTTTAATTATTTCTTCATCGTTGGTAAGGATTAATCCACCTCTTGGTCCTCTTAAAGTTTTATGAGTTGTAGATGTTACAACATCGGCATAAGGGCAAGGATTCATATGTACTCCTCCTGCAACCAATCCGGCAATGTGTGCCATATCAACCATTAAATATGCTCCACACTTATCTGCTATATCTCTAAACTTTTTAAAATCAATTTTCCTACTATAAGCACTATAACCAGCAATAATCATTTTAGGCTTTTCTTTTAGTGCAATTTTCTCGATTTCTTCATAATTTAATACTTCATTTTCAAGAGAATATGATACGATCTCATAATCTATTCCACTAAAACTCACTTTGCTACCATGAGTTAAATGTCCTCCCTCTGTCAATGAAATACTAAGTACCTTATCACCTTTTTCAAGTAACGATCTATAAACTGCCATATTTGCCGAGCTTCCACTATGTGGCTGAACGTTTGCATACTTACATCCAAATAGTTTACATGCATATTCAATTGCCTTGCTTTCAAATATGTCTATAAACTCACATCCACCATAATATCTTTTACCTGGGTACCCCTCAGCATATTTATTAGTAAGTATACTTCCTTGTAATTTTAATATATTTTTTGAAACATAGTTTTCACTTGCTATTAATTCAATATTTCTATTTTGTCTTTTCTTTTCTAATTTTAGTGCATTTAATAATTCATAGTCCATTTTAATCACCCACAAAAAGATTATACCAAAAAAAAGACATAACTTAAATAGTTATATCTCTACATTATTATTTATCAAAATCAACAATTCTTAAAATATTCTTTTTTGTTTTATTCTTTTTCTTTTTATTAATATCAATAGTTTTAATTTTTCTTCTTCCTTTTAAAGCCACTTCTTTTATTGACTCATCACAATCAGTATAAATTGGATTTTCATCTTCAAACTCTTCTTTTTTTCTATTGATGAACTTCTTAAATCCCCAAAATACTAAAGGGATACCTCCAAATATTATTATTAATAAACCTAATAGTTTATAAATATTTTCTCTATTATATAAATAAAATGAAAATTCAATTTTATTTATTTCACTCTGCTCATTATACGACCATGTTAACGATTTACCATCTCTACTTAGTTTATTTGCATTATTGCTAATAGATTTTCTGGGCAAATTTAATATAAAAGTTACAATAGAATCAGGATCTATTTCTAATTCAGTAACTTCACTTTCTTTAATGTCATCGAGCAATATATTTTCTTTTTCATTCCTATAATTGTATGCTAAGTCACTAACTTCAAAAAATATTACATTACCTTGTTCATCAAATTCTAATTTAAATGTTATTCCTTCATGCCCATTAATTGTTATATTTTCATTTGTATATTCTAATGTTTCTTTTTCTTTTGCTTTTTCATATTCAGATATTATTTTACTATATATGTCTCTCACTACATTTAGAAAATCAGATATACTTTCTTTTTTTTCGGTTTTAAGATTATTAGCAATATATTCTTTGTCAACTAAAAAACTAGCTGTATATGTATTTCTTAAATAACCTTTTTTAACCTTAAATAAAATACTATCATCAAAATCAGGATCAACATATTTAGTTATCTCAACTCTAATATCTTTTTCTGAAGATATTTCATCAATATTATCATAATGTTTGGTTAACTTATATCCCTTATGTCCATACTCATTAATACTTTGAATTTTGATCTTTCTTAATTCATATCCTTCACTGTTATTAACATAAATACTATCATTAAAGTCATCTTCTACTAAAACTTTAATTTCAAAATCTATACTCTTATCTTTATTAATAGTCATAATAGACTCTTCCCTATAACAACCACTAAAAATAAATATAAATAAAATCACTAATATTATTTTAATTTTTTTCATATTTTAAAACCTCTAACAACATTCTCATTATAGCATATTAGAGGTTTTACAGTAAATATTTTATTACATAAATGATTTTAACTTTTCTATTTCATCTTCTTGAAATTCTAAAAACTTTTTAGCTAGTTTAATAGTACTTTTATCTGCTATTTTCCTATAACTATTTATTTTGGCACTTATAATTGTGACGCCCATTGTTATACCTTCAACAACCATTTGCGCAATTGCAGAATCACTATTATCTTTCATTGTCTCTTTCATAATTCCCATATTACTTCCAATTTTTGCCATAAAAGAAGCTTTTTTAGGAGTAATACCATTTTTTTCTAATAATTTCCCTGCTTGATTTAAATACTTTTCATATTCTTTAATTTCCTTTTCTAAACAAAATTTTATTTTATTTTCTTTGTCTTTTAGTTTATTAATTAAAGTTGTAATCGTATAACTACCCATTTCAGCAGTTTCATAAATGTGAGTTAATAACTCTAAATTTTCATCCATATTATCACCAATATTATTATTGACAATAAAAAAAGAAATATACTTATAAAGTTTTATTAAATATCAATTTATTAATTATTTCATATTTTTTTGTGATAAACTATTAATATGAAAAAAATAATTTTAATAATATTTATATTTTTATTAATTGGTTGCAATAAAAAAGAAGACATTAAAGTTAATGAACCTGTTATAGAATTATCCGAATTAGAAATCAAAGATAATTTAGAATTTGAATATTCAGCGGATGTGTTTTTATATGATTTAGTTGAAAGTAGAGATTCAACTATAACAAGCGAAAATATTAAATTAGACACTTTATCTTTAGGAGAAAAGACAACTACTATTGAATATTTACATAATAATACTAAGTCATCTAAAAGTATTACTTACAAGGTGGTTGATACTACTAAACCACTAGTATTAATTAATTCAACTCTTACTGTCGATAAAAACACAAAAGATGTTGTTAATAAAGTATTATGTGCTGATAACTATGATAAAAGACCTAAATGTACCATTGAGGGCTCTTATAACACAAGCAAAATTGGGACATATGATAATTTAACATATAAAGCTGAAGACTCATCCGGTAACATAACTACTCATAACTTTAAATTAAAAGTTGTTGAGCCTAGTAAATCAAGTAGTTCAAATAAATCAAAATATAAAATAGAAGATTTAATTAAAAAATATAAAAATGAAAATACAATGATAGGTATAGATGTTTCTTCTTGGCAAAACAATATAGATTTTAAAAAAGTCAAAAATGCTGGGGTAGAATTTGTTATGATTAGAATTGGATATGGTCATAATAAACAAGGAAAACTAGTTATGGATAACAAATTTAAAAATAATATTAAAAATGCTAAAAAAGAAGGATTAAAAGTTGGATTATACTTCTATAGTTATGCAAATACCATTGAAAAAGCAAAAGAACAAGTTAGGTGGATAGTAAGTAATTTAAAAGGCGAAAAATTAGATTTACCTATCGCATTTGATTGGGAAGATTGGAAAAGCTTTAATAGTTATAATATGAGTCTTTATGATATAAAAGAAGTTGCTAATGCATTTATTGAAGAATGCAAAAAGTATGATTATGAAGGTATTCTCTATAGTAGTAAATATTATTTAGAAGAAATATGGGGAATTAATTCTTTTGATACTTGGCTTGCTCATTATACATCAAAAGAAAAATCTAGTTATACTGGTAATTATATGATGTGGCAGTTATCAAGTAGAGGAAAAGTTCCAGGTATAAGTGGAAATGTAGATCTTGATATTTTATATACAAATTAAAATGGAGATTACTCTCCATCCATAGATTCCATTATATAAGGAGCAATTTGAACTTTTCGTGAAAGTATATTTTTAAGTTCAATTCCTTCATATATTTTATCTAAATCAAAACTATTTTTAATAATTCTTTCAGAACCTGTATTATATAAACAATAAGAAATATTATTAAATATATCAGTAACAAATAAAGTAACTACATTGTAGTTATTTTTTTGACATACAAAGTCTAAATATTCAACCATCGCATCTTTATCAATTAGTTCAAAATCTGATGTAAGAACTTGCCCTATTCCTAAAGTTTTACTATCAACTTTATATGTTTTAAAGTCTTTATATAATATTTGTTCATTTGTAAGATTAGTAATGCTCATACCTTGTTTTAATAATTTTACTCCATATTCATTATAATCAATACCAGCTATTTTAGATAATTCCCTAAGAGCTATTCTATCTTTTTCAGTAGTTGTAGGAGAAGTTAACAACAAAGTATCTGATATTATAGAGCTTGCCATAATTCCCGCTATTGAAGCAGGTATTTCTATATTATTTTCATTATAAATATCATACAAAATTGTATTAACACTACCCACTATAGCGGTTCTAAAGTTAATAGGTATTTTAGTGAAAATATCCCCAATATTATGATGATCTATAACTTCTAATATTTCAGCCTCTTCAAGGCCTTCTACACTTTGAGAATAATTATTGTGATCTACTAATATTACCTTTTTCTTTTCAACATTATTACAATTATTTGCCGTTAATAAACCAGTACATTCTCCTCTGTTATTTATAATTGGATAATTAGTATGTTTTATTTTTTTACTCTCTTCTAAAAAGTCAGACAAATAATCTATTTCATTAAATGTACTAATTTCCTCTTCTATCATAATTGTCCTAATATAATTTGCATATGACAGATATGAAGACACATCATAAATTGAATAAGGAGTACTTATAATATTAACACTCTTTTCAATTGCTTTATTTATAACAGAATTATCTAATTTACCATCAGATACAATTATTATTAATTTAACTCCAATTGATATGGCATTGTTAACATCATCAGCATTATTTTCTGTAACAAATATTGATGAACTATCCATCATTGTATCATTAGATATTGACTCTTTTGTAAATACTTTTCCACATATTTCCTTATCAAATTTTAATATTTTTGTACCATTTAATATCTTTAATATATTTCCATATGAAGTATTTAATTTAGTACAACTCCCGTTTATTAAAGCTTTTACTATTTCTTTCAATGAAACAAAGCCATAATATTTATTCTTATTTTCAACTAAAGGAACCCCAGTAATTGAATATTTATTCATATAGTCAAAAGTATCTTTGATAGAGATATTTTTATCAACATAAGTGTTTTTATGATAATTTATATCTTTAATTTGCAATTTAACATCATTTAAATGAAAAGGTTTTTTAACTTTAAAATAATTTAATGCATATTCTGTTTCTTCATTAATAATTCCAAGAGTACATGGAATAGTATTCATACCAAGTTGGTTTTTTAAGTATGACAAAGCAATAGCCCCACATACAGCATCAGTATCTGGGTTTCTATGGCCAAAAACATATACTAGCTTTTCACTCACTATCCATCACCCTATTCTTAGTTAATAATATCATTTTTATGCAAAAAAATAAAGGTGTTTTAAAAATTTAAAACATCTTTATAGAAATAATTTAATTATTATGATCTTATTCAACTGTGACAGATTTTGCCAAATTTCTTGGTTTATCTACATCTACTCCTTTTGATACCGCTATATAATAGCTTAATAATTGTAATGGTATTACAGTCAAAGATGGATAAAAATACTTGCTAGTATATGGAATAAGTATATTTTTATCAGATACTTTTTTAACATTAATTGTTTTAGGAGATATTGTTAATATATAGCCTCCTCTTGATTTAACAGCATTTAAATTGCTAATCGTTTTCTCACATATATTTTCTTGAGTTACTACTCCAATTACTAAAGTATTGTCTTCAATTAAACTAATAGTTCCATGTTTAAGCTCACCAGCGGCATAAGCTTCACTATGAATATAACTTATTTCTTTTAATTTTAAACTTCCTTCTAGTGATATAGCATAATCAAGGCCTCTACCTATATAGAAAGCATCTTCCGCACTAGAAAGTTTACTAGCTATTTTTTGAATTTTCTTAATTTGACTACTTAATATTTCTTTAATTTTGTCAGATAAAGTTTCCATTTCTTTTAATAGTACACTATATTTTTTATCATCTATTTGTTTCTTAACTTTTGCTAGTTCAATAGCGAATAAATACATCACAATTAATTGAGTACTAAATGCCTTAGTAGTTGCTACAGATATTTCTGGTCCAGCTAAAGTATATAATACATATTCCGCTTCTCTTGCAATAGAAGAACCAACTACATTTACTATAGCTAAAGTCTTAATTCCTAAAGATTTAGCTTCTCTCAAAGCCGCTAAAGAATCTGCCGTTTCTCCAGATTGACTAACTATAATCACTAAATCATTTTTATTCAATATAGGATTTTTATATCTAAATTCTGATGCCACATCAACCCTTACAGGTACTCTTGCTAAATCCTCTATGAAATACTGTGCGCAAACTCCAACATGATATGCTGATCCACAAGCTACTATATATATTTGATTTATATCATTTAATATACTTTTAGTTATATTACAACTAGAAAAATTTATTTTATTATTCTTAAGATAATAACTAACTGTTTTATATATTACATCAGGTTGCTCAAATATTTCTTTGATCATAAAATGCTCATAACCATCTTTTTCAGCAGATGTTATATCCCATTCTATAGTTTTTAAAGGTTTTTCTATTACATCACCATTCAAGTCATAAAAAATAACTTCATTCTTTTTTAAACAAGCTGATTCTAAATTATCAATATAATATACATTTCTTGTGTATTCTAATATTGCAGGAACATCAGAAGCCAAATACATTCCATCTTTCCCTTTGCCAATAATAATTGGAGAATCTTTTCTAGCGACCCATATTTCATCTGGATAGTCTTTAAATATTACTGCCAAAGCATATGACCCTCTTACCCTTACCATTGTTCTATTAATGGCATCTATTGGTCCTATTTTATATTTTTTATAATAATAATCAATAAGATTAGCAAGTATCTCTGTATCAGTTTCACTATAAAATTTATATCCATGATTTTCTAATTTCTTAGTTAATTCTTGATAATTCTCAATAATTCCATTATGAACTAGTGTTACACTACCATCATTTGAAATATGTGGGTGAGCATTATTTTCATTTGGTTCTCCATGTGTTGCCCATCTAGTATGACCAATACCACATGTACCATTTAATCTTTTACTTTCAATTTTCTTTCTTAAGTCTAATATTTTCCCTTTTGACTTAATTACCTTTATACTTTTATCAGATACTGCTATACCAGCAGAATCATATCCCCTATATTCTAATTTAGTAAGTCCGTTTAATAATATATCAACAGCTTTATTATTACCATTATATCCTACAATACCGCACATACTATACCTCCCTTATATAAATATTATTATAACACATAAAAAATGAGGAAATATCCCCATTATTTTAATCAATTAATATTTTCCTTTAATTCAAATCTATATTTTTGTTTAATTTCTGGATACTTTTTATGGTCTACTTCACTCAAAAAATCTTCTTTTTTTCTTACCCATAGTTCATTTTCACCATATAGAGCTCTATATATTACAATGTCTTCTAGAGTTTCACAATCTTTAGCAATATCTTCTACAATATAGTAATTCCCTTTAAAATGCTTATAAATTCCTTTAATCTTAATATTTCTCATATCTATATTTCCACCAACTCATAATTAGTTGAGCCAAGGCCTAAACTTTCTGCGTACTCAGTAATATGTCTTCCTTCTTGTCTATCAACTCTTTCTTTCATTTTTTCTTTTCCAGGATCAAGCGAATTCCATATCGCATCAATAAATGCTTGATCATTAGCCACCGGATCAAGTGAAGCAAAAATACCTATGTCATTCATTACAGGATCACCTTGATGAGCATCACAATCACAATCAACACTTATTGCATTTGCCACTATTATATATGCTATTTTCTTATTATTATCTTTTATGTAATCACTTACAGCCTTAGCTGCTTCAGCCATTGATTCTATAAAATCCTTTTGTTCATAACTAACACTCCAACACTCATTTGGATTATCAGTCTGTCCACAACTATGTATATATGCTTTACCATTTCTAGATGCTATACCTATAGATTGATTTTTTAAATTGGCACCAAATCCTCCCATAGCGTGTCCTTTACCATGAGCTAAATTTAAAATACTATCATAGTGTTTTAAACCTTCTCCTACAATATCATATTTTAAATGTTTTCCATTTTTTACAGGAATTTTAAACTCACCTTTTTCATCCATTAATTCAAAACCATTTCCCATATCAGTAAATCCATGTTCTTTGGCAACTTCAAAATGATCTTTAGCATTAGTTCTAGCTCCTGGATAAGCAGTATTACATTCAATAATAGTGCCATTTAATTTATCAACAAGAGATGAAATCAAGTTAGCTTTTAAATACCCTTTTGCTCCTTTTTCTCCAGTAGAAACCTTAATTCCAACATTACCATCTAAATTAATTTCTAATGATTCATACATCTTAATCAAACTCAGAGGCGTTATTTCTTTTGTAAAAAAAACTTTTGATTTTTTCATTATTAAATCCTTTCTTTACATAAGTATAACATATTTATATTAAAAAATAATAAAATTTGATATAATTAAAAAGAAGGTGCTTATTATGCAATACGACAAAGAATTTCTATCATTTGTAAAAGAAATACTAGATTCAAAAGAATTCCAAAAAAGAAAAAAATATGATCATCACGAAAATGAATCGGTATATGAACACTCAATGAAAGTTGCATATTCTTCATACCTTTATGCCAAAAAGCATAAACTTAATACAAAAGACATAAGTATTGGCGGACTTTTACATGATTTTTATTATAAGCCATGGAAAGAAAATACCAAGAAAGTCCCATTTTTCAAAAAACACGGATTTGTTCACGCAAAAGAAGCATATGATAATGCATGCAAACATTTCCCAAATTTAATGAATGATAGGATTAAAGACATTATTACAAAACACATGTTTCCATTAAACATTAAGTTTCCAAAATATAGAGAAAGTTGGATAGTAAGTCTCATGGATAAAAAGCATTCATTTGAAGTATTAAAACACCCTAGTGTCTGGCCTCAATACTTAGGATTAAGTAAAAAAAATAAAAAGAAAGAAGACAAACAATGATTAATTTTAAAATATTATTTTTATTATTTTTAACATATTCAATAATGGGTTGGATAATGGAAGTAATTGTTACCATAATCAAAGATAAAGAACTGGTAAACAGAGGATTTTTGATTGGCCCTTATTGCCCAATATATGGTGTATGTTCTATTGTCATGATACTTTTATTAAGTAAAGTACATGATCCATTTTTATTATTTATATTATCCATTATTATTTGTAGTGTTGGAGAATATATTACTAGTTATATATTAGAAAAGATATTTAAAGCAAGATGGTGGGATTATTCTTACATGAAATTTAATATTAATGGAAGAATTTGTCTAAGAAATTGCGCTTTCTTTGGTATATTAGGTTTTCTAGTAGTTAAATATATCAATACATTCTTTTTAGAAATATATTCTTCATTTAATATACTTACACTAAATATTGTTTTTTATACATTAATATCTTTATTCGTTATAGATATAATTGTTTCATGCAACGTATTATTAAAAATCAAAGACATGTCTGTCAAATATATTAACTTAGATAACACAAAAGAAATAACAGAAAAAGTTAAAAAAATTATCAGTAGTAAACTACTTCCAAGAAGATTAATTAAAGCATTCCCTAATTTTAAAATATTAATTAAAAAGCAAATTAGTAAATTAAGAGGTAATAAAAAACCAAAAGACAAAGAAAAGAAGTAGGTGTTTTATGTTTGAAAATCAAAAAATATTTATATTAGGAATGGCAAGAAGCGGATATTTTGCTGCAAAGGTACTTGCCAAAAAAAATAATACAATTGTTTTAAATGACGCTAATGAAAATCAAGATAAAAACAGAGTAAAAGAATTAGAGGATTTAGGAGTTAAAGTAATATTAGGTTCACATCCAGATGATATACTTGATGGAAGCTTCGATTATATAATTAAAAATCCTGGAATTCATTTTGATCATAAATATTTATTATATGCACAAGAACATAATATTAAAGTAATCAATGAAATAGAAATGGCTTATCATTTACTTCCTAAGAATGTTAAAATCATTGCAATTACTGGTACAAATGGAAAAACAACTACAACAACACTTACATATGAAATAGTTTCACACGCATATAAAGGTAAAACTCATCTTGCCGGTAATATAGGATTCCCATTATGTGAAGTTTTAGATAGCATTTCAGAAAATGATTATTTGGTTATGGAAATTGGAGTTCCGCAATTACATGATTTTTATGATTTTAACCCATATATATCTGTACTTACAAATATTTTTGAAGCACACTTAGATATGTTTAAAACAAGAGAATACTATAATGAAAATAAACTTAGAATATTTATGAATCATACTAAAGATAATATTGCTATAATAAACAAAGGAAATGCTGATGCATATAGAATTACAAAAGATATTAAAAGCACCAAAGAATATTTTTCATCAAAAGAAAAAACAGACTGTTATTTAGAAAATAATAAAATCTATTATAAAGATGAAGAAATAATAGATGTAAATGACATTAAATTAAAAGGTGTTCATAATTATGAAAATATAATGTGTGCAATAATGGTAGCTAAACATCTTAATATTAGTAATGAAATTATTAGACAAGTTGTTAGTAATTTTAATGGTGTTGAACATAGAATAGAATTTGTAAGAACAATTAATGGTGTTTCTTTCTACAACGATTCAAAAGCAACTAACGTTACATCTACCGAAATAGCACTTTCCGCATTTAATAATCCTACTATATTATTATTAGGCGGCTTAGATAGAGGGCACTCATTTGAAGAACTAAAAAATTATATGAAAAATGTTAAACTAGTTTGTTCTTTCGGACAAACAAATAATAGAATAAAAGATTTTTGTGATAGCATTAACATCAAATGTATTGTTAATAATACGTTAAAAGAAGCACTTGATAATGCTTACAAGAATTCTCAAAACGGTGACACTATTTTATTAAGCCCCGCATGTGCATCATGGGATCAATATAAATGCTTTGAAGATAGAGGAACTGAATTTAAAGAATTAATAAAAAATATGGAATAAAATCCATATTTTTAATTGTTAATAATTTTAATAATATCTTTTCCATATTTTTTAATTTTAATACGAGAAAAACCTTTAATATTTTTTAATTCATTTTCATTTTCTGGTTTTTTAGTTACTAATTCATTTAATGTTTTATCATTAAATATAAAATATGGTTTATATCCTAAAGATTTTGATTTATTATATCTATATTTTTCTAATTTATTTTTAAGTATAACATTTAAATTAAATATATTTTCATCAATATTTAATTCAGTTATATTTATTTCATCATTAACATTATCATTAACCAAATTAATTATTTTATCACACAATTCTTTAATTTTGCTTTCGCTATCAGGTAAATTTTTTGTTCTCTTTTCTTCTTTTTTAATGAAATTAATTAATTTATCTAATCTTATAACTTTATCTTTTAAATCTGATGATAAACATTTAATTTGTGTAAGTTCATTTGTTAGAACAACTAATTCCCTATAATAATTGTTAAAACCAACTTTAGAAAAGAATTTTCCAGCAAGACCTAATTCATCATAGATGAACTCTTTAATAATACCTTCATGTCTTTTAAGTTCAATATATGGACTATTTATTAAAACTCTTTTTCTATTATATATTCTATAAAAATCATTATTTTCATCTATTAATATATTTCCAAAAATACTCTTACATTCTAAAATATAACAATTTCTTGAAGTAAAAATAACAAAATCTATATGTGCATTATAATTCTTATATGAAATATCCAAATCATGTAAAATATACATAGGAATATGACTTTTCTTTAGATATGAAATTATTTTCTTTTCACCTTTTAAACCAAATTCGTACTTCTTAATATCATTTTCTATAAATACCTTTTCATATAAATCACAAGTTTTTAATTTACTCTTTAAATTAGATATTTTATCTTCTAAAGTATTCCCATCATAATAAAACACTGTTTCTTTCATAATAACCTCTTTATTTCTTTATTCCTGATAGTTTATAATAACACTCTGCTTTTTTACTATCTACTTTAATATTAGCACAAATATTGCCATTTTCATAATAATATTTTGCTAAATTATAATATGCATAATTATTTTTCTCATTTATTGGTGCTTCGATTGACTTAGAATAATATATAAATGCTGTTTTATAGTCTCCTTTTTTCCTGTAATATTCACCTACTTTATTAAGCGCCCAGCTTTCCATCATGTCAGCACTAATTTTATAATATTTGATAGCTTCTTCAACATTACCTTCATCTTCATATAATTTTCCTAAATTATTAAATGCATAAACATAACCCATTTCAGATGATATTAAAAAATATTCCTTAGCCTTTTCTAAATCCACCTTATTTTCCTTATTTATTCCTTTTTTATATAGTAGTCCTAATGTGTTATATCCGGCAGCACTTCCAAGTTCAATTGATTTATATAAATATTTCCACATTATATCAAAATTCATTTTAACTTTACCACTTAACATTAAATTAGCTACCATCCAACATGCTTTAGGATGGTTTTTTAAGGCAGCTCTCATATAATATTCATAGCTTTTATCATAATTCTTTTCACCACTTATTAGCCCATCAAATTCTAAAGAGCCTAGCTCAGCACAAGCATACATATTATTTTTATTAGAAAGCATCATTAATGAACTAATATTGCTTTGACCATAATACAACTTTACTTTTAAATAATCATTTAATTCATCATTATTAATTTTAATGTTAATATCTTGTGTATACACAGGTTGTATATTATTTAGAATAGAATAATTTAATATATGAATAAATGCCTCACAATTATTTAATTTATTAATTTTAGAAATAAATTCTTTCTCAATATTTTTATCTTTTTTAATTATTATAATTATTTCATTAATAATTTTTTTCAATTTAACATTCTCATTTATTTGATTTAGTGAATTATCATCTTTAGGATATATTTTATTATCAACTATACTTAAAATAGAAAGTATAATATCAAGATACGCCAGTCTATCATTATTATATTTATCATATAAATCACTATATATTTTCTTTAATTCAATTGGTATAGGTCTATATCCAATACAATAATTATTAATTGTAGTACTGTTATAATTATTCACGTTAAAAAGAGATAAAAATATTTCTACTTGAGAAGCATTTTTATTATTAGCAACCTTCTTTATTGAATTAATAACGTTACCTAAAGATAAAAATTTACCATCATTCATTTTAATGTAATTCTTTTTCATATTTAAATTATATCACAATTGAATATAATTTTATAAAATTACAAATATATGTTATAATTAATGTAATGCACGAAAGGAAAAATTATGGGAAAAGTAAATGATTATATAAATAAATTATTAAATTATATTAAGAGTAAGAAAAAAGATACAAAGGAAAAGCCATGGTTAAAATACTATGGAGAAATGCCAGAAACTTTGAATTATTTTAGCGGTAGTATGTATGACTATTTATATGAAAGCGCTATTAAAAATGAAAAAAGGATTGCATATAAATATTATAACAACGAATCGACATATAGAGGCTTTATAAGAAAAATTAGTAAGATAGCTAATGCTCTTACACAATTTAATATTGTTCCTAATGAATGTGTTACTTTATGTTTACCTAATACACCAGAAAGTTTCGCTCTTATATATGCAATAAACAAAATAGGTGCTATAGCAAACATAGTTCACCCACTATCTACTAAAGCAGAAATAGAAAAAGCAATTAAAGAAACTAATAGTTCCGTACTATTCTGTTCAGATGTTTCCATGAGAGAAGCAAGATCAATTAAAATTAAAAATTTTGTTATGGTACCATCTAATGCAAGTTTACAAGGATTATTAAAAACTCTTTATAACATAAAATCTCACAAAAATTTAAAACTAAGTGAGGGAATGATTAGTTGGGAAAACTTTCTATCATATAAATTAGATAAAGATGCATATGTTAAAAGAAACGATGATGACCCTGCTGCAATCATATATAGTGGTGGAACAACAGGAAAAGCAAAAGGAATAATTCTATCAAATAAAAACTTTAATGCTATGGCACTACAAACAATCACTGTATGTAATAAAGCAGTCCCAGGAAATACATTGTTATCTGCATTACCAATATTTCACGTTTTTGGCCTTTCAATAGGTGTACATTCTGGATTTATTGGTGGAATGACTTCATTAATTGTACCAAAACTAAATACTAAAAGAATTAATAAAGAACTAAAAAAATATAGACCTAGCGTTTATCCAGCAGTTCCATCTTTATTAAAAATGACTTTAAATGATAGAGACCCAGGAAAAAATTCTTTTAAAGGTATAAAAGTATTAGTAGTTGGCGGTGACTATCTATCACCACAATTAAAAGAAGACATGGAAAATTATTTGCATGAACATGGTAGTGATGCTGTCATCAAAATAGGATATGGACTTTCAGAAGCAACAGGATTTAGCTGTACAACTGCTGCAATGGATGAGAAATATGTTGAAAATGGCACTTTAGGTGTACCTAATCCAGATACATATTTAAAAGTATTCGAACCAAATTCAGATATAGAAAAATCTCCAAATGATATAGGAGAAATATGTATAAGTGGTCCTACTGTAATGATGGGATACATTAATGAAGAAGAAGAAACTAACAAAACAATTATGACACACAATGATGGTAGAAAATGGCTACATACTGGAGATTTGGGATACATGACGGAAGATGGATTGGTATATTATTCCTCAAGACTAAAAAGAATGATTATCAGTAATGGATATAATATCTATCCAATAGAATTAGAAGAAATAATATGCAAATGCAAATATGTTGAAACTTGTACTGTGGTTGCAGTACCTCATAAAATTAAAAATCAAACTCCAAAAGCAGTAATTGTTTTAAAAGATGGAATTGAAGATACATTTGAAATTAGAAATGAAATCAAATCATATTGTTTTAAAAATATTGCCAGATATGCTGTCCCTAGTGAATATGAATTTAGAAAAAGCATTCCTAAAACAGCAGTTGGAAAAGTAGATTATAGAAGTTTACAAACAAAAAGCAAATAAAAGAAATCCTTAATTAGGATTTCTTTTTTATAATAAACTAACTAATGATAAATTTGAAGCATCTTCATTTATTAATTTAGATAATTCTTCTTTATTGTCATAACTATCTATTCTATCTTTTATACTATCAATAGTTTCAAAAAACATATACGGATTTATCATAATAATATCATATATATTATTAATACCTAATCTTACAAATATATCTAGTATTTTAATTACTTTATCACTTCCTAAAGTAAATTGATCAATATCTATTTTTCTTTCATTAATCATTTGCTTTATTTGCTCTATTTCAATTTCATTAATACCATACTTCTTTAAATAATCCATACTACTTACTCCTTCTCATTATTGAATATTTAATACTTTCAAATTCTTCTGATGTTATATATGAATTTCTTGCGATTGAAGCAAGTACCATATCAGGAGTTAACACACCATATTTATATTTTAATATTGATGCATTACGTAATACTTTTAATCTTGAAATATTTTTACCATAGAAACCATATGTATATTTATTCTTTTCTACTACAGGTCTTGATTTTCCATTTTGTACTATACAATAATCATCATAAACACTGTTGTCTTCTTCAAGCATCTTAATATAATCATCTTCTAATATGTTTTCATCATAATATTTAGACATTAAATCTCTGTCTTTCTTCTCATATTCAGCAATATCAGCATCATAAGTTGAATAAGAAGGAATTACATCTTCATTAACTATGAATTTTTCTGATATTTTTTTAATATAATCTGGATCTTTTAAATTATCAAGTTCTGACTTTGATAATAATTGTCTAGATCCATTTTTCTTATTAGAAGTAGTAAAGAAATCCTTATAGAATTCTGTCTTATCTCCACTTAATTTAGCGAATAAATAAGTTAGCTTTTTACTACTTAAATCAACTAATATTGAAGAGTATCTATTAAAATAGTTTCTTATACTTATATCATACTTACTCGCACCAGCATAATCATATTCAGTTTCTATTCTCTTTTCAAGTTCAAATCTTTCATTATTAAGTGGTGGATTTAATAATCCAAGTTCCACTACTTTATGTAATTTAACTTCTAAGTCTTCATTTAGTGCAGAAAGTGAAACGTTAGTCATTCCAAACATTCTACACATAGTTAAGTTTCTACTTAATATAATAGGATTAACTGATTTAACTAATACACTTGTATAGTATGCTCCAGAATTTTTTTCTCTTAAAATATCATTATTCATTTCTAATAAAGATATATTTTCACGTACATCATCAAATGTAATATAGTTTGCATGTAATCCATTTGGAACTGAATTATAGCCTTTTCTTCCTCTCTTGCTAGGTTCTTTAATACTTTCATCAAGATTTATCCAAACGCTAACTGAAGCAGATGTTAAGAATTCTTTAATACTTATACCATAAGTATCAGTTCTTTCCTTTATTTTGCTATACATTGTTTCAATGTCTTTGTAGTTTCCACAAACAATTAATTTTAACAATGCCTTTCTTTCAGTTTCAAATATTTTTAATAACCTTTTTTCTTTAAAGAATTCAATTATTCTTCTTGCTTCATCAATATCTATAGATGTAATTATCTCCTTCTCATAAGTACTTAATTCTTTTTCAAATTTTTCTACTTTAAAATATTCACCTAATAAAGACTTAACTTCATCTATTGATACTTCTTTTCTTTCTTTAGCAGACTCAAATTTCATTGTTATGTCTGTTTTTTTATCATCATTTGAAATTATTTCAGTCTTTTTCTCATCATGCATAAATAATTCTTTATAAATTGGCAATGCAACATTGAAATCTACATTTTTAAGAACTGATTCATATAATGTTTCTAATGTTTCAGCAGTTAATTGAGATCCCTCTGCATTATTTAAAAATGCTACTACTTTTTCCAAATCAGATATTCTTTTATCAACTTTTGAATAAAGAGTTAATCGTTGAGTTATTTCATCTTTAATGTGCATTAACTCATCTTTTAATTTTTTAAGTCCATTTTCATACACACCAGGTAATTTCAATACTTCTTTTTTATATACAACATAATATTCTACTAAATTCTTTACATTTTTAATAAGTTCAGATGGATTTTCTACATGAGAACCATATTTAAATAATACTCCCATTAATTCATATGCATCTAAATCTAATACGTCTTTGTCTAATTTATTTAATAATTCAATATACTTATTCAATAAATATATGTCATCTGATAAGCCTTTGCTTGCCTCTTTATCATTTTGTAAAGATATAATTTTATCATTAATAATATTCACTATTGACATAACTACCTCCTAAAGAATATGACTTTCTTCTTCAGCCAGTTCTTTTACTTGTTTTCTGATTGAAGATTGTCTATCTAATTCATCTTTATTTTGGTTTTCAATTAATTCAACTTGTTCTTTAATTTGTTCACCATATTCGTGCACTAAATCACCTGTAATATTTTTAATATCATCATTATGTCCTGAAGCTAGTATATATATACCAGTTCCTTCTTTTAGATTTATCTTAATATAAGAAATACTTATTAAACTATTTAACATAAATATTTTTTTATCTAAATATTTTTCTTCCTTTTTCAATCCTAAAATTCTATTAACTTTAGCTTCTTTTCTCTCAACCGCACCACTTTCAGATTTGTTCATAAAGATTTGCAATTTTTTGGAACACTTTTTAACATCTGAAAACAATAACTGACCATTTTCATTATGAGCAAAGAATACCTTTGATTCATCCATTTCTTCAACTTCAGTTTCATCTAATTTTTGATTAATTTTAACTAACTCATCAAATATCAATTTATATTCATCTATTAATAATTTAGCATACTCATAATTAAATTTTGTTTTTTCACCTGTCTCACTTAAATTTGCTAAATACAAATTGATACTTTTTTTAGCATCAAATAATTTAATAGCCAAAACAAATGCAGTTTCTTCTGGAGTCAATCCTAAATATTCAACAGCATCTGCTTCATTTTTTTCAGCATATTCTTCATAATCTTTTTTATTTTTTGAATATTTTTTTCCAAAGAACTTACCAATTAATTCATCACTATCTTTCTGCATGTACATATATTCTTCATATGCTTCATTGTATTGTTCTATCCACTCAGGTATTTTAGTCATGAATTTGCCAGATGTTTCTTCAATAGGAGTTTGTTCAATAACCTCTGGTTCGACTATTTGTTCTGCCTTTTCTTCTTTTACTTCTTCTTTTTTGTCTTCAATGATTAAATGTTTTTTAGCAACAAGATATAGTAAAATTTTTGATTTCATTTCATCACTATAGTTATTTTGTTCTAATAATTCTAATGTATCATCGAAATCACCATTAATAGCATTTTTAATTTTCTCTATTTTGCTCTCTATTTCTTCTAATTCTAAATCTAATTTACTTGGATAAGTACTTAACTTAACTACTTCTTCATTATTAACGATTTTTTCATAAGCCTCTTTAGCTCCTTCGTTATCAAGATTATCTCTTTGTTTTAAGAAATCTAGCAAATCGAAATATTCTGATATATCAGCATCTAAAGAAATAAAGAAATCTTTATTTGCTAGTACTGTCTCAATATCACTCGTTTTTTCTACTAATTCTTGTGATCTTTTTATTAATTCAGCATTCTCTTTTTGCTTTTCTTCTAATAAACTAATATCAGAATTTAATTTTTTTATAAAATCATCATAAGCAGTTTTGATGTCACTTAAAAAATTACTAGGTTTCATAATTTCACTCCTATTCTTATTTGATTATATCATAATTTACTTAAATTTGATACATTTTATTATATTGTGGATATTTTGTGGATAATAAATTATTTCTAATATTTAAAGAAAGATATATAATGATATTAGGAGGTATTCATGAAAAATTTTTTGAAAAATTATAGATCCACTTTAATATTAATAGGATCTATAATAATTGGTACTGTAGTTGGACTAGTATTTAAAGAAAAAGCAAGTGTATTAAGTCCTTTTGGAGATTTGTTTCTAAACATGCTACTTATTATCATTGTTCCACTTATTTTCTTAACAATTACTACATCTATTGGAAAAATGAAACAACCTAAAAGAATAGGAAAAATACTATTTACAATTATAGTTGTATTTGTAATCACTTCACTTATTAGTGTACTTGTTGGTATAGCAACTACTAAATCATTTAATTTAGTAAATGTAAAAGATGGCGAAAATATTAAAGAAACCCTAGTTACTGAAGAAGAAGAAACTACAAGTGAAAGTGTTAATTTTTTAGAAAGGACAGTTGAAACAATAAGTGTTGGTGATTTTAGCAAATTATTAACTAGAGATAATATGATTGCATTAATTGTATTCTCTATACTAATAGGTATAAGCATTAACATTGCACATGAAAAAGGGACTAAATTCCTAGAAGTGTTAGAAAGCGCTAATGAAGTACTGCAGAAGTTTATTAAAATAATAATGTATTATGCGCCAATTGGACTAGGTTGTTATTTTGCGGCACTAGTAGGAACCTTTGGAAAAGAAATTGCCATTGGATATGGTAAAACATTTATTATTTATACAATAGTTAGTATATTATTCTACTTCATAGTATATTCATTATATGCATTCATCGCAGCAGGAACCAATGGTGTTAAAAGCTATTGGAAAAATATCTTCCCAGCTACATTCACTGCATTAGCGACTTGTTCATCAGCCGCATCAATACCGGTAAACACAGACTGTGCTAAAAAAATAGGTGTCCCAGAAGATATTGCAGATACAACAATACCACTTGGTACAAGTTTCCATAAAGATGGATCAATTATTGGAAGCGTATTTAAAATAATGTTTCTTGTTTATTTATTCAATGCTAATATTTCAATATTAAAAATATTAGGAATTACCCTATTAGCAACTTTATTAATTACTGCTGTACCTATTGGCGGTGGAACAATTTCTGAAATGTTAATAATTACTATGTTGGGATTCCCAGTAGCTACATTACCAATTTTAACAATAATAGCGACAATTATAGATCCACCTGCAACAATGCTTAATGTTGTTGGAGATAGCGCATCTTCAATGTTAGTTGCAAGAATTGTTGATGGTAAAAACTGGTTAAAAAAGAAACCAATAGTTAAAAAATCTATTAGTAATTAAACTAATAGATTTTTTTCTTGCACAAATCTTTGTTAATGTATCTATTTTCATTATTAATTATATAGATATAATATATATCTTCAACATTTTCATCAGAATTTACTACTCTACCTTCCGAATCGAGAATAACACTTTTAACATTCATTGTTCTTTTAACATTAACTGATATTTCATCATTCATTTGATTATTATTAAAATATATAATACTATTACGAACATCACATATTTCAACATCCTCGTCTTCAAACATATTTTTTTTGAATTCATCACAAAACTTATCAAAATCATAATAATATAACATCACTAAATCATTATCCATCGAGAATCCATATTTAGCTTCATAATAATTTCCTATTCTATCAACTATTATTCTTTTTAAATTATCCAATTCATTAATATTAGCATTATCTAATTCTGAATCATCATACTTTATCTTTTCAAATAAAACCTTATAATTATCCAAGTATTTTAATAACTCAACAGCATATCTCTTATCATCTATTAAATCAGTTAAACTTTTAAGTATTGGAGTAACATCAGTATATCCTTGATATCTTTTTATTGGTTCATCTCCAATTATCTCTATAAGCATTTTAGTAAAATTATAATAATTTATGTAAGTTGAAGACTCTTTTGTATTAGTATATTCTTCATTATATATAGTATTAATTGACTCAATTAAATAGTCATTGTAGTCACAATAATACTTTTTTTGCATTAAATGAAACAATTCATGCGTAAATGTACTACTATCAACATCTTCTATATTATTAGAGTTGTAAAATGTAATTATATTATTTTTATCATTATAAGAAGCTTGAACTATAACTTCATCCATTTTAACTGTTTGATTAATATACTCAATTTTTAAAGTTCTCAAACAACTTTTTATATAATCTATATCTATATAATCTTTATTTTCAGCAAAAACATATAAATATTTTTCAATGGAATCTTTTTCCTTATCATTTAAATTTGGATTACTATAAACTGCAGTATTAAAAATTCCATATACTTCATCTTCGCTATAATTAGTGCTTGATTCTATACTAATTAAAGTTTCTTTGTGCTCTTTAATTAGTATACTATTTTGTCCAAGAATCACTCCCATCATAGCGCCTTCAAGGCATATTAAAACAGACAATGATGCAATTGCTGGAATTATTTTACGCTTTTCCACTTTTTTAATTTCATACTCTGTTGATTTTCCCATAAACCCACCTGATAATTAAGATAATAACACTAATATAAACAAAATACAATAATAATTATAATGCTATTAGAACTCTATAATAATTGCTTTTAATTTCATCTCTCTCTATTCCTAATTTATCATAAAAAACACTTATATATTTACTTCCATAATATTTTTCAATAGATATCTCACATATAACTAAATCATAATATATATCACTAATACCACAATGTCCAACATCAGTAAGCCCACTAAAATGATTGTTGCAAGCCAAAATATTAGAAAGTGACATATCTCCATGAGTAAATCCAATTATTTGCTTAGGTTTGTTGCCTTTTAAATATTTAATTATTGCTTCTTTAGTATGAAACCTTTTTAATATTTCACTATCAATATCACTCTCTTTAATAGTATTCAATCTTTCCTCAATTCTTTTAATTTTAGTATCAATAGTTTCATCAATTGTACAATCACTATAATTAATATTATATAATTCATTAAATGCCTCAATTATAATATCTATTCCAACTAAAGGATTATTAATATATACATCACTATTTAAAGTTTGTCCCTTAATTTCCTTAGTTAATAAATATGACATTCCATTATATTTTTCATAAAATACCTTTTCAGGAATATTTATTTTTCCATTTAAATAATCTAATGCAATTGATTCTTTGCTCAAATGATTAGCTATCTTAAGGAAAAACACTTTACTCTTTTTTCTTATTTTATAAACCTTTGAATTATCTTTAACACTAATCTCTTCTATTTTATTAGCATCTTTTAAAAATTCATTTAGTCTATTACTTCCTTTAATATTGATAATTGTCTGTTCATTTTTTAAAGGTACTACTTCTATTTTATTATCTTTAATTGAGTCATAATTTCCATTATATGTAACTAATTTCATATTTTCTATTCTTATAATTTTAGTAGCTATTTTATTAATAAAATACCTATCATGTGAAACAAATAATATAGATCCATCAAAATCTAACAAAGCAGATTCTAATATTTCTCTAGTATCTATATCTATATGATTTGTTGGTTCATCCAAAATTAAAAAGTTAGCTTTTTGTAAAATTAATTCAAGTAGTTTAATTCGTACTTTTTCTCCACCACTTAAATACTTTAATTTTTTAGAAATAGATTCAGTATCAAAATAAAATCTATATAGTTTACTTCTAAGTTCCGCTTCACTACCAACAAATACTTTTCTCATATATTCATAAATAGTTAATTCTTCATCTTCAAATCGTATTTCTTGAGGAATGTATCCTATTTGAGTATTAGCACCCAATTTTATACATTCGTGTGTATTATTTAATATATTTTTAATTAAAGTGGTTTTTCCTGTTCCATTTTTTCCCATCAAACAAGCTCTATCTTTGTAGTTTACATCCATATTTGACATATGTAATAATTCTCTATTTCCTATAGACATATTAAAATTATTAATTGTAAGTACATGATTTGCGCTTCTATCATTTATAGATAAATCAATCCTTAAATCTTTCTTTTCAATAGGCTTTTCTATCTTCTCCATTTTATCTAATCTTTTCTGAATCGCCTCTGCTCTTCTAAAAAAGATAGGATTATCACTCTTAGTTCCCCATTCTTTTAATCTTTTAATTGCTTCTTGCATTGCTTTTATTTTCTTTTGTTGATTTTTATATTTCTGAAACTCTAATAATAATTTTTTTTCAGATTCTTTTAAATAATAACTGTAATTACCAGAATAAATATCAGCACTACCTCTTTCTAAAGATATTATCTTAGTAACTACATTATCTAAAAAATATCTATCGTGAGAAGCAACGATTACTGTTCCTTTATAATTTTTTAAATATTCCTCAAACCATTCCAATGTATCAATATCAAGATGATTTGTTGGTTCATCTAAAAGTAAAATATCGGGATTTGATAATATTAATGATGCTAAATTAACAATGGTTTTTTCTCCGCCACTTAGACTATTATATTTAGTATTTAACATTTCATTTGATATTTTAAAATGATATTTTATTTTTTCTATTTTTTCATTTAAATTATATCCACCTTTAATTCTAAATTCTTCCTGCATTTTATCCAATGCTTTTAGCTCTTTTTCATTAGTTTTCATATCATTTATAAAAGTATTAATTTTATTTTCAAGTTCAATTAAATTCTTAACACCTTCCAAATACACATCTTTTGCTACTACGCCATCATCTACATAAGGTGGTATTTGAGATAAATAGCCTATTGTTGCTCCATTTTTAATGTTAATAGTGCCACTATCAGCATTATCAACACCCATAATAAGTTTGAATGTAGTTGTTTTACCACATCCATTACTTCCAATCAAAGCAACTTTTTCGTTTGTTTTTATATCAAAAGATAAATCATTTAAAACTTTATTAAAACCATAATTTTTATTTACTTTATTTAAACTTATTTCTATCATATATTTCTCCTTTAATTTTTATCACGTCAAAAAAATCACACTTGTTATTTCTTAAAGGATCTAACAAAGTGTGATATTACTTGTATAAATTATTACAGTTTTACAATATATACACATAATATCACCTTTCAGTGATATTGTACTATAAACAATTATGTTTGTCTATAAGTATCATTGTGTTATACTACTTAATTTCTACTAATTTTGAATATGAAACATTACCGTAAATATCCCATATTTTAAATACAGCATAGTATTGTTTATTATTGTTGTAATTAACTAGTTCAAAAGATAAATTGCTAGGTTCTAATTGGAATATTGTAGGAGTTTTATCTACCCAAGCGTCAGTATATTGTCCTTTATTATCCAATATATTTCTTGGAGTAATACTAAATGATATATATTTATAGTCACCCAAGTTTGCCGCGATTGTATAACCACCACCAACTTCTTTATCAAATGAACTATGACTTTTAATTAAAACTTTATCTATTGATATTTTTTTAGTCTCTTTATCAAGTATTAAGAATATCTTAGCATCATCTATAATTAAATCTTCACCAGAATAACTGACATCATTATTGCTAAGTAAAGCAAATGTACTATAAGTAATATACTTATCATCATTACTTTCTTCATTTAATGATACAATCTGCTCTGAATTATTTGATAAATCTACTACTTTTAATAGTCTATCTTTAATATTTGCTTTTAATGTTTTTCCATCAAGATAAATATCATCACTGCCATATATTGGTAAATATTCATTTTTCTTTTCTTTTTCAAATACTAAATAACGAGCTTTAGAGAACACCTCAATTTGTTCATCATTTAATTGTAATTGAAAATCTGACTCTTTATTACTATCATTATGATTTATATCAAAAGAATTATTAGCGAAACTCAATGATTTAGTATTAGAATTTTGCAATTTATTAAACGAAACAATAAAATCTTTATAATCTTTTAAATTATCGAAATCATAATATTTAGTTAATATACCTTTCTTAACCTCTGGTGCACCATTATATGGGAAATAAATACTTAATCCTCTTGAACGATTATCAGTTGCTTTATTATATACTATTGTTTCATCTAAACAATCTAACACAGTTTTTGCTTTATTAGGTGATAAATATGAAAGTTCATTTACAAAGTTATATATATCGATTGAATCAAATGATGGATCATCAGTTCCATATTGTTTCATTAAAGATCTTGTTCTTGCAATTTGATTATAATCATTTGAAACATTAAGATCCTTAAAGAACTCATTTAAAGCAGCCTCAAGTTTATCAACTTTAGATAAATCACTAACAGCATAAGTACTATAAACATTATAATAATTATACAATTGGCTCATATAATCTATATATTCCATATAACCATCAACAAATTTAGTACCTATTTGTTTACCATTATCATCTTTGTTAATACTATTAAGTGTTTTTAATACATTATTTCCTATATATACCAATGATACTTCTTGTGAAGCAACCAAATAATTAGCATAGTCTTTAAATGTATCTGCAACCTCTAATGTACCATTTAAACAAGTTCTAAATATAACTAATTCAAGTTTATTATTTTTATTGAATTTAGAATTATTTAATGCTTCTCTCATTTCACTTAATGATAAGAAATCATCAGCCAACTCATCATCTTCACCGCCTATTGCTCCAAGTCCATGATTCCAAAAAACTAAATCATATTTTTTAGAAGGATAATTATTATATCCATAATCCAAAAACTCTTGAAGTACTGTAGGTGTTCCCATATTTAAAACTTCTTGTTTTTTAACTATATTATATCCACTAGATGTTAACTCATATATCGAAGTAGAATTCAAATCTATAAAGTTATTATGCCATTTTTTAGATCCACCGGCTATTAAAATTACTTTCGTATTTTGACTGGATAGTTTTGAATAATCAATACCATTCAAATCCAATGTACCAGCGCCAATATTACCAGATTCCAAATCAGATCCAACCATATAAATCATAATGGTTCTATCATAGTCAAAATTCTTGTTAATTCCTCCACCAAAATGTTTTACAAGTAAAAATCCAATTAAAGCTAACAATATAATAGCAAAAATTATAATAATGATTTTTTTGCTTTTTCCACTATCTTGTTTAATAGTTCCAGCCTGAGAATAAGAATTACCAAATTGACTATTAGTCATATAACTAGGATTATAGTTTTGATAATTCATACCATTATTTGAATATTGATTATAGTTTTGATAATTTGTATTAACATACTGTCCACCAAAGTTACCCTGCTGAGTATTATTTTGCATATTGTTATAATTTACATTGCTCATATTATCTTGATAACCATAATTATTCACACTGTTAGATTGCATATTATGTACTGCATTATTTTGATAATAAGCATTATTATTTGGTTGACCAAATCCATTATTAGTCATATTTCCTTGATTATAATTTGAATAATTCATATTATTATTTGGTTGACTATTATTCATATTATTTTGATTATCATAATTCATAATAAAACCTCTCTATTCTCATTTTATTTTAGCATAATATATATTTTTAGTCAAAACTAATAACAGATTTTTATTATTAATATTGACTTTTAGTCAAAAATATATTAACATATTCGAACTGAAAGGGGAAAAAATGACAGACAATGTTCAAATAATGTCAAAAGTACAAGAAAATAAACAATTTAAGAGAGAAAAATTATTATCTTCTGCATATAGCTTATTCATAAGAAAAGGAATAAACGATACATCAATAAATGATATAACAGAGAATGCAGATGTTGCTAAAGGTACTTTTTACTTATATTTTAAAGATAAATGGGATATACAAAATAAAGTAATTGCAGAAAAATCAAGATTATTATTTGATGAGGCAATTATTGATACTAATAATAAAAATATTAATAATTTTCCCGATAGATTAATAAATATATTAGATTATATTATTAATTCATTTGTAGAAAATAAAGATTTAATTAAATTAATTAATAAAAATTTATCCATGGGATTATATGATAATAATATTTTAGATGAACAATTTGGAAATATTAAAGAATCTTTTGAAAATGATTTAAAAGAATATAATAGGAAAATTAAAAGACCAGATATTATATTATTTATGATTATAGAATTAGTTAGTAGTTGTGCATATAATTCAATATTAAATGACAAACCTATGCAGATTGATGAATTAAAGCCTTATTTATATAGTGAAATTAAAAAAATGATTGGTTAATCATTTTTTTATTTTAAACTTTCATATACTAATTTATATTCATCATTTGATAAATTTTCCATAAGTTTATTTAAAGTCTCTTTAGGTAAATTGTATCCATCAACTATAGTTTTACTCTCTTTTTTAGTTAATTTTTGATCATGTAATTTAGCAAATTCAATTAATGCTTCCATTAAATTATTTTTAAGTTTTTTATCCCTACGAAAAAACATTTCTCTAAATATAAATCTTTTAAAATTATTTTTAAGACTATCCCTATCTACCTTAGTTAACTTAATCATAGAAGACATAACTCTAGGTGCTGGGTCAAAAGAAGTTGGTTCAACGTCAACTATTTTAACAGTTTCAAAAAATGAATTAGTTAAAAGTGACAATTTATTTAAATCTTTATTAATAACCCCATCTGCAAACTTTTTTCCAACTATTAACATACATTCTTTAAAATCACATCTTAATAGTTTTTCAATAAAAGGTTCAGTTATTGAATAAGGTAGAGCTGAAATAATTTTATCACACTTAGGAATGAATACTTCTAAAGCATTTCCATAGATTACATCAACATTATCAAATCTACTTTTAATAACACTAATAAAATGCTCTAAATTTCTATCTATTTCTATACATGTTAAATGTTTACATCTTTTAGCTATAATTTCACTCAACACGCCTTTCCCAGGACCAATTTCTACTACTTCGTCATCAAAAGAGAAATTAGATTCATCTATAAACTTATTTATTATGCTCTTATCAACTAAAAAATGTTGATCTAAATAATTAATATCATTTTCAAATTCCATATTATCACTCCTTAAATATATTAAATGGATACCTATTAGGTAAAGATATCTCAAAATTCATATTTTCTTTTGTAGTAGGATGAATAAATTCTATTTTCTTAGCAAATAAAGCAATCTGTTCACCATTTTTTGAATATTTATTATATTTATTATCACCAAATAAAGGATAACCAAAATGAGACATTTGTACTCTTATTTGATGAGGTCTTCCTGTTTCTAAATTTATTTCAACTAGTGACATATTATCTTTATATCCTAATTTTTTATAAGATAAAACTGCTTCTTTACCATTATCATCAATTTTTACAATATTATTTTTTTCATCTTTAATTAATTTATCTTTAAGTATTCCATTATTATTAATATTCCCTATAACTACAGCATTATAAGTTTTCTTAAATGTTTTATTTCTAATTTGTTCACTTAATCTAGATGCAGATTTACTTGTTCTTGCAAAAACCATAATTCCACCAACAGGCCTATCTAATCTATGAACTAAGCCTAAATATACATTACCGGGCTTATTATATTTTTCTTTAATATAAGATTTCAATATATTTAGTAAATCCTTATCTTTAGTATTGTCTTCTTGAACCGGTACATTTATTGGCTTTTCAACAACTAATAAATGATTATCTTCATAAATAATATTAATCTTCATTACTTTCCCATCTTCCATATACACCACATGGTAAAACTAAATCTCTATTAGTAATTTTTAGTCCAAGTTCATCAGTAGTAATATGACCATTAGTCAATCTTTTGCCTACGCTTGTCACTAAAACATTCTTAAGAATTTCAGGCGTTATTCCTTTAGTATATGAACTTATTAATAGAAATAAAGGCTTATCACTAAGTATATCTATGCAAGAATCAATTAATTTATTTAAGCTATCTTCAAATCTCCATAGCTCTTTAGATGGACCTCTTCCATAAGTGGGTGGATCCATTATTATCGCATCGTACTTATTTCCTCTTTTCTTTTCTCTTTCTACAAATTTAAGTACATCATCACATATATATCTTATTTTATTATCGTCTAATTTAGATAAAACGGCATTTTCCTTTGCCCAATCATTCATTCCTTTTGAGGCATCAACATGAACCACTTCAACCGCACCAGCATATGAAGCAGCCATTGTAGCTCCACCAGTATATGCGAATAAATTAAGCACTTTTATATCTCTATTAGCATTTTTAATTCTAGAGATTATAAAGTCCCAGTTAGCCGCTTGTTCAGGAAATAAACCAGTATGCTTAAAACCGGTAGGACTTACTTTAAATGTCAATCCTTTATAACTAATTGACCAATAGTCAGGAAATTTTTTAATATTTTCCCAACATCCACCACCTTTATCACTCCTATGATATACAGCATGATAATTATTCCATACACTATTATTATCATGAGTCCATAGTGCCCAAGGATCAGGTCTTCTTAGAATTATACTACCCCATCTTTCAAGTTTTTCACCATTACCAGCATCAATACATTCATAATCATGCCAATTTTCACTAACAAGCATACAAATCACCAATTTAATTCTATCACACAAACGAAGAAAATAATTATAAATAAAATAAACTTTACTAATTAAGTGTAACATTAATAAATTAGACAAATTAAAAAGCATAAATTTTCAAATAATTTATGCCTTTATTATTCTATCCGTGTCTTCCACCACCAGAGTGTCCACTTACTGAGTGGCCACCGAATGACCCACCACCAGATGAACTACTAGAAGGTGGATTATAGTGTCTTACAGTATTACTTGAAGCTAAACGACTGTCTTTTCTATTATATTTAATAGTTTCTTTATCTAAGTATTCATTCGCCGTTTTTGCTTTATAAACCATTTTATTCTTTTTAACCATAACTATCATTGTAATTAATGTAACAATTGTAGAAACTATTCCAGATACTATAAATGGTGGTTTAAATGTTTTAGGTACTACTACATATCCATTTTCATCTAAATACGCATTCTTATATTCACTAGGAATTCCTTTGTCATAATATTTAGTCATTTCATCGATATATAAGCTTATACCTTCATAATATTCTCTATTTCTAAAATAATCATATATATCATCAAGAACTTGGTCATTCCTGCTGTCAGTAAAATATAATTGTGCTCTTCCTGTCATATATGAGCCATAATATGGATCATATTCATATGTATTTCTAAATAAGATTACTCCATCATATTTATCATAAGTTATACCAAAATCATTAAAATCATAAAAATCTAAAGCATAATTATCATTAGTATCATCATTTACATATATAACACTATCAGTCAAAATTACCATATCCATATTTGTATGTTCAATAAATGTATTTACTTTCTTATATAATTCAGCTTCCTCTTCATCAGTTAATATATCAGAAAAATCATATATTTTTTCAGATGCATCTACATATTTCGTTTGCTTAATATAATATAACATTTCCTCATCAATATTATATTTTTTATTGATTCCATAATTATTACTTGCATTTCTTTCATAAGTTTTAGTACTTGCTTCTACATTTATACATGTCAATAAAATAATTGCTATAAATAATATATTAAATATTCTTTTCATATGCTAACCTCACTTAACCAAATATATAATATAGCCTATTAGCATTATTAAACCAAATATAATGGCAAAAATTACTATAGTATATATAAATGCTTTCTTTTTATCAAGAGGTATATTTCCTACAAACTCTCCAGTTTGACCATTCATTGCAAATGTATAAAACTTATCTTTATATTTAACGTTAACCATAAATACAGGCAACATAGCATATTCACTATTCATAACTGCTGGTACTAACGCATTATTTGTTACAACTTTATGTCCAGGAACATTCATATCACGCAACATTGTTTCTTCAGTACTTTTTAAAGCTCTCTTATCTGCAATATCAACCGCAGTATCTTTTTCAACATCATACTTTTCTGCTAAAAATCCAGATAAATATGCATGATTATATTCTTCTAAATCTTTATAATCAAATGGTTCAATGGAATTCATAATGTCATCATCAAACCTAGTTGATCCATCTACTGGAACTTTATAGTATGTCATTTCACCATCACTTTCCATCTTATATATATCTGTCTTAACATACGTATAATTGCCGCTTGTCCATGTCGTTTCATGAGTAGACTTTGCTTCCAATAAACCACTTACTTTTATATCATATAACCAAAATGGTATATATACACCAGTTATCTTCTCAATATTTTTTTCACTAATAAAATCTTTAGGTACTAGTGGTTTTCCCTTTTTTAATGATTTAAATGCTTCAATTGCATTTTCTTTTGTCTTTTTAAAAGGTATTATCTTAGAAGGAGCAAACTTCCCTGATAATTTATCTTTAAGTATTGCAGTATTACCACAATACACACAAAAAGTTGCTGCAGTGTTTTCATCAGCAATAATCTCTGCATTACAGTTTTTACAAAGATAAGTAACATATGTAGTATCATCCTTTTTGTCTTTTTTTATTACTACTGGTTCTTCCTTTTTATTTGCTTCTTCATTACTTGCATTATTGTATTTTTTCATTTCTTCCAGTGTATATTCACTGAAACAATATTCACACTTAAAATTTTGTGTTTTAGCATTAAATTTAATAGGTGCACCACAACTAGGGCACTTATTATCTAGTGCTTTTTGCCTCGCGCTCATGATTATCAACTCTCATTCATATTTATTATATCATACATAAAAAATTATAATTTAAAATCTTGTATTAAACAAGATTTTATACTTCAATACTTTCTGCCCATTTAAAGAATTCTTTTTCATATTTACTTTGATCTTTTTTATAACACATCATATTGACTAACCAAAAAGCATCTTTAGAAGCAAAAGCATAAGTATTGTAATAAAATTCATCGCCTTCTATTGTTTCAGAATAAGTATAATATACAAAATTCTTTTCTACAATATAAGAACTATCTTTTCCATTAGTACTCAAAACTAAACTCATATAATCTCTTACAGTAGAATTTTGATCTAATCCCAAGTCTTTTAATTCATCTCTAGTTTCTTTTAATGCAGTTATGGCTACATCTTCCTCCATTTCAAAATAATATGTATAGCCATCAATATTATATTCTTTAAATCCATCAGGTAATGTTATCTTAAAATCACCTTTATCAAAAACACTACCAGAAGTACATCCAAATAACAATATGACAACTAACAAAGCAGAAAAAAATTTAATTACTTTATTTTTCATAGTTCCTCCATTTAAATAATATCATATTTTTATTTAAAAGTATCTATTTTATAAAAAATATATTATAATTTATTTAAGAGGGTGTAATTTGAAAAAAATATATTTGTATATCATTCTATTACTATTAATAGTACTTTCACTTTATAAAATACTCAATTGGAGTAATGAAAATACAATTATTTATGAGGAAAATAACTTAATAGAGAATAATGTAGAAATTAATGAAATTGATATTATTGATGGTACAAACAGTGAAATATATTCATCTGACATATATAAAGACTATGCCAATATGAAATTAATAGACGTTGACTTTAATAATTTAAAAGACATCAATAAATATGTTAAAGGATGGATACAAGTAAAAGGAACAAAAGTAAATTATCCATATGTTCAATATTCAGATAATGATTATTATTTAACACACTCATTTGAAAATAAAAAATCTACTGCAGGATGGATTTTTATGGATTATAGGAACAATCCAAATGAATTTGATGATAATACAATAATATATGGTCATAACAGATTTAATAAAACAATGTTTGGCTCTCTAAAAGATACCACTAAAAATGGATGGTTCAATACTTCTGAAAATCACATTATTAATTTATCTAATGAAAAATATAACTCACTATGGAAAATATTTAGCATATATAGAATTGCTACCACCAGTGATTATTTAAAAACTAATTTTAATAATACTGCTGAATTCAATATTTTCATAAGGAATGCATTAACAAGAAGTATATATAATTTTAAAACAAATGTAACTAATAATGATAAAATATTAACTTTATCAACATGTAATGGGAGTAAAGAAAAATTGGTGATACATGCTAAATTATTAGAAATACAAGAAAAGGAGAATAAATATGAATAATACTTATTTAGAAATTAACTTAGATACTTTAAGAAATAATACAAAAACAATAATAGAAAAATATAATAATTATAAATATTATTTTGGAGTAGTAAAATCAAGTGCTTATGGTCATGGCGAATTTATAGTTAATGAACTTATTAATGGTGGAATTAATTATATAGCTGTTTCATATATAGAAGAAGCAATAAATGTTAGATTGTATAATAAAGAAATACCAATTTTATGCTTTGTTCCAATTAACTTAGATGATTTAGATATTGCTATTAAAAATAATATTACATTAACTATATGTGATCTAGATTATTTAAAAAAACTAATTAATATACTTAAACATAAAATAAAAGTACATATAAAATTAGATACTGGAATGAATAGACTAGGTTTCAAAGATAAAGACGAATTACAAGAAGCATATAATTTAATAAAAGAAAATGATAATATTGAACTTGAAGGAATATATACTCATTTATCAACAGTAGGAGTACATGAAAAAACTTATGATAATCAAATAGAAAAATTTAAATATTTAACTCAAGATATAAATCTTAAAAACATTCCTATTATTCATTTAACAAGCAGCGCAAATCTTGTATCACATGAAAAAATAGAATTTGCAAATGGTGTTAGATTAGGAAGTATTATTTATGGATTTAATCCAACAATCAGAACTAATAATAAAGGAATCATAAATAAATTAAGAAATTTAAGAAATAAATACATGCAGAAAAAATATAAATTGAGTAAAGTTATCACAGATGTTAATTTGGATATTAAGCCAGCTATTAGTATGTATACTAATATTATTCAAATAAAAGAAGTTAACAAAGATGAATATGTTGGATATGGAATATCATATAAAGCAAAAGAAAAAATAAAAATTGCAATAATTCCAGTAGGATATAATAACGGTATTGGATTTGGAATTAATTCTCATTACGTATTAATAAATAATAAAAAATATTATTCAGTTGGTCAAACATCAATGAATATGATGGCTATAAAAATTGATGATTCAATAAAAATAGATGATACAGTTGTAATTATGAATAATGAATTAACTCCAAATAAAATTGCTAGTTTTACAAACAAACTAACAATAGAAATATTATTAATGACTGGTCATTGTAATACCAAAAGGTACACTTTAAATAATAAAGTAATTAAAGAAATAAAGTAAAACTTTATTTTTTTTGTAAAGAATAATAATTAGCAAGCATAGCAAATATAATACAAAATGACAATACTATAGATGCAACTATAATATTTAATCTTAAAGATATTGAAATACATAGTCCACATATCAAAGTCCCAATTGCTCTAGAAAAATAACCTGTAGACTCTCTAAAATTTATAAATACAATTTGTTCTTCTTTTTCAAATCTATTAACATATTTTCCATCAATTACATGTGTATAAAGAGAATCTGTAATATATGTATATGCTATTGCAAGTAGGACAGATGCTCCTTCAAAATTAAATATAGCAAATAAATATATTAATAATCTAATCCCAAATTTAATGAAAATATTGATATAATTATTTTTAAAAGTAAATTTTCTTATCGCAATACTAGCTAGAAAGACTGCTATAATACAAAATAATAATCTAGTATTTGAAGCCATAGATGATGTTAAATTTAGTTCAGTTGTTAAGATTATCATAGTAATTGCAATAATACAATATCTAGAAATATGGTAAAAGAATAGATATAACAAGTATGACAAAGATACTTTATCCTTAGGTATCTTTTTTAATAAGTTAATTAATGAAACTTTTTTATTTGATGGCTTTTCTTTTTTAATATACCTATCTACATTAACATTAAGCAGTACCACTACCGCAATAAACAAAATAAATGTACCGATAATTCCAAAACTATTATATGTAAATTTATATGTTAATAATCTTTTCCCAATTAATAAACCAGAAATAAACATTGCTAAATAATAAAATGCCTCATAAGTTAACCCTCTTTTAGCATACAATTCATTATCTGACTTTATACTTGCTATTAATGGATATAATAATACATATATTTCTGTATCAATAGAAAAATCAATAATAAATAGAAATGATGTAATTCCTTTAAATCCCAATCCATTTATTTGATATATTAAATAAAAAATAATAGCTTTTATAATCAATAAAGAAAGTAAAATATTTTGTATATTTTTTTGTTTTATTACATAAGAAAACAATAATATACTAAATGCAGTTATTAATGCACCAATACTTATAATAAAACTCACTTCAGAAGTAGTAAAATTATTTTGAAGTAACCAAAGTTCTTCAAAATTATAAAATATACCACCCGCAAATGAATATAATGCTGTAACCCACAATATTTTCCTAATATCTTTATTCATATTTCCTCTATTATAAAGTATAACATATTTTAATTGAAAATAGTCATCATTTTTAAATTGACATATAATTCAAAATTATATATAATAATATTCGACTTTAGAAAGAGGGGGATACCATGTCTAGTTTCAAAAGAATATCTCTTTTAGAAGAGCTTCAAGAATTACGTGAGGAAAAAAACAAGCTTGAAAAGCAATTGTTTTCATTAAAATTATCAGCTAAAGGAATTAAACCAACATATGAAGAACTTGAAGAAGAAGTTGAATTAAGAAAACAAATAGATTGGTGCGACTATAGAATGGGATTAATTAAAGATGATATTCATATTGCTGTGGCTGCAAGAATTGGTGTATCTTTGTTAGGTATTACTGGACTTGCAATATTATTGTTAACTACTAAAGGTTGTGCAAAAAAAGAAGATAGCAAAGTAGAGCCAACTAATGAAATAATATATGAATATAATGAAGAAGAAATGCCAATAAATAAAGTTTTAAAAATTTAATCACTAATTAGTGATTTTTTTATTTTATATACTAACCAAATTTACATTGATATAAAAACAATTAGAATGATATAATATACATAGAATATATTTTATAAGGTGAAAAGTATGATTATTGATAATATTAAACTTTTAGATTCATTAAATGGTTTAGGTATTCTAGATGACGAAATATTTGATGCTGATTATTTAGATTTAAATGATCCAAAAGTACGTGAAAACTTATCTCGATTAAATACATTAGCAGTTCGTCTTGGATATACAGATGATGTAGAATCAGAATTTGAACAACTTTGTCTACTAGTTGATAATTGTCCAAATATAACAAGATTTACAGCAACATTTATAAATAGAGAACGTTTAAATTCAATAAATGGAAATAAACTACTTGATAAACTTATATCAAATGGAAATGTTAAAGATATTTATTTACCTCCATATTATTATAATTATGAATACATCTTTAAAAAAGTAAATGAATTAAATGGCAGGGTTGCAATTCTTTTACCTCAGATTAGTGATAAAAATTGGGAAATGAAATATATAAATTCTAATAGTAATTTTAAACGCAAATTAATGTGTTCTAATTTTTCAAGTCCAGAAATTAGTGAATTAAATAGTGTAACTCTTTATAAACGACTATCACTAGAATTATATAGAAAATATAAAGATCAACTTAGCAATGTTGGTAAATTTAAGATATCTATTGCTAATGTAAGTCAGTTAAGCTGTAGTGAAGTTACTGAATTAAAAAAAGATGGCAATATTTCAGGAATAGTTTTAAGAAGTGGTTATCAACGTCATGATTTAACTAATTTCTATACGTTAGACGAATATTATGAAATAAGAAAAACTATTGATGTTATAGTTTCAAGAATAACAGTTCCACCTATTAATACACCAAATAGAGAAAAATTAATATTTGCACAAATATATAAATTACTTGGACAAAATATATCATATGATCACTATGCTATAACGGATGAAGGAGAAAAAGACACACAACTAGCAAGCGATTGCCGCAACTTGAAGAACGGATTGCTCGGAGTAACTAGAAATGGTAAAAAGGAGTATATGTGTGTATGTGCTGGTTATGCAACTATTTTACAAAATGTTTGTTCCATGTTTAATATTAAATGTGATTATATTGACTCTTTCTCGAGAGAAATTCGCGATAATAAGACAGATAATATAGGTGAACATAAACGTGTATATGAAAATGGAACGGACGATCCAGAAGGACATGCCTATAACTCTGTTCAATTAGATGGTCAATCATATTTTTGTGACTTAACTTGGGATAGACATGCACTAAGACGAAATAGCATTGCTACTAACTTTTTATGTTCTTATGAAGATTTCTATAAAAGTCACTGGAAAACAGGCTTTTCTGATTCAGAAATTGCAGAAACCGAATTAATAACACAGACTGGAGAAAAGGTTGTACTACATAAAATTAGAAAAGAAGATTATCAATCAAGTTTACCATATGAATATCAAGTAGGATTGTTCTCCATTATTGCTAAAGAAAAAATTGATGAAATGGTTAGGAAAAATTATTTATCAGGATTCGTATCTGAATATTTAGAATATGTTAAACAATGCAAAAATGGTAAAGAAATTAGTAATTACGTAGAAATAATAAGTAATATACAAACAGTAGAACAAGCCGTTCTCGATGAGCATACATTAATTAGAAGTTTTGAGCAACCAATATATGATAAAAATAGAAAACATATAGGTTCTTATAAAGCTATATACGACAAAAGGAAAACTGATAATAATGCTACTAAGAAAGATGTAGAAAAAATGGGTGGTGGAACATGGAAACTAAGATAAAAAATGCTTTAACTGAAGTATATACAATATTAAATAAACTAGATTTTTATTCAAAAATACCAACAGAATTTCGCAACTATATCGAAAATAATAGAAATAAGAATTATAGTTTTAACTTTAATGAAAATATGCCACTATTTAATCAAATAACTAATGAAAACACTAGATTATTAATATCTTACATTTATATGAAATATATTAATACCTCATCAGAAGAATCAGAATTTTATGAACAAGAGATAAATGAAATATTAGCAAAAATAAATAACTGATACCCATCAATAAATTAAAAAACATTTAATGCAAACTTTAAAAAAAGAAAACAATTAAAACTTATTTTAGTTTTCTTTTTTTTATGATAAAATAAAATAGAGGTAAAAGATATGATACTAAGTATATGTAGTGATCCTAAAATATTAGAAATAATGAGGATAGTAAACTTAGCTATAAATATAATAAGAATAGCAGTCCCAATTATTCTAATATTTGTATTAATGATAAAGCTAGTAGGCGCTATTACGAAAAGTGATGATGATGGACTACAAAAAGTAATGAAGACTGCGCCTAAAAACATACTAGCAGCAGCATTAGTATTTTTAGTACCATTTTTTGTAAGAATGGTGGTTAAAATAACTGCACCTGATTCAGAATATGAAAAATGTATAACAATCACAACGGTAGCTGAAATAAACGGCGTATATGAACAAAGGATGGAAGAATTAGTATCAAGAGCAGAAGAAACGCTTAATATTAATGATTACAATACAGCATATAGTTATTTAAAAAACATAAAAGATGAAGATAAAAGACAAGGATATGAGGAAAGACTTGAAAAAGTAAAAAATCAAATTCAAGGTTCAGGAGGTTCTGGTAGCTCTGGAGGATCAGGCGATTCTGATAATCATACTGTTGAATATAAAGATTATGGACCATGTAAAGTAGAATATAAAAAGGTATATGTAGGTCATGATAAATATGAATATGGATTATGTGTTCCTGAACGATATAATGGCGAAAAATTGCCAATGATCATGTTTCTGCATGGTATGACTTCAGATAAAGAAAGTTCATTTTATACTAAATTTTATAGTTGGGCAAGTGTTGGTTTCAATGGGGCATTAAATGAATGGCCAAAATATGGACTAAAAAATATACCTGCTATAATGGTAATGCCTTGGTCAAGAGGACCCGATAAGTGGAATAATAAATGGAAATACATACATATTGATGCAGTATATAACGAGGTTATTAATAATTATAATATCGATACAGACAATGTATGCTTAATGGGTGGTTCAATTGGAGGACAAGGGGTATTTACTGTAGCTGCACAATTTCCAACACGTTTTAGATCTCTTGTTCCTATGAGTGCATTAATTACTAAACCACCTGCTGGTGACATAGAATATTTTGCAAATATGCCTATGAAAGGATTTGCTGAAAAGTATAATCCAAAAACACATTCTGAATCTTATAATTATGAAAGGAAAATGACGGAATTATTTAATAATATTGGACACCCAAACGATCTTAGAGTAGTACCTGTAAAGCATATGGATGTTCCTGGATATGCATTAACTATTGATGACAATGGGGATGGAATATCAGATTTAGTATATTGGATTATTAATGGTGGAAAGGATCCAGAATTATAAAATACTAGTAGAGACTTAATTTTTAAGAAAAAGTAAAACAAAAAATATATTTCTTGTTTTACTTTTTCTTTTTTCATCTTTAATGTAAAATTTATTAAAATAAAAAATCGAGCCATAAACTCGATATATAACAAATAGAGCGATAACAAAGGTTATTCAAAACTCCTAATAGTAAATGTTGATAAACAACTAATTTCTAAAAGCATTATAGCATATTTTTCTAATATTTAAACTTTTTTTGTTCAATTAATTTAAAATGTGTTATAATAAAAAACACATTTATCAAAGGGGGATAATATGGAATCAACAAACTTTAGTATCGATTTCAAAAATATTAGAACATATAAAAATAAATATAAAGTAATTAATATTTTCAAAAGAATGACTGATAAAGATATAAATTTATTAATTGATTCTAGTGTTGTTGAAGTTATATCAACTCTTAACGAAGATACTATAAACTCTATTTTTAGAAATTCGGGTTCTTCCTTACAAAACAAACTATGGAATAATGATATAATTCAAAGAGTTTTAATATTTGGTAAAAAAGATATTACGAATTTACATTATGATGAACAACTTATAAGGAATCTTGAAAATTTAAATAAGATTATTAAATTACAATCAATAAAAAAGCAAGTGTACACTAATAAATATTTTATTGCAGTACTAACATCAGATATTAAAATAGAAACAAGATTCTTCCATTCTTATGACATTAATAAAGTATTTGAAAGTATAGTTTATAGTGACCAATTTAAGTCATTGTCAAGTGATAAACAATTAAGAATAATTGAAAAGTTAAATAGTTATACAAATGACATTTTACTTCCTATTGATTTTAGACAAAGATATAAAAATATTGAAAGAATATTATTTTCTATAGATATAAGCAGACTTGATGAAAGTATAATGTCACAACTTAATGATGATGAATTATTTTTTATAGATTATATTGGAAATGATATTAATAATAATAAGGCAATTAAAAAATATATAATTGAGAACCTTAAAACAAAAGAAAAATCATTTGAACAATTCATGAATGAAATGACAGCAAAAGATAATCTTATAAATAGACGAATACATGATGCTTATGGAGGAAAATATTACCATAGTTCAGTTGATTTAAAACAAAAGGTATTTGAAATACTTCTACATAAAATAGATGATGAATTAATAAGAGAAAAAATGTTAAAATATTTGCTACCAATTATAATGAAAGATAGTTCAGTAAATTCAGAAGCAATGTATAATACTTTGAAAAGAAATTTAAATTATAATTTATTAACATATAGAGATATTAATAAACTAACAGGTCAATATGATCATTTAAACAAAGACTTAAGGTTAATGTTTTACTTAAAGTTTAATATTTCTCTAGCAAGTGCTAGATATTTAAATGGTATAACTTTTGACCAATTATCTAAAATAAATGTAAAACATATTAATAAATTATTTAAATTTTTAGAAGATAAAACTCAAGATGAGTTGTCTTCAATATATGGAATATGTATAAAACTATATTTTATATTTGGTTATGAAAGAAGTATTGAAATATTAAGTGGTAGATACGGAGAGTACGATAGAAGATTTTTAGATAATGTTGCTAAAACTGATGTAAGTAAAGTATTAATGGTTGAAGAAGGTAACAAATACTTACCATCAATAGATAGAAGATTTATTAATTTTATGTTTGAAACTCCAAAAAACAATCACTTTATTGATATGTTAAATAATAAGAATTCAGAATTATATAAAAGATGGTATTATGTTTATAACAACTATGATGAGATACTTGAAAAATGCCATAATGAAATTACAATGAAAAAGATTGTTTCAATACTAGAAACTGAAAAATATGATATAAATAGAAAAATAATAACACCTGACTGTTATTTATTAAACAATAATGATTTTTTAGAAAACATTGTTTTAGGCAACAAAACTGGATATAGCAATGATGATGTTTTAAAAAGAATAGTTGAAATATATAGGAAGATGAAAAAAAGAGTTGAATCTAGTATTCCATATGTTGAAGGTACATCAGAAGATGGATACAAATTTCAAACATTAAAATTTGATGATTATAAAATATTTGAATTGGGATATAAAGCTAATTGTTGTATTAGAACATTAGATATTGCTCATAATCATTTATTACATGCTGCTTTATGTAGAAATGGAAGAATACTACTAATATATGATAAATTAGGTGATTTGGCGGCTTTTTGTCCTATTAAAAGAAATGGTAATGTTTTAATTGTTAATAGTATTGAATGTGTAGATAAAAGATTTGACAAAACAGGAGATTATATAAAAACTGCATTTAGTCAATGTATTCAAGAAATTGTAAATACAAGTATATCAAGCAATGAACCAATAGAATTAGTATGCATTGGAAGAAATTCTTATTTAAAACCAAATGTTGTACAATTCCCATCAAATGTTGAAACACCAACTATTTATGAAAAAGATGATGATACATATAAAAATACTGATATTTATCATAAATCTTTAGACATAGTTTATAAAGCTGATAATTTTAATTTCGAAAGTATTAAAAAAGGTAATCCCAATGTTTCTTATAATGATCCTAGACCGTCAATTACTTCCTGTGATTTTCGACAATCATCTAAAGAAGAACAAGAAAAAGCATTAAATGTTATCAATGCTATTAGATACTCTAGTTCTGAATTAGAAGAATTAGAAAATTTTAGATTCTGTGAAAGATATGGAATACAATGTTGCATGTATAATAAAGATTGGTATATTTTAAAAGCATTTGATGGTAATATTTATGGCGATTGTTTAAAAGATGATGAAAGAGCTATTACTGAATATAATATTGCTTTACAAGAATTTCAAAACAAGTTTTATTCAGAACAACAAAATGATGAAGTAAAGCTTGTTAAAAAATTTAAACTTCCAAGATGACTTATCTTTCAAAGTCATCTTTTTCTTTGAATTCTTCCTTAATAATATTTACCATAGTTCCATCCTTTCTTTATAAAGTAGGATAGTCTTTGTATTCTTCCAAGCTGGCCTGTGGGAGTTCGAAACACGAAAAAACTAATCCAATTTGGATTAGTTATTTATCAAAACTCGAAAAGTTCGAGCAGATTTCACTATGGAGCAAGTAACCGGAATCGAACCGGCATCTTAGCCTTGGCAAGGCCACATTCTAACCGTTGAACTATACCTGCATCTGATTTATATGAATATTATAAATTGTTTTTATTAACATTTCAACTATTTTTTATAATAATTTTATTCTAAAATTCTTTTTAATAATATTAATAATCATTAATTCACATAATATTCCTAAAATAGCTCCTCCAACCACATCAGAAAAGAAGTGTACTCCTAAATATACCCTTGATAAAGCAATTAATATAATTAATAGCAAAGTTAAAAATAGCAATATTCCTCTTGCTTTACTTTTAATATTTATTGTTAACATATAACACAATGTAACATAAAAAACTATTGATGTTAAAGTGTGGCCACTTGGAAAACTATAACTTTTTGGTATTTCTATTATTGCTTCTAATGGTCTTGGTCTTGAAATCAAAATTTTAGTAAAAAATGATAATACTCCAGAAAATGCATAACTACAAGCTAATATATAAAAATACCACTTATTTTTAAACAGAAGAAATATACACACAATTAATGGAATTGGTATATACCAATCTCCAAAATTAGTTAACACTTTAAATAATGATGTAAAAAAGCCTACACGCATTATTTTGAACCATTCTATTACTTTATTATCGAAATCAATAATATTATTATTATATGTTCCATTTTTTATAAATACAAAAAAAATAATAGTAAATATTATTAATAATATATAATATATATTTTCTCTCAAAATCTTTTTAATCATAAAAAAATTATACCATAAAAAAGCAAATAGAACCACTCTATTTGTTTCTTTGACTATGAAATAAATATTGTATTGCAAGTCCAGAATACTCTCCATATTGTTTCATTGCGAACTCATAAATTGACCTCTGGTCATTTTTAATATCATAATTTAAAGATATATTTTGTTTAACCCAAGTATCAATTGGAAAAGTATCTAATCTTCTATATCCGAAAAGCAAAATACAAGAAGCTACTTTTAACCCAATTCCTTTTACTTTCATTAATTCTTTTAATGCATCATTGGTATTTAAAGTACTAATATTATTTAGTGAATCATATTTATTTAAAAAGTCATATAAATATTTATCTCTGAAACCAACTTTTAAATCAGTAAAGTCTTTCAAAGACAATTTTTTAAGAACATCATATTTTGGAAATAAATAATACTCTTTATTCTCAAAAATAACTTTTTCTCCATATTTCTTTGAAAATTCTTCTATTGTTTTACTTATTCTTTTAACATTATTATTTTGACTTATTATATAGCTAATACACATTTCAAATGGGTCTTGATTTAATATTTTATATCCAACACATTTTTTAATAATATTTTTCATAATAGGATCTTTACTAATTAATAAATTATTAATATTTTCATAATCTCTATATAAATCAAAATAATTGTAAATTATTTCTTTAATATTATTCATATTAGAAGATTTTACTATCAATTCATTTCCTTCTTGCTTAATATTAATTACTCTATCGTTTAGTATATTAGTAAAACTTCCATCTTTTTCTTCTATTACTCTAAAGCAAGAACCACTTAAAATAGTATCTTTTAAATTAAAGTTTTCTACACTAATTTTCATTATTTAATACCTAGTTTTTTATAATAGTTATAATCTAATATTAATGCAGACATAGTAAATTTTTTATTTACTACTTGATTCATTTTATCTATATAATCCTGAGAAACTTCTTCATCTGTTTTTTTAGTAAACTTTTTATTAACACTATTATATGTTCCCTTATCAGATAGCCAACTTCTATCAGATAGTATTGCTAATCCTTCAGTATCACTAAAAATATCTTTACCCATAAATAATCTTGAATCATATTCAATTCCATATAAATTATATATTGTAGGTAATAAATCTATTCCTGCAACTACTTTATCTATCACTGTTTTTTCTATAGAAGGATTATACATAACTAATGTTGAATGAAAATTTTCAAATTTATCTTTCCTATTAGTTTTACTTACTTCATTAAGTTCATTAAGTGTAAGACCATATGGATAGTGATCACAAGCCATAATAATTAATGTATCATCAAGTACTCCAGCTTTTTCTAATTCACTTAAAAGTTTTCCCATTGCCTTATCAAGTTCAATATGAGTTGCAATATACGCTTTAACCGCATCACTATATTTTAATTTACTAACGGCCGCTTTATTTCTATATGCCATATTATTTCCGTAGAAATTATAATTTAAATGTCCGCTAACAGTCATATAATAAGTAGCAAATAGTTTATCTTTACCTAAATAATATGATGTGGTAGCATCTATCATTTCTTTATCACTATTTGGCCAATGACCACAATTCATTTTTTTCTGAAGTCCATTTCCACAAGCTAAATAAGTAAAACCTAAATTTGGATGTGAAAGATGTCTATCATAATATTTATAATTATGATCATGAAATGCATAACTTATATATCCTGCTTCTTTGAATTTCTTTCCAAATCCAAAAGGCATACTTATCTTACTAGATTTATAAAAACTCCATACACCTTCCTTTGGAATTAATCCAGTTAAATTCATATATTCTCCATCAGTTGTTGATACTGGGAATAATGGTTGATAATAATTAGTAAATACAAAACTATTATTTGCCATTTTATATAATGTTGGTGTCAACTCAGGATCTAATGCAATTGGATCAAAAGCTTCAGCAGTTATAAATATTAAATTCTTATCTTTAAATAAACCAGTATATTTATTCTTTTCTGTAGGTTCTACACTCTTAAAGTATTTATGCATATTTAATAATTTTTTATCTTTAGTACTAGCAATTAATGAATCAAAGTCAATATCAAAAACATTGTACTCTTTTTCTTTATCAAGTACTACTTCTTGTTCTTCTTCATTTTCATCAATATATATTTCTTCTTCAAAACCAAAAACATATCTGTATAAGTCTATACATTCCATAGTAGTAAGACCTGTTTTTTCAATTGTTAACATAGGAGCATGTGTTTCAAAAACTAATCTTTTTAATGAATATAAACCGTTCTTATCAAGTTGAACACGTAAAACAACTCCAAAGGATACTATTGATAACAATATTACTTCTGCTATTATAGTTACCAATTTTTTTCTTTTATAAGAAAATAATTTTTTATTAAAAACCAAGAATAATATATATGGTACAATTACAATTAAAACAACATACCAATTTTTTGTAACAACTTTAACTATTTGTTGCCAAAACTGCATTATTTGTCCAGCGCCACCTGCTGTAATTGAAAAGAATGAAAAAACTGAATCATAAACTTTATAATAAACAAATTGTGCTAACATTAAAAAACCAAAAAAAGTAGTAAAAATAATATTTAATACTTTATTTAATTTTTCCCCAAATAAATTTAAAATAATTGACAGCAACAATACCCATGGTAAACAAAACAATATAACACTTAATGTTGATGTTGAAAAAATATTTCCTATAACAAATGCTCTAAATACTAATTCTAAATATATAAACCAAAACATCCACCATATTAATATAGTTAACTTCTTATTTCTCATACAACTTACTTTCTTTCTTTTATAATAGTTAATATTATTATTGCAATAATTATTACCAAAATCGTTAAGATTACTAATCCTAGTTGAACATCTATTTCAAAATCAGCTGCAAGTATATTATTTAAAAAATAGTTCATATTATTTCACCAAAATAATTATACTAAAAAGATACATTTTATTCAATTATTTATTATCATATTTATAATAAAAACACTAACTTCTTATAGAAATCAGTGCTTTTTTAAATCTATTTATTCATAATACAGTTTTTAATTTTAACGTAATCCATAGGTGATATTTTTTCATCATTATTCATATTTGCTGCATCTAAATATTCATTACCATATATTATATTTATTTTCATTATATGATTTTTAACTTTAACATAATCCATAGGTGATATTTTTCCATCTCCATTTACATCACCTTTAATTACAGCAACATATCTTTCACTATTTCTTGTAATAACTGCCCCAGTTGAAATAATTGTATTTCCTGTATTTATTATTACATCACTACCAAGTTTATTTCTTATTGATAGTACACTTTCGCCAACAATAAAATTATATACAAAACCATTATTTACTGTATAATTATTTCTTTGTAATATTCCTAATAATGTTTCTAAACCTATAATTTCAAATTCGAATTCTTTAGTACCAATATGATTATAAAAAGAATCTTTTGATTTTAGTACTATTTTATATTTTCCATCATCTGTAAAATTATAGTTATACTTATTCGATATTTCTTGATTATTTATTATAAGTTCATCATTTCTATATATTGATACGCTATTTTCAGATGAACTTTGTTTATTTATTGTTAAAGTTACTGATTTATCAGTACTAAATGTTTCACCAATATTAAATTTATGTGTATAATTTTCATTCCCTACTAATAAATCTAAATCAGTTATTACATAATTTCCTTTTAAATAATCTGCATCAACTGAAAATAATTTTATAGGTTTATTTGAATTACTAGCATATTTAATTTTATTTATATAAATTGTATCAGGAAAATATGATTGTGGTAACAAATCATTTTTTTGATTACTATTATTTATAACCATAAATTCATTAACATTTTCATATTCTCTATCATCTATAGTAAAATTTTCCACATAAACATTAGGAAAATGAAGTTCATACCCATAATCATGTATTAAACCATTGCTGTCAGTAGTTGGAGTATGTCTTATGAGTACATTAGAATTATCGTTTAAATAACGAAGTGTAGAATTAGTTATGTAGACATTACCATCCCAAGTTGAACCATAATCACTACGCAAAACTATAAACTGATATGCTGTTACTACAGTATTACTAATACTCAAATCATTTTGACCAATAAGTTCGTGGCCAAAAGAACCAACATCTGAATTTTTAACAGTTAAATTATAATATCCACGATGGGCATCAATGCGATTTAATGAACAATTATCTATCAGTATATCTTTACTATAATTAGAGCCCATTATACCCCAACGATTTCTATCAATTAAATCATTTGAAGTAATGTTTTTAAATGTGCCATTAACTATATATGCAAAATTTAAATCATATCCACTTCTTAGATTATATTTTCTCGCAAATAAATAACTATTTTCAACGTTTATATTTGCGGCTTGATTTATATATATAAAACCGGAATAAGAACCAGATATTTCATCTATTGGATATGTATGTTTAATATTTGATATGTTATAATTAAACGCCAATTGAAAATCTAAACTCCTATAATACGAGGCTATTTTAGCTCCTTGTCTACCGTACTGAACCTCAGATAAACTTTCTATATTATTAGTTGTAAAAATTCCATTTTTAACATATACGCTCTCATTAGGAATTGGATATATTTCAACATTAGTCAAAACATCAAAATCCCATTGAATGTCATTTAAAACATTTCCCTCTTTATCTATTAAAAATACATCTAATTGACTGTCCCCAATATTAGCACTGCTTCCTGTTCTAATATATTGCTTTTTATTTGAATTAATTACTTTCACATAAAACTTGTTATAATTACTATTGTCACTATCTTCATTTAGTTTTTCAACTATTTGTGGGATTCTTTTTGTATTTTTATTAACTGTCCAAGTTGGATTTTCTATTTTTATTGTTTTAATATTATTGCTAAACTTAAATAAATATCTACCACGACATGACATTTCATCAATTTTTTCATCATGAATTATAAAATTTGAATTATTCCAATCAATAGAAGTATTTACATTAATTGGCAAGTTATAATATGCAAAAATATGATATGTTTTACCAGTATTTGACTTTATATCAACATTATGTTCATTAGCATAAATATGAGCATTTCTAATAGCAATAAAATCATCGTATATTCCATCAGATCTTGCTCCAAAATCTTCATATGTCACATATTTATTTCCATCAGAATCAATATGAGGTAAATTAGAAGTATCGTATATATATTCATAATCCAAGGATATTTCATGATTAATAGCCATAGTTTTTAGTGAAACAGGCATATTAGAATCTATTATCCTATTTTCAGATACTCCTAAGTGTTTAATTGATGGCCATACTAAAGTATTACCATTTAAAATATCAGGTGGTATATTTCTTATAAGATTTCTACCGATATATAAATACTCTAATTTAGATAACGCAGCTAAAGGTGTCATATCACTAATTTTATTATTATATAATATTAATTCTTTTAAATTAGTATAATTTGATATGTTTGATATATCTGTTATATTATTTGCTTCAAGATTTAATATTTCTAATTTGGGTAATTCAGGCAAATAAGGAATAATTTGACCATTATACGTAGGATCTATAATAGTTGATAAGTTTAATTCTTTTAAATTCTGTAATGGCGATAGTGCAGCATTTAGATTTTCTAATGATTGCTCACTTGAAAATGTTCTGTTTTCTCCCAAATTTAATACTTCTAAATTTGTTAAAGATGCAATACCATCAATATTTTCAATATAGTTGTCAAATAAGTTTAAATATTTCAAATTTGTTAAATTAGATATTCCTTCAGTAGTCTTCATTGAATTATGAATAATTATTAATTCTTCCAAATTAATTAATCTGCTTAATTTCGACATAATTGAAGAGTTTTCACTATCTCCAAAACCATAATTCGAAGACAAATCTAAAAATTTAAGAGAAAGAGGTAAATAATCCAACATTGCGAGGTTTGATATTTTATTTCCTCTTAAATTCAAAGATTTTAATTTATTTAAATCTTTTATTTCTTTAATATCTTCTATCTTATTATTAGCAAGATTCAATTCTTCCAATTCAGTAAAATTGGATATTCCTTGTAGTGAAGAAATTCCAGAATTATTTAAATCTAATCGCTTAACTTTTAATAATTCATCTTCATATATTTTAATACTATTAGATTCATCTACACATTCATATTGTACAGTATCTCCTAATGAATTAATAATAGCGTCATAAGCGTTTTTATTATAAAAAGAAATAGTTATCTTTTCACCCGTAGCAGCATTAGTATGTAATATTAAAAAGAAAAATACAAAACTAAATAATAAAACCATTTTTTTGTATTTCATAAAACTATTCCTTTCTATTTTATTATCACTTTAAATATATCATATATAATCCAAAATAACAAGAAAGCCATTAATCAGAAAAATAAAAAAGCCCTATTAAAGGCTATTCTATCAAACATTTGGAGGAGCCAGTCGGATTTGAACCGACGATGAAGGTGTTGCAGACCTGTGCCTTACCACTTGGCTATGGCTCCACACGCATATAATTATACTAAATTATATGCCTTATTTCAATATAATTATGTAAGTTTTTTCTCTAATATTAAGATAAATCTCTACTTCATTTGCTCTTAAAACTTTATTAGGTACTTCTAAATATGTATAATTGCTATTTATATTTTTATTTGCAACTTTAGAAATAGCAGTTTCGTATGTTTTACCAGAAAATGTATATTTAATTTTTCCATAATATCCAAATAAATCTGCAACACTACTGATATATTTTTTCATTCTAACATTTTCGTCTAAAGATAAATCTGCACTCAACCTTACTATTACATTATCCTTATTAGGTTCTATAAATATTGTTTTTATATAACAATTATCATTTAAACAATAATTAGATTCTTCTTTAAATGAACTATCAATTTCAAAACCATAAATATCTAATTTAGATTCTCCTAGGTTTGAATCGTTAAACTTAATTGTACTAGGAATGCTATAAGACTCAGGTTTTTCTTTTGAATCTATACTAGTAGGTTTAATAATAATATTTTTAAACTGTGATGAATCATTAGAAATATAAGTATTTTCATTAGCTTTAACTTTAAATGTATATTCATTTTTTAGATCTTCTTTATTTATTTCAAAAACCACTAATACATCTTCTACAGCTTCACTACCAATTTCCATAGGAGTATATATTTTTCCTATGTCAATAAATTCTTGATTAAAAGTGAATGTAGGAGAAACAAGTGTATCATTTACTTGTAATTTAAATAAATTACTAGATAAATCATACTTATTTGTAGATTTATTATTTATTTTTGTTTTTACTAAAATATAATATTTATTATCATTAATTATTACTCCATTAATATTTTTGTCTGTATAGTAACTACCTTCTACCGTATACCATAAAGTATTAATATATACTTCTTGATTTTCATGATATACAATATTGGTAACTTTGCCACGAATAATAAAATATGCCGAAATACCAACTACAGCTATAGAAGCAAATAAAGTTAATATAAATTTATTTTCTAAGAAAAAATATTTAGTATATCTTAATGCTTTTCTAAATGATCTTGCATATTTATAATTATTTTTTCCTAATGTTACTTCAACTTCTTCATAGTCTTCAGCAGATATTTGTAAATCTTCTAAATCTTTTTTAAATTCAAATTGTTTTACATTAAATCCTAATGCTCTTGCAATAACTATAAACAATAGAACTATTTGAGGTATTAATGCTATTAATGAAATATCTCTTATTGCCCTAACTGATTCAATAGATAAAACACTATCCTCTAAATCTATAAAAATATTCTTTATATATACGAAAAAAATAAACATTAAAATATAGTATAAACATATAAAGAAATATAACTTTCTACTTTTCTTTTTAATTGATAATAAATAAAAGACAACAGCACTTAATAAAAAGATAAGCACTATAATTATAAATATATATCCATTTATATAATTATCCACCATGTTTGCTACAGGAGTGAAAAAATGATTAACTGCATAATCATTAAAAAATGAATATACCTTTATCGTTCTGATAAATATATATAGAAGCATACCAAAAATGATAAAATGTATTAATCTAAACTTTTTAATTAAAAATGCATAAGGCTTCCTTAATATCAACTTTACCAACTCCTATTATAAATTATAACATTAATCAAAAAAAAAGACTAGTATTATGATAGTATTGATAAGGTGATTGACATATCCCAATAATTGATATTTATAAATCACTAATACTGCAATAAACTAATCTATTTTTTATAATAAATCATCTGTCCAGGCATTAAGTAAATTGTTCTATTATTACTAACAATGTCTGATTCACTTACTCCAAAAATATCACTAACTATCTTTAATGTATCTCCATCTTTTGTTATATAATAACTAACGTCTTTTTTAGGAACTAATAACATTTGTCCAGGATAAATATAATCTTCTACTTCAATACCATTTAATTCTGCCAAAAGTTTAGTATTAACATTAAAATCTTTAGATATTTTATATAATGTATCTCCTTTCTTAATTTCATATATATTATAGAAAGGACTTTCTATTTTAGTATTTTCAAACATATAATCACCTATGGTATTATATGTTTGAAGTAAATATTTGTTATTTTAAATATACGAACACTGATTTTGAATTATTAAATTTTAACTCATAATCATAGAATATTTTTAAATTTCCATAAACAGGATTATACTTATAAAATCCATCCTCATAAACATAATAAATAGTGTTATTTTTCTCATAAATAATATTAATATTATTATTATTTATTTTAGTTTTAATTTCTTTATTATCATTAATAATTTTAATTGTACTATTATTATAATTATAGCTATAATTTGATTTTTTATTATCAAATGTAATTTTATCTATTTTATACTCATTCTTACTACAATTAACAAATTCTCCATCTTCATATTTTACATAGCCCATTTCATTATTTGCAATTATCTTAGTTTTTCCATTCTTAGTATTAATTTCATATAATACAGCAGATTTATTATCAAATATATATAATTTGTTTTTAATATTACCAACTATATATGCATCATAATCTATTGAATAATCTAGATTTATACGACTTACATTTTTATTAGTTACATTTAGTGCAATAAGTGTTTTAAATTCATATTCTTCATCATAATTAGGCATATAAATAATATCATCAATCATATGTGATAAATTATTATCATATCTATCATTATTAAATATATTAACCATATTATATTCAGAACCATTCATTATATTGTATCCTTTATAAGTCCATAAAGCTACGTATGCATTATTATCTAAATTATTATAGAAAACAAAATCTTTATTTGGCTTTTCTGTTCCTTTTGGATTTACTTTATATATTTCTAATGCTTCATCTTCAATCAAATAATAATCAACTAATTGTGTATTTTTTTTATCATAACATAGTGGATATGTTTCTTGATTAGCTATTGTTGGATATATACAATCATAATCATTTAATTCAATTGTTTCTATATTATTTATTAATGTTTTACCAAATTTTCTTTTTGAATAAATATCAAAATTATATTTAATACTATCTTTTGATATTTCAAAATAAAATCTACTATTATTATATTTTGTATATACTTCATATCCATTTACTTCATATTTAATTTCATAATTAGAATAATAATACTTTATAATAATTATTAATAAACTAATACCCAAAATTATTAATAATCTTTTTTTCACTACTACCACCTATTTAAATTATACTTTATTTTAAAAAAAAAGACTATATAAATTATAGTCTTATATAACTCCTGCTTGAGTTAAGAAATCTTTTAATTCATCTTCTTGCATTTCCCCAACGTTGCTGCCTTTAAATTCTTTGTCTTTGATTATAAAAGTATATGGAACATAACCTTCATATCCATCAAGTTCTATAGCATTAAATATAATTTGGTAATCATCTTCTGATAATTTATCTGCTTCGAAGAAATATAATTTATAATTTTCTTTTTTAGCAGATGCAGTTATAATAGGTTTTAATGCTTGGCAATGTGGACAAGTTGAACTTGCTATTACAGTTACAACAGAAGCACCACTTGATACATCAGTATACCAGTTTTTAATTTCTTTGCTTGCTTGTGTAACATCAACTTCTTGTACATAATTTGGAACACTTTCTTCATCATTATTCTTTCCACTTGCTAAAAATGAAAGACCAAATATTGCCCATATCACTGATGAAACGATAGTACCAGTGATTATACTTTTAGCATCATCTTTTTTATTTTTTCTCCATACAAAGTATAAAACTATTCCTACAGGTGGTAATAATAAACCTAATATCCACCAATAATTATTTTTATTAATTTTTTTTGACATTTTTTCCCTCCTAATTAATAGTTTATCTTATTAATGTGAAAAATACAAGAAAAAAGCTTGTAATTATTTATTACAAGCTGTATTTTTAACTGTTCTAGTTTTTCCAGTTCTTGTCCAACCTTCTAATGTTGTTTCTTTACTCCATGTATATTTAGTATCTTTTTTCTCATTTTGTTTAGCTGTAGCATCAATAGTTGTTGTAGAATACTTGTTACATTTATTACCTTCTAACTTATATCCTTTATCACAAGTCTTAGTAGTAACTGTTGTTGTTTTAACACAATTTGTTCCAGATAATGTATAACCACTATATCCGTTACAATTATAACTAAATGTTGCTCCTGTTACTACATAACATTTTAAGTTCTTACCAGAACCTTCTGAATAGTTAGAATTTGAAGGACAATAATAATCTTTTTTATAACATTTTAAGTTTGTTCCTGATCCAGTTTGTTCATCTGTTCCTGTTGGACATTTATATGTATAAGTATATTTATAACATCTTAAATTTTCTTCTGATCCAGTTTGTTCATCTGTTCCATTTGGACATTTATAAGTATAAGTATATTTATAACACTTTAAGTTTTCTCCTGATCCAGTTTGTTCATCTGTTCCATTTGGACATTTATACATTTTTGAACCAGGTGTAACTACATCTTCACAATGCTCTACTGGAATAGTTCTTTTACATGTTGAACATGTAGTAACTGATCTACCATAAGCATCACGATATGTAGTACAATTACAATTATAAGTTTCAGTTTTGTATGTTGTTGTACATACTGTTTCTACTTTATCTGGTGTAGTTGAAATTTCTACTTTTAATGGTTCTTTATGTTTTGTTTTTTCTACTTTTAATGGTTCTTTATTTTTTGTAATTTCTACTTTTAATGGTTCTTTTTTAGATTTAGTATCTACCTTAGTTTTTGTTCCAGCAACAACTACTTGATTTGCTTTCTTAATATCAACAGTTGTTGTAGTATTTTCAGTTGGTTTCTTTGTATCTGTTACTTTAGTTATACTACAAGTTTTATTATTCTTAGTATATCCCTTAGGACAAGAATAAGTTGTTGTAGTTGTAGATATTGTCTTCTTATATTCATATTCTGTAAGAGTTGGACTACATGTATTGCAAGTATTATTACATAAATCATGACATCCTAATACTTTAATTACATAATCCTCTCTATCACCACATACTAAATATGTTTTCATTTCATATCCAGTTTCAGTTTTAGTAACACTTACATATGATTCATTCATATTACAAGTTTTACCATCACTATCATTAATTTGTAGAATGTAATGTCCTTCTACCAAATCTTCTAGTGTAATTATAATTGTTTGACCTATTTCTGTTGGTAATTTATCTGTAGTAAAGTAATCTGTACCAACTTGTTGTAAATAATTAATATTACTATTAAATACTGTATTACTTTTATCAGTACATGATGTACCTGATTGTTTACTTTTGGCTATTGCCCACATTACTAAGAATACAAAGAATGCAATTATTAAACAAATAAATATCATTCTTAGTATACTAAATCTTCTATTTCCATCTTCATCGTACATATTTTATTACCCCCTAACTTATTAACCTAAATTTAAAGTCTTTTGTTCTGCAAGTTCTTGTTTCTTTGCTTTGAAATGTTCTAAAGATTCTCTTACTAATAATACTGGCATTGAATCTTCAACAGATCCACGTCCTAATGCTTCAATATCTTCAGGTGTAAGTCCAGCTCTTTGAATTACAGCATCCCATTCATTCATAGGAACCATATCTAAAGTTGCCATAAAGTTTGCAAGAGATACATAAACAGGCTCACCTGTTTCATGGTCATAACAGAATAAGAAACATACATCTATATTTCTTTCAATTCCGTATTCCATAATATTTCCTGTATATTGAGCATATTCTAAACAATATAACATAATATTTTGAGTAGATGGCATTAAACCTCTAACTCCTTTATGTTCATTAGTATTACTTACTAAGAAATGTTGATCTCTCAATAAAGCTCCAAATTCTTTTGCATATCTAACAAATGCTTCATCATCGTGGTTATTCATAGCTTCAATTGCTGGTTCCATTACAGCATCGAATTCTGCAGCGCAAGCATTTTCATATGAACCTGCTGGAAATAATGGTGCAATTGGAACAAATTTTCTAGTTCCATTTTTAACATCATCGAATGTTGAGTTAGCAAATATAAATGCATATGCTATTCTATTGTTAGTTAGCATTAAATCTTCATTTTCGAATCTTCCATCAACTGGTAATTCTCCATTAAATATAGATAATGCATCAACCATTTGTTCAAGTGTAATTGAATTACCAAGATTATATGTATCTAAATACCATTGTGCTCTTGCTTCTAATTGCTCTGGATCATTAACATCTGTGAAATCTCCATAAGTTCCAAATTCACTACTAACTGGTTCAGCAGTTGCTTCTACTTCAATTGGTGTAGTAGTTGCTTCTACTTCAGCAGGTGTTTCTGTTGATTCAAAACCTAATTCTAATTCTTCACCATTACTATTAGTAATTGTAGATGTTGGAGTTTCAACAAATGAAACATTTCTTTTATCCTCATTGTTTCTTTGTCTATTATAGTATTCACATGCTATACATGCTTGACTTGCTGCACAAGATGTTACACCTAGAGTACCAACTGCTAATAAAGCAATTCCGGCAATCATAAGTCCCTTATGAGATTTCTTACCATTATTTTGATTTGCAGTTTTTTCTTCTTTAGGTTCTTCAACATTAATAATTCTTCTAGTGTTTGTAGATTTTAATCTATTAAGTTTTGCAACATATTCATCACGTTCTTTAATAAGATTATTTCTCTCAATTATTGCACTTGCATATTCATTTGATTGTTTATCATATTTACGAATCTTAGAATCCAAAGTCATAATATTTAAATTCAAATTACTAATTATATAATTATAATTTGAAACCAATGTTGATGATTCTAACTCTTTTTTAGCTTCCTTAGTTGCTAATCTCTTTTCTATTCCTTTCTTTTCTTCTTTAGAAGCATTATTCAATAATTGTTTTAATTCAGCAATTTCTTTATCAAGTTTATTAATAGATGCTTCTCTTCTTGAAATTTCTCTTTTTAAGTCTTCATTACTCATATTACTTTCCCCCTTTGTAAATAACAGTTCTGTATTATATCACAATTGATACAAGATGTCAAGCAAAACATTATTTACTCATACTTATAAAGACAAGTCTGTATTATAAATCATTTTTTATAAAGAATCAACACTTTTTTTATATTAATAAACAGAATAAAAAAAGAAGTTTATTACTTCCTTCTTAATAATTATTTTTGATTTCTATTTATAATAAGATTTTTTATTTTTTTATATACTTTAGCATCCCTTAAAGCTAATAAAGCCATTCCAAAATATATTATTGGTTTGAATACATTCTTTACTAAAGATATAGAATTACTAAATGCATTTGATGAATCAATATATGACATATGATTGCATACAACTGTATATAATATAAACGAATTAAATATACCAATAACTATTATTATTATAAATTTACTTAATCTAGCATTTGAATAGTTGTTTTTATAATTATATAAAGTTGGTAATATTAGAAAAATTATTATTAACGTTACCATCAAATAAACAAAACCAAATAGATTAGCATTCGTTAAACAATATCTAATTAGTTCATATATACTCATTATTATATACATTAATGTAATCACTATAAAAAATATCTTTCTATACTTATACATATTAATCACCTATAAAAATTATACCATTTTTTCTTGTTCATTTAAATAATACTGTGTTATTATATATTTAGAAGAGGTTTTTATGGAAAATTCTAATAGATTATTTAAATTTATTACTTATGGGAACTTTTCTAATGATAATATTAATTATTTGAAAAGCAGTTTAAATAAAACAAATAATCAAGTTATTAGAGATCTTTTTAAAATCCTTAAATCACTTATTAAAGATTATAATAATAGTGAATATTTTAATGAACTTATTAATAATAACATTAAACTTATTAATATTTTTTGTTCTAAACAAATATTTAATGATGAAGAAATAGAAATAAATAGAAAAAGAATTAAAAGTTGTAGAAAAGAACTTTATAACATTTTAAATAACAAAAATAATGAAGCACTTATAAATTCCATTAATCTACTTGACGAAATTGTACTAGAAAGAAATGTTGATACTTCAAAGATTATACCATTTATAAAAAAATTAATTGATAACCAAGAAGACATTAATATTATTAAAAAATTTATCAATACAAATAAAGAAGCTATAACAAAAAATGTAGAACTTTTCGATTACATTTTTTACAAAGCTATTGCTTGTATGCAAGATTCAGATAGAGACATATACTATTATATTACATTACTTAAAATATCCTATAATTCTAAATTAAATAAGAAAAAATATCTAGCTTCCTTACAAATGATTAATAATAATAAATTTGCAAACGAAATAAACTACATAATTAATGGTATAAAAAGGCCATTCACTCCAGAAGAAGTTTTAGATAAATATGGAATAATATATGATTTAGCTGATCATAAAATATTTATGCCATATAAAAAAACCATTTCTGATAAAATAATTACAATAGATAATAATAATACTTTTTTAAGAGATGACGCAATTAGCATTAAAAAAGATGGAAACAAATATATAGTAAGCATACATGTTGCTGACGTTGCAAGTGAAATAGAACCAAATAGTGAAAGCGACTACGATGCAAGAAACAACTACAAATGTTTATATATTCCCGGAAATAGAACTAGTATGTTTAGTGCAAACATAGAAAATAAACTATCACTTAATAGTGGAAAAATAAGACGTGTAATATCACTTGATGTTGTTTTAAATGACAGTGGAGATATATTAGATTATAGTATATCTAAAAATAATATTGTTGTTACAAATAATTTATCATATAGTGAAAGTGATAGAATAATTAATTATCTATCTGAAAATGAGTTTTATCATTCTTTAAATGAATTATATATGTTAAGTAGAGCACTTGAATATAAAAATAAAAACAAAGCAGAATATTGGGAAAAGAAAGAAAAAGCAAATAACGATAAAAAAGATTATGATTATAAAAGTGATATGATTATTAGTGAACTCATGGTACTTTATAATAGAATTCTAGCAGAATTAGCATTTGATAATAATAATCCATATATATATAGAATTCAAGAAAATGAGTATATTTCTTCTCTACTTAGTGACTTAGGAATAGAGAATACAGGTAAGATTAAAAACATTATGAATGCATTATACTTAGATAGTAAATATTCATCTAAACCTTCCAATCACGCAGGATTAGGATTATCAAAATATTCACACTCATCTGATCCATTACGTAGATATCCAGATTTATATAATCAATATCTTATGCATGAATTTTATTTTAAAGATATACACGGAATTTATGATAAAGAAACTATAGATAATTTAGTTAATTATTTTAATCAAAGAAACAGAGAATTATCATTAATGAAATTAGAATACAATAGAGCACTAGAATTAAAAAAACAAAATAGTTAGACACCTCTAACTATTTTATTTCTCTTAAGTATTATTTTTCTAATAAAATCAAATGGTACTATTGAAAAAGCTAATAATATCATAAACTCAAATTCATAGAAAGTTAAACCAGTGGTTCTAAATATTTCTCCACCAAAATATATTAGAACGATTTGAATGATTGCTATAAATGAAATGATAATTATAAATACTTTATTTTTAATTATATTAGATAAAATATTTAGTCTATGTGTTCTTGCATTAAATGCATTAAATATGGCAAGAAAAATAAACAATCCAAAGAATGCAGTCATAATATATTTATTATTAATATCATATCTATATAATTCATAAACAAATTTTGATTTTAAAAACCAAATGCAAATTATTGTTGAATAGATTCCATTCAAAATAATTTGATTTGCCATGTACTTATTAATTATTTTTTCATTTCTTTCTTTGGGTTTTTCATCCATATATTCAATTAATGATGGTTCAAAAGAAAATGCAAGTCCAGCAAATGTATCCATAACCATATTAATCCATAACATTTGTATTATTGTTATAGGAGATAATATTCCTATGAAAGGACCAATTATACTCAAAAGCACCGCACAAACATTAACACTAAGTTGAAATATTACAAATTTTCTGATGCTTTTAAATATTGTTCTTCCATAAATAATAGCACTTGTAATTGACATGATATTGTTATCAAGAATTACTATATCGCTGGTCTCTTTAGCTACCTCGGTTCCACTTCCCATACAGAATCCCACATCGCTTCTTTTCAATGCAGGAGCATCATTAACTCCATCACCCGTCATACCAACAATTAAATTCATTTCTTGCGCTAATTTTACCAATCTATTTTTATCTTGAGGTAGACTTCTGCTTAACACTCTCAATCTTGGGAGTATTTTTTTAGCATCATTATCATTTAAACTATTAAATTCTTCACTTGTTAATACTATATCATTATCACTTTCTAATATATTGAGTTCGCGAGCAACACTACACGCAGTTTCTTTAGCATCACCAGTAACCATAACAACTTGTATACCTGCTCTTTTAATTAAATTTATACCCTCATATGACTTATCGCGTATATTATCTTTCAAAAAAACAAATCCAAGCAATGCATAACTACTTCCTTTGTCAAATGATATACATAGTGCTATTACTCTCTGACCTTCTTCTGCCCTAGACTTTACAAAATTATTTATTTCATTTTTATCTATTAAAACTCTAATTTCACCGTTCTTCTTTATATATTTTGTACACTTAGAAATTATTTTTTCATAAGCTCCCTTTACAAAAATAGTACTATCATTATAATCTGTTGTTACACTAGAATATTTATTTTTACTACTAAAAGTTTCTTTGTTTAATATTTTATATTTGGATTTATCATCATTCTTACAGAATTCTAATATGGCTCTATCAGTAGTATTGCCTCCTTCAATTTTATTATTATCAATAAATGCTTCATTATTATAAACTAACGACTGATATACTAGTTCAAATATATCTTTATTTATTCTATCAAACACATTATATTCGTTAAATTCACAATCATAAAAGGAAGTTACTTTCAATTTACCTTCTGTTAAAGTTCCAGTTTTATCTGTGAACAATATATTTAAAGAACCAGATGTTTCTATCCCTACTAATTTTTTAACTAATACATTTCTTCTTAATAATCTTTTCATATTAGATGATAAAACTAGTGTTATCATCATTGGCAATCCTTCAGGCACTGCCATTACTACTACAGCGACGCTAAGAGTTAACGCATATATAAAATGAGGAAAAAAATCTTTAAATGCTAATATTTCCTCTATATTAAAATTATTAGAAATGACAACTGCGTTAAACATATAAGAAATTAAAACAAAAAAAGCAGCTATATAACCAAATTTACTAATCTGTCCAGCTAAAACTCTAAGTCTACTTTTTAAAGGACTTTCTATAGTTTGTTCTTGAATATCTAAAGCAATAGTTCCATACATTGTTGATGATCCAACTTTAGTAACAATCATAACTGCACTTTTATCAGTTACAATAGATCCCATAAATATATTAGAATTATTTACATTTTTATTTTTCTCTTTAGATTCTCCAGTCAATGCACTTTCATCAACACTAATTTCCCCTTTTAATATTTCTCCATCAGCAGGAACTTTATCACCACTTTCAAGAAAAACAATATCTCCTACAACCAATTCATCAATATTGATTACTATTTTTTTAGAATTTCTTATTGTTTTAACTTTTATAATAGAATTTTCCTCATTTAATTTTTCAAAAGCTTTTTCACTTCCATATTCAGATACTGCCGATATAAAAGAAGCTAAAAATATTGCAACAAATATTCCTAATGTTTCATAAATATCTGAATTTCTAAACAAAAAAAGCAATTTAATAGCAAGAGCAATAATCAATATTTTAATAATAGGATCTCCTAAAGATTCAATTATAAGATTTAAAAATGTATGTCTCTTTTTACTTTCTATTTTATTAACACCATATTTTCGTCTAGATTCTTCAACTTCTTTATTATTTAATCCTGTTTTAATATTAGTTCTCATCAGTTAATTTTATTCATTATGAGACAAAAAAATACATTAAAAAATTATGTGTACTAAACATAATTTTTTAATATAAATTAATTAATTTCACTATATAGTCTATTATTTTGAAGTAATTCTTCATGTGTTCCTGTATCAATTAAAACTCCATTGTTCATAAGAATTACATTATCTACTTGTTTTAATATTCTACTATCCCTCGATATTATTAATATAGTATGATTTTTCTTTTTTTCTTTTAATATTTTCATAATAATATCTCTATTAGATTTATCTAAAGTTTCTATAATTTCATCAAATAAATAAATTCTAGTATCTTTTAATAATACTCTTGCAATTGCAAGTAATCGTTTAACAGATGATGATAATACACTATCATCATTGTTCATAATCGTATCGTAACCTTTTTCTAGTTCTAATATTTTTTCATGAACTCCAAGTTTTTTACATACTTCTTGAATTTCTTCTTCTGTTTTACCTAATATCATTAGATTATCTTTTATAGATGTATTAAAGAAAAATGGTTCCTTTCTTGCAACAGAAACTAAATTATAATATGATTCATCAGATATTGCAGAAATATCAATTCCATCAAGAGATATCATTCCTTGTAATTGCCTATTCATTTTAGTTAACAAGTCTACTACTCCAGTTTTTCCACTTCCTGTTTTACCAGTAATTGCTGATATTGAATTTGATTTAACTTTTAATGTAAAATCACTTAAAGTAGGATCATTTCTATATCCATATAAAACATGATTAAATTCTATATCACCTTTAATATCTAAAACATCCATTTTATTATTGCTATTTTCACCTACAAATTCAAACAATTTATTATATCTTGATAACGACATTTTAAGATTTTTATATTCTAAATTTAGTGTGGTTAGCAAAGAAGAATTATCAATTATTTTTTGATAATAACTATATATTATTACTAATATACCTATTTCCATATTACCTATTGAAACTTGATATACCCCATATATTAATAATAATAGACGCAACAATTCAAAAGCATATACTGATATAATATTTACTATATTATATTTTGTAGAATATTTAGCATTAGCTGAAGTATATCTATTAGTATCACTTATCGCTTTATTATTAATATGCTTTCCAATATTAAATCCTTTGATTTCTTTAATACCACTAAATATATCACTAATAGTGCTTGTTTTTTTATCAAATGTATCTTTTCTATCTTTATTATATTTTTGTATTCTATCACTTGATAATACTATAAACATAAGAACGATTAAAGAGGCAGATAAAGTAATAATAAATAAAGCACTATTAATAGTGAAGAAATAATAAAATATAAATACAAACTCCATCATTTGAGCTACTCTATAAATTGCATTTGTAAAAAAGCTACATATTGTATCTATATCACTATTCATAATATTTAAATAATTTCCATTTGTAAATCTAGATAAACTAAAAATTGAATTCTTATATGTATACTGCATACCTAGTGTAGTAAAATCTTTATATAAGCTATTATATACATTATAAAAAGTATATTGTCTTATATATTCAAATAATTTATAAATAGTAATTAGTATTATATATATAATTAAAATATTTATTGCTTTTTTAAATAAAGATGAAGAAACATAATTAATAGTTTTACTATATAAAATTGGAACCAATAATAATATTATTCTTAAAACGAAACATACAAAAGATTCTATTATTATCTGTTTTTTAGCATTTTTTAATATTTTTAATATATGTTGTTTCACCTTTTTATCTCCCTTTATTGTCATAATAATTATACAAATTAAATAAATAAAATACAAGATTGTTATTTTAATTAGAAAAAAATAGTGCTACAATTAACTCAAGAGGTTTTGATATGAAAAGAATTGATAAAAATAATTATTATTTAGATATAGCAGAAGCAACATTAGAAAGATCAACTTGTTTAAGACGAAAATTTGGATGCGTAATAGTTAAATATGATGAAATTATTTCCACAGGATATAATGGCGCACCTAGAGGAAGAAAAAATTGTTCTGATGTTGGATACTGCGTTCGTGAAAAATTAAATATTCCACGTGGAGAAAGATATGAATTATGTAGAAGTGTTCACGCAGAACAAAATGCTATTATATCAGCCAGTCGTAAAGATATGATTGATTCTACACTTTATATGGTAGGTAAAGATTCTAAAACTGGAAAATATGTTGAAAACTCAATGAGTTGCTCAATGTGCAAAAGATTTATAATAAATAGTGGTATTAAAAAGATTATAATTAGAGATACTAAAAAAGAATATAGAGAAATCGATGTAAATGAGTTAATAATTAATGATGAAAGTTTAGAAGGAAAATTAGGATATTAGGAGTTGAAAAATGAAGTTAGATATTATTGTTCCAACTTACAATGAAGAAGGAAATGTAAAAGAGTTTTATAATAAAACAGAACAAGCATTAGTAGGAATTAAACATACTTATATATTCGTTAATGATGGTTCAAAAGATAATACATTATCTAAATTAAAAGAATTGTATGAATTAGATGATGACCACGTTAGAATAATAAGTTTTTCCAAAAATTTTGGAAAAGAAGCGGCAATATATGCAGGCCTTTTACACTCAAAAGGAGATTTTGCATGTATCATAGATTGTGATTTACAACAGAATCCAAACTATTTAAAAAAAATGTATACATTTTTAGTAGAAAATGATGAATATGATTCTATCTGTATGTGCCAAAAACAAAAAAACAAAAGATTTATGCAACATTTATTTTATAAGATAATGAATAAATTATCTAATATAGAAATAGTTGATGGGGCATCTGATTTTAGAATGTTTAGAAGAAATATGATTAATGCAATTTTAAAAATTGCTGAGAAAAATAGATTCTCTAAAGGTATTTTTAGTTACGTTGGATTTAACACATATTATGATAAATATATTGTTGAAAAAAGAAAAAGTGGCAAAACTAAGTGGAATAAAAACAAATTATATAATTATGCCTTTGAAGGAATTACTAGTTTTAGTACAAAGCCACTAAGAGCAGCAACATATGTAGGATTATTAATTAGTCTAATTGCATTTATATATCTAATAGTAATATTAATTAAAACACTAATAATAGGAGTAGATACTCCTGGATATGCATCACTAATGTGTGTAATATTATTCATAGGTGGAATACAATTAATATTTTTAGGAATCATAGGCGAATACTTAGGAAAAACATATAATGAAACTAAGAACCGTCCAATATTCATAGCAAAAGAAAAATATGGATTTGATGAGGATATTTTATAATGATTGATTTTTATAAAAAGCATGAAGAAATAATTAACTATTTAATAGTAGGTGTATTGACAACTATTGTCAGTTTAACAACATATTATATTTGTGTATATACATTCCTAAATCCAAACAAAGAATTAGAATTATTAGTAGCAAATATTATATCATGGATTGCTGCAGTAACATTTGCATATGTTACCAATAGAATTTTTGTATTTAAAAGCAAAAATAATAAATCACAAGAAATAATAAAATTTTATTTATCAAGAATATTTTCTTTATTATTAGATTCAGGATTAATGTACTTATTTGTTAATGTATTAAATTATAATGATAAAATAATTAAGATAGTTGTTCAATTAATTATAGTGATTGTAAATTATTTATTAAGTAAACTTATTATTTTCAAAAAAAGTAATTAAAAATAAGATTATTAAAATCTTATTTTTTTTATATACTTTCAAGCTTAATATTACTTTTAGCATTTAAGCTTAAATCAGCAAATTTATTATTTTTATACAATATATATGCGGCAGCACCAATCATCGCAGCATTATCAGTACAATATATCTTAGGTGGAACTATCATATCAACATTTAGTTCATCACATACTTTTTTCAATGAATTTCTAATAAAAGAATTACTAGCAACACCACCACTTATTAATAATGTTTTTAGATTGTATTTTTCTAAAGCTTTTTTTGTTTTATCAACTAAATGATTTGTAACACAATTTTGAAATGAGCATGCTAAATTATATTTATTAACACTTTCATTTCTTTGATTTGCATTATGATATAAATTATTTACATGACTTTTTATACCACTAAAACTAAAATTAAATGTATCGTCATTTAATATTTTTGGCATATTATAAGTATCTTCACCTTGGCTGGCATATTTTTCAACATTTGGTCCTCCAGGATAAGGTAAATTCAATATTCTTGCTACTTTATCATATGCTTCTCCTATAGCGTCATCCAATGTTTGACCTAAATATTTAAAACTACTTTCATTTTCCATTAATATTAAATCTGTGTGTCCTCCTGAAATAACTAAAGAAATAACTGGAAAATTCAAATCATTACCAATCATATTAGCACAAATATGGCCCATCATATGATTAACAGCTATTAATGGTTTATTATATACAAAAGATAATACTTTTGTTGCTTCTACACCAACTAATAGACTCCCAAGTAGCCCAGGACCATAAGTACAAGCAAACGCATCAATATCTTCTAATTTCATATTTGCTTTATTTAAACATTCATCTATAACCATTGTAATATTTTCTAAATGTAATCTGCTTGCAACTTCTGGAACAACTCCACCATATTTGGTATGAACATCAATCTGAGAATTGATAACTGTTGCTATATCATCGTGTCCATTCTTGATAATACTTACGCTTGTCTCATCACAAGAAGATTCAACAGCTAAAATATATATATCTTTCACTATCTCACCTTCTCCATTATAATTGCAGTATCATCGCCATAATATCTGTCTCTTAAACTTATTTCTTTAAACCCTAGTCTATTATATAGTCTTATTGCTTCATTGTTCTTTTCATTAACTTCAAGCATTATTCTATTATATTCTTCTTTTTCAAACATTTCATTCATTAAAGATGTTGCAATTCCTTGTTTTCTATTTTCTTGATTAACAAATAAATTCATTATATCAACCACACCATCAACTAGTCTTATTTCTAAATATCCTAATACTTTATTTCCATCCATATAATTATATATTGAATCTGTATCACTTAATATTTCTTTCTCTATCATTACTTCTCAACCTCTATTTTCTTAATATAATTAGGAATAACATGATGTGGATTTTCACTTTTCATATTACTGCAATAATCTATTATTTTATCTATATCTAAATTATGATCAACTTGCTCTAAATTATAATCAAAGTTCTCAACATATTGTTCATCAATAATGATATTATTATTTTTATCCATTCCACATATATAGTAACCTTTATTATCTTCAATAACTGCCATTCTTTCATTATCATTATTATTACTAATTAAATATGCTATTAAACTAGATATAGTATTAATATTAGTATTCAATGTATATGCTAACGTTTTAGCAATAGTAAGACCTATTCTAATTCCAGTAAAACTTCCAGGACCATTTACAACAATGATTTTATCTAAATCAGTAACTTTTAATTTATTTTCATCAAATATTTCTTTAATCATAGGCATAGTAAAAACAGAATGACTATACTCACTCAATTTAGTTTTAATGTATAACTTATCTTTATCTTTTAAAGCAATTGTTATTAATTCATCATGAGTATCTATAAATAATATCATACTAACCCTTCTTTCTTTAAGTATTTTACAACATTAACTTTTTTATAGCAAGAAAAAAGAATAATTAGAGTTTCTTTTCATTGCTAACTATTCTTTGCTTATAATACTTTATTAAACCGCTAACTCCTTTTTCTTCATTATTAATAATACACGTATGATGCATATCCATAGAAGGTGCTATTACATTCATAAAATAACTTTCAAAATTTACTTCACCAATACCATCTATATATTTTTGACCATACATATTAATTTCTCATTATTAATTCCACAAATTGCTTTTATATTCGTTATTTTCTATTAGTTTATTAATATAGTTTGTAACGCTATCTTTATCTTCTTTATATGTTACTCCTACCCATTTAGCATTTGTATCTATCACTTTTACTTTAGAATACTTTTCATTTACCGCTTTCATTATTACATCAGGTATTAAATATTCATCTTTTTCAAGATTTGAATTTCTTAAAAATTCATCAAAATTATCTTCAATAAATTTAAAGAAACTAGGTAAAAAAGCAATCATATTCATTGATACTTTTGTATCTGCACTTATTTCTTTAGTATCTTCTGTTCCAAGAGGTGTAGCATATACTTTTCCATCTTTCATTTCTATACTACTTTCTATTATTTCAGTTAAATTGCCATCAATTTCTTTCATGACTCCTCTTTTAACTGCTCCATTTTCAGTTAATGTATTTGTAACATTATAACCTACTATTGCTATGTCTTTGGATTTTTTATCTATAAATTCACTTGCAACTTTAAATGCATCATATCCATAAAAATCATCTGAATTTATCATAACAAATGGTTCATTTATAATATTTTTTGCACATAATACAGCATGAGCAGTTCCCAGTGGTTTTATTCTGTTATCTGGTATTTTATACTTAGAAGGTACATTTTTAAAATCCTGAAAAACATATTCAACTTTAATTTTTCCTTCAATTCTTTTACCTACAGTTTCTCTGAATAAATCATAATTTTCTTCTTTTATTATGAACACCACTTTATTAAATCCACATCTAATCGCATCATAAATTGAATAATCAATTATATATTCTCCATTAGGTCCAAATTTTTCTGCTTGTTTAAGTCCACCAAATCTACTTCCCATCCCTGCTGCTAAAATTAATAATGTTTTATCTTTCATATAACACCTCTTAATATTAGTTTAAAAAAAGATTGCAAAAAATGCAATCTTATTTATTAATTATTCACCTTTTTTAGTTGATTTTTCTTCTTCTACATCATCGTCTTTTTTAACTTTTAAGTCACTATTTGCTTCAACTAATTCGTATATTTCTTCTTTAGTTAATGTTTCTTTAGTATATAATGTATCAGCTAGTATTTCAACTAATTTCTTTTGCTTTTTAAGAATATCTTGGCTTCTTTTATAACACTCATCAATTATTTTCTTAACTTCTTCGTCAATTTGTAATGCAACTTGATCAGAGAAATTCTTTGATTGATTATAATCTCTTCCTAAGAATACACTTTCACTTTTATGTTCAAATTGAACTGGGCCAAGTGAACTCATTCCATATTCTGTTACCATACTTCTAGCTATTTTAGTAGCTTTTTTAAAGTCATCAGCAGCACCAGTTGAAATTTCATTCATAAACATTTCTTCACTAACACGTCCTGATAATAAAGTAGTGATTTGTGCTTCTAAATCATCTTTAGTATAAACTAAAGTTCTTTCTTCTCTAGGTAACATTTGAGTATAACCTCCAGCCATACCACGAGGTATGATTGTTACCTTATGTACTTCTTCTCCATTTGGAAGTACAATTCCAGAAACTGCATGTCCTGCTTCATGATATGAAACAATTCTCTTTTCATATTCAGTTACTTTTCTACTAGTTTTAGCAGGCCCCATAAGTACTCTATCGCTTGCTTCATCGATTTCTTCCATTGTAATAGAATCTTTGTTTCTTCTAACTGCAAGTAAAGCAGCTTCATTAAGTAAATTTTCTAAATCAGCGCCTGAATAACCTGGAGTTCTTTCAGCAATATTTTTAAGTTTTACTGAAGGAGCTAGTATTTTATTTTTAGCATGAACTTTTAATATTTCTTCTCTTTCTTTAACATCTGGTCTATTAACTGTTACTTGTCTATCAAATCTTCCTGGACGAAGTAATGCAGGATCAAGTACATCTGGTCTATTTGTTGCAGCTATAATTATTATTCCTTCATTCTCTCCAAATCCATCCATTTCAGAAAGTAATTGATTTAATGTTTGTTCTCTTTCATCATGACCACCACCAAGCCCTGTACCTCTTTCACGACCTACAGCATCTATTTCATCTATGAATATTAGACATGGTGCAGTTTCTTTAGCTTGCTTAAACATATCTCTAACACGAGATGCTCCAACACCTACAAATAACTCAACAAAATCTGAACCACTTATATAAAAGAATGGAACTTTTGCTTCTCCCGCTACTGCTTTAGCAAGTAATGTTTTACCTGTTCCTGGAGGACCAACTAATAGTACTCCTTTTGGAATTCTAGCACCCATTTTTGTAAATTTCTTTGGATTTTTCAAGAAATCTATTAATTCTTGTACTTCCTCTTTTTCTTCTTTAAGTCCAGCAACATCTTTAAATGTTTTTGTGCCACCACTTTCAGATAATTTGGCTCTACTTTTTCCAAAGTCAAATGTTCCTCTACCACTATTTCCTAATTTTAAAAACATCATGTATAATAATACTCCAATAATTAATAATGGTCCTAATGTATATAATAGATTAATCCAAATACTATTTCCTGGATCTGCACTTGCATAACAATTTAAATCTTTATTTATGCTACAAGACTCAAATACTGAAGAAATGATTGTATCAGAATTTGGTAATGTTACTTTAAATGACTCATTTGTTTCATAACTACTCAATTTTCCAGTTATTACGTATACTCCATCTCCACTTTTTTGCACAGCATTAAACTCTGTTACATTTCCATTTCTTAATTCAGTAGTCAATTGATTATAATCTAGAGTATTTACTTTATTAGTAGCTACATTAATATAATAATATGCCCCTATTAATATTATTGCCAAAATTAAATAAGGCAAATAAGTCATACTTCTTTTTGTTCTTTTTATATTCATTACATAATCTTCCTTTCTTTTAATAATATCTTAGTATTATATCATACTCGCTTGTACCAGTTTTGTCAAATACTGACTTCTTTACTCCTGGTATCCAAACTATGTTATCTTTTGAGTCAAGTACTATTGGCCACATTTTTCTATCATTTAATTTAATTTTTTCATTAATAAACACATCACTTACTTTTTTGTGACCTGTCATATTTTTAATTTTTATTTTATCTCCATCTCTTCTACTTCTTACATATAGTGGCAAAGTTACTTCTTTACTACTAAGTCTAATTGTATAATTTGATTTATCACTAATATCATCAATTTGTTCAATTATCTTTCCATTTGGTAAATTTACTACTTTATCTATTTCTATTTCATAAGAATTATATTCATCATCATCATAGTTGAATGTTAATTCATTATATGCTTTAACTACGACTACATTATTTGGTAAATGCACAATAGAATTAGATTTTGATGATTTTATTAAATCAAATATTAAATCAACATGTGCATCACATATAATTAATAAATCATCACCATATATTTTTTCTAAAATATTATATATTATTTTAGTTTGTATAACATAATCTAATTGATTAAACTTATCAATAAACAAAGAACCATTTTGAAATACTTTATTAAATACTTTTCTTGCCTCTGAATCTATATAATTGCTATTTTCAAGTAATATCTCACTGAACTTAAGAAATTTTTTATGGACATTTTTTTCTTCACTCTTTAAAAAAGGTAATACTATATGTCTATATCTATTTCTTGTATAGTGATCTTCGTTATTTGAAGAATCAATTGCATACTTAATGTCATTTCTCTTATTAAACTCATTAATTTCATCTTTTGTAACTGTTATAAGTGGCCTTACTATTTTATAATCCCCTTTGTCAACGATTCTACTAAAACCACTGTATCCTTTTAATGTTGAACCTCTTACAATTCTCATCAGAATTGTTTCAATTAAATCATCACCTTGATGTGCTGTCATTAAATATTTTGCTCCATAATTTGAAACTAATTCTTCAAAAAAATTATATCTTACACTTCTTGCTTCATTATGAAAATTGTCATCTCCCCAAGATTCTATTTTTATGTACTCAAAAATAATATTGTTTTTTTTACAATAATTCTCTAAATCTATTTTTTCCTGTTCACTCTCAACTCTTTTGTTATGATTAACATGTGCACAAACTATTTTAAAACCTATTTTATTCTTAAACTCATTTAATATATACAAAAGAGCCATAGAATCAGGGCCACCTGAAACTCCAACTACAATAGTGTCTTCAGACTTAAGGTTTATTACTCCTCCAATAAAATTATATACTTCTTCCATATTAAACCTTTCTGTTTCTACTTTTCTATCTTAATAATTATTTCTCCTTTTTTAGAATATAAATATTTTTCTCTTGCATACTTAGCCATATATTCCGGATCTTGAAGTTTATTTATTTCATCCTTCAATATATTTTCTTCAGCAAGTTTACTATTATACTCTTCCCTTAAAGTTTCCAATTCTTTGTTATTCTTAATTATTTGAGAAAAATATGAAACTGCAGTGGACGAAAAAACCACAATAGATATTATAAATGCTATTGATAAAAAAGTCACTCTAAATTTTGTTTTCTGTCCCATTTTTTTCATATTTACCCCATAATAATTTATTCATACTCATTATAAATTAATCAATATGATGTTTACAATCAATTAGACTTATTTTGACATTTTTTTTGTAAATTAATATATGAAAACAGTATAAAAGAGAACAGAGTTATTAATACAAATATATTTTCTATTATTCCATCATTTATTTTGTATAATATCAAGAAATAAATTAATGTTATATCTAGCATAAATAACAACGAATTAAAGAAAGAATATATTTTCTTATTTACATATAAATATTTATGAAATTTATTGTATAATTTGTAAACTAATAATCCATATATAAAGGAAAAAAAGAATGAAAATATTTGCTCTATTAAACTCATTATTTAAACAACCTTGCAATAATATTTTCACTTTTATTTTTTTTCTCTCCATCTAAATAATTAATTGAATCAAGTTTACCTTTAATAGATAACTTCCCACTATAAGTATCAAGATTAACCAATTCTAAACCAGTACCTTTAATTAATATTGATCCCATAATAGAATCAACAAAGAATTCTGTATCATCAAAACTATTTAGTTTTTTAATTCCAGATAATGTTATATTTTTTCTTTCAATTATTGATATGTTATGTCCAGGTATTATATTCTCATTCATTTCTCTATTTTTTTCCATATTATCACCAATAAATAATATGAATATCTCAATTAAAAAAGACCATTAAGACTTTTTTTAATTAGTAGATTAAAATAAAAAAGCCATTAAGGCTTTAATTATTATTCTTCAGTTTCGTCAGATGCCTGAACATCTTCTGCATTTTCATATGCATCAAGAATTGCTTTTTCAAACATAGTTCTTACTTCTTGGTTGATTGGATGAGCAATGTCTTTATATTCACCTACTGGAGTCTTACGACTAGGCATTGCGATGAACAAACCATTATCCCCTTCAATAATTCTAATATCATGAATAGCAATTGCATTATCTACTACAACTGATGCAATACCTTTCATACGAGAATTTTCTCTCTCAACCTTACGAATTTTTACTGATGTAATTTCCATAAGTACCTCCTTAACATTTCGTTATTTCTATTATAATACAATTATTCAGTAATATCAATAAATTTTACTCAAAAACGCTTAGTATTATTACTTTTGTAACTACATCAGAATAAGTGAAAGATTTAATGCCTTTACTTGTTTCAATTGTAAATAAGTTAGGATATATTTCTTTTATATATCCATCATAATATTCATGTTTATTTCTTCCAATATTTATCTTTACTTTTAATCTCTTATCACGTAATTTAATTATTTGATTTTTTATTTTATCGATATTCAAATTTATTCCTTTCTTGGATATCCATATATTAGCGTCCCGTTAGTAACAACGCCACCATATCCACGACTTCCATATTTGGTTAAACTAAGTACTTTTTCTATATCACAGCTCTTATTTTTATCTAATAAGCACATGAAGGCTGCTATAATCGCAGGGTCTGTCGCGTGAACGTTACTGTGTGAAGGACTAGATGCAAATGTTGATTTGGCATTGATTAATCCCTCATAATCACTTTGACATGCTCCAGATATTATTATCATATCTTCATAATCTGGATATTTTTTCCTTATTTCTTTGACTGTTTGTATAAAGTACTTACTGTTTTTATATGTATTATTACTTTCATAATATGCATCATGACCTGTTATTACAACAACACTAGGTTTGTCTTTCAAAATAATTTGTAATATTTTATTTTTAAATTCTTCTGCATTAAAACAATATCCATAACACTTAATATTCTGTTCTTTATAGTATTCTAAACACTTATTTAAATAATCCTCATCTGTATCTAAATGAACAATTACTCCTGGAATATAAAAAAATTTATTCTTATCTAAATCTCTTAATTTGTTATTACTTTCTTTTTTTTTACAGACATTACATACTTTTAAATCATTTATTTTTGCATCTGCATATAACCTTAGTTCATATCCTTTTAAATAGACAATATCTTTTTCAATTTTTTCTATCTTGAATATAATGTCATTATTGTATTTATTTCTTGTAACTAAATCACCTTTTTTTAACATATATACCTCTTTATAAAAATATATGATAGCTATTTTAAAAAATGATAAATTATGTTATTATTATAATGTGATGTATATGATATTAAGTATTTGTGAAGATCCTAAAATTTTAGAAATAGTTAGATTAGTAAAGTTATTTATTAATGTTATTACTATATCTGTTCCAATTATATTAATTTTTGTGTTAATGATTAAATTTGCTGGAGCGGTTTCAAAAAGTGATGACGACGGACTTAAGAAAGTTATGAAAATTGCGCCTAAAAATATATTGGCTGCAGCTCTGATATTTCTTGTTCCAATCTTTGTAAGAATTGTTGTAAAAATTACTGCGCCTAGTTCTGATTTCACTCAATGTTTAGATAATTCTTCGTCAGAAACTATACGAGAAATTGCTTATGAATCTGTAAAGGAAAAAATACAAGTTTTAAAAACAAATCTTCAAGAAAGATACTATGATAGTATTATGAAGGATTTGAAATACTTATCTAGTTCTGAAAAAGAAAAAGTTTTAGAAGAACTTGAATATATTGAAAAATATATTGGTACAATGAATGAAATAAAAGCTTTAACAAAAAATGATAAGAAAAAATATGATGAATTATTAATAGTAATCAGTAAAGTTGAAGATGCCACTATTAAAGAAACTTTAACCAAAGAAATACAAAAGTACTCTTCTATATTTACTTCTGATGATCCAACAAATCCACAACCTAGTAATCCAACAAATCCACAACCTAGTAATCCAACAAATCCACAGCCTGGTGATCCAATTAAACCACAAAGTGACGAGAATATTATTAAATCAGAAGAAACCGATACTTTAAAAATATATATAGTTAAGAAAGATAATTACTATTTAACAAGAATTTGGGTAAAGGATCCATATACTCAATTAAATAAACAAAATGCAAATCCATATGGTAGAACATTGTCAAGACCTATTACATTACTTCAAAATGCAATTAACGAGAAAGATTTAAGTAATAAATTAATAGTTGGATTTAATGCAAGTGGTTTTTATCTAAAAGATACATTTGATGCTTCTAGTGTCAAATACTATCCAGCATTTAATAAAACTAGTGTAGGAACAATAGTTATTACCGATGGACAAGTTATAAGAAATTCGTATGAAAAAGGAGATTTATTGACTTGGTTCATTACTGGTGTTGATAGAAACAATAAAATGGTTGTTTTTGAAGATAAGAAAAAGAAAGAAACAAATGTTGAAGAAAAGAAAGCATGGGCTGATTCTGTAATTTCATCTGGTATTCGAAACACATATACTTTCGCAGCTCCAATAATTGAAAACGGACAGAGAACTAATTATACTAATAAAAACTCTCGTATGCCTGGAGGCAATGATACTCCAAAAGGATTACAATTATTTTGCCAAATAAATGATAATAATTTTGCATTATTTACAGCAACCAGGGAGACTAGAAATAAAGGAATAGACCTATTTTTAAGTTTAGGTTGTAAGACTGCAGTTAACTTAGATGGTGGAGGTTCAGTTGCTTTATTATTTAAAAGTAAAAATTCTACTAATATAGAAACTATAATTGGAGGTAACCGTGCGCTTCCAGAAGTAGGATATTTTACGGAATAAAAAATATCTAATCTAAATGATTAGATATTTTTATATACTTTTATAAAGTATTTTTTTAACTCATTTAGTTAAATTTTATCATTTTTATTAATATTTATATTAACTAAATTCCTACTTATAAAGGATATAAATATTATTTTAAAAAATGATAAATTATGTTATTATTATAATGTGATGTATATGATATTAAGTATTTGTGAAGATCCTAAAATTTTAGAAATAGTTAGATTAGTAAAGATATTTATTAATGTTATTACTATATCTGTTCCAATTATATTAATTTTTGTGTTAATGATTAAATTTGCTGGAGCTGTTACAAAAAGTGATGACGACGGACTTAAAAAAGTTATGAAAATTGCGCCTAAAAATATATTGGCTGCAGCTCTGATATTTCTTGTTCCAATCTTTGTAAGAATTGTTGTAAAAATTACTGCACCTAGTTCTGATTTTACTCAATGTTTAGATAATTCTTCGTCAGAAACTATACAAGAAATTGCTTATGAATCTGTAAAGGAAAAAATACAAGTTTTAAAAACAAATCTTCAAGAAACCTATTATGATAGTATTATGAAAGATTTGAAATACTTATCTAGTTCTGAAAAAGAAAAAGTTTTAGAAGAACTTGAATATATTGAAAAATATATTGGTACAATGAATGAAATAAAATCTTTAACAAAAAAAGATAAGAAAAAATACGAAGAATTGTTAACTTTAATCAGCAAAGTTGAAGATGCCACTATTAAAGAAACTCTAACCAAAGAAATAGAAAAATATGCTTCATTATTTGCTTCTGAAGATCCAATTAAACCACAAGATGATGAGAATATTATTAAATCAGAAGAAACCGATACTTTAAAAGTATATATAGTTGGAAAAAATGGTTATTATTTAACAAGAATTTGGGCAGAAGATCCTTATAATCAACTAAATAAACAAGACGCAAATCCATATGGTAGAACATTAAAAAGACCATTAGAATTGCTTAACAACGCCGTCAGTGAAAATAATCTATCAAATAAATTAATAATTGGATTTAATGCAAGTGGTTTTTATCTAAAAGATACATTTGATGCATCTAGTGTTAATTACTATCCAGCATATGACAGAACTAGCGTAGGAACCATTGTAATAACAAACGGAAAAGTAGTGAGAAATGCATATGATAAATGGTATAAGACTTGGTTTATTTCTGGTATCGATAAAAACAATAATTTCAGAATATTTACTGATGAAAAAATGGATTTAAATGCTAAGAAAGGATGGGCAAATTCAGTTATATCTAGTGGTATTAGAAATACATTTACTTTCGCATCACCGCTTGTTACTGATGGTAAAGCTAGTAGCGTTACTACTAGTATGCCTGGTGGAAATTCTAAATTAAATAGACAAGCTTTTTGCCAAATAGATAATAATAATTTCTTATTAATAACTGGAAGTAATTTAAATAGACAAGATTTAATAAATATAATGTTAAGTAATAATTGTATGACTGGAACCAACTTTGATGGTGGAGGTTCAATTGCTCTATTATTTAAAAGTAAAAACTCGACTACAATAGAAACAATTACTGGAGGAGGCCGTTCACTTACAGAAGTTGGCTATTTTACAGAATAAAAAATATCTAATCTAAATGATTAGATATTTTTATAAACTCTTCTAAAGTTATTTCTTCAGCACGTTTAGTTAAATCTTTACCAAATTTATTTAATACTTCTTGTATTTTTTCTAAATCGTAATTTTTTAAATTGTTTCTTAGATTTTTTCTTTTTTGTGAGAATGAGTCTTTAATTAATTTATAAAATTTCTCCTCATTTTTTGCTTCTGCTTTTTTATTCTTTTTTAATTTAATTACCATACTATCTACTTTAGGTACTGGTTTAAATGAATTTTTACTGACATCACATATTTTAGAAATCTCAAAATTATACTGTAAGAAAACACTTATTGAACCATATTCTCGACTATTAGGTTTTGCCATAAATCTTTGTGCAACTTCTTTTTGAATCATAATTACTATTTCATATGGATTAGATTCTGCTACTATCTTATTTATTATAGCTGTTGTAATATAATAAGGTAAATTTCCTATAAAGAAAATTCTCTTATATTTTTTTTGAATGTAATTATTAATATCAATTTTTAAGAAATCTTCATAGTAGATTTTTAAATTATCTGCATTAATTTCATTTAATGTATTTTCTAATCTTTTGTCAATTTCAAAACAAATAACATCGCATTCTTTTTTTACTAATTTTTTAGTTAGTGCACCTGCGCCTGGTCCAATTTCTATTATTAAATCTTCTTTATCAGGATTAATGGAATTAATAATTTTGTTTATTATATTATTATCAATTAAAAAGTTTTGTCCTAAGGATTTTTTAAAATCAAATTGTTTCATCTTGTCCATCCTTCTCTTAATACTTCAAATTCTAGTTTTCTAACTCTACCAACATGTTTAATAGCATATTCTTCGCTTTCAGTAAGTAAATCTATAACATTTCCTCCAACGCCACGATCTAAAACAATTGCTATTATTGGCTCATCAGAAAGTTTTTTTACTCTGAATTTTAATATAGTACCACATGGGTAATTTCTACTGCTTGCAACAATTCTTACTTTTCCGTAAGTTTTATCATTATAATATATTCCTTTTTTAAGTACATTCGTTCTTGGAGGACATGCTAAATATCCACTACATAACGCACAATCCCCTGCATAGCCTGTTAATTCACCCATAAATGTATATAGTGGATTATATATACTTTCCTTATATAATTCTATTTGAGAAGCTTGAATAACACTTTTGTCAACATTTTTATTTGCATTATCATTTAAAGCAATTAAAATAGAACTCTCCTTATTTGGTAGTTCTTTTAACAAAAAAATAACTACAAACAAAATCATAAATTCAATTGATACTATTATTCTACTTTTAATATATTTTTTCATTACTGCTCCTCAAGTAGATTATATAATAAAGTATTATTGAATGTCAAAAAGATCTCTACAATTATTTGTAGTAATATTAAATACTTCTTCTATTTTAATTTTTTTAATTTCTGCAATTTTTTTAGCTACATAATAAACATTTGCTGGATTGTTTTTCCTACCTCTAAATGGTTCAGGAGATAAATATGGACTATCGGTTTCTAATATTATGTTTTCTAAGTCAATTTTTTCAATTAATTCATTTAGCCTAGAATTTTTGAACGTTAATACTCCTCCAATTCCAAGTTTGTAACCTATTTTAATAAACTCTTTTGCCATTTCATAACTTCCACTGAAACAATGTATTACACCTTTTAACTTTCTTTTTTTTAGCATATCAAAACAATCTTGAATAGAATCTCTTGTATGAACTATAATAGGTAATTTATATTTTACTGCTAAATCTAATTGTTTATTAAATAATTCTTTTTGTTCTTCTTTATTTTCACTATTATAATTATAATCTAGGCCTATTTCTCCAATCGCATAAACCTTATTATTTATTATCAACTCTTCTAATTTATTAATATCATATCTTTCAATATTTTCTGGATGTATACCAACTGAAGGCAACAAAAAATGATTATATTCATCATATAATCTTATTACTTCTTTTGAAGTTTTTATATCAACTCCAGCATTAATAACATTAATAACATTATTATTTTTTAGGCTATCAACAAGTGAATAAATATCATCATAATATTCACTATAAATGTGTGCATGAGAATCAATCATCTAAAACACCAGACATTCTTGCATAAATAATTTTTAAGATATAGTATACTATTAATAATAAACATAAAATTTGATATAAAACACAATTATTATTTATGCTAATTATTATTATCAAAGACAATAAAACTATTGTCAATACTGCGAACAAAAACAAACTACTTTTATGTACTTCTGCTTTTTTTCTTTTCATATTAATCACATTAAAATATTAACATTTAATAATTATTGATTGCAACTTTATAGACATAATATTTTAAAATTTTACATTTTTTGACATTAATTAAAATAATTCTTTATAATGTTATATATTATTTTTGCTGTATTAATAATATTATTTATTTCATCTTTTGAAATAATAAGTAATGCCCCTAGTAAATCACTATTAATAACTAAAGGATAAATAACCAATTTTCCTTCCGAATATATATCCTTCGCTAATAGATACTTTGCTATTTCATTTTTATAATACATTTTTCTGGTATTAATAATATTTATTATATCTTCTGTAACTTTTACTTTATTATGATTTACTATTTCATTGTTAATTATTAAATTTATATCATATTGATTAACAATTGAAAATGAATTTATAATTTTGATTATCTCACTTTCAAAATTTTTTAAATATGAATATTTTTCTAATACTATTTTTTTGTCATTTAATATTATTTGAAAATCATCACCTGGATTTATATTTAGATGTTTCCTTAATTCTTTTGGTAATACTATTCTGCCTAATTCATCAATTTTTCTAATAATGCCAGTTTGATTCATAAAATCACCCTAATAATATTGTGATGATTTCCAATTTATTTATACTAGAAATTTTTCTTTGTATATTGTTTCGAGCAATTCTTCTAAATAAAATACATAATTTCTTTCTAAGTTAGCTTTTAATAAAGTTATGAATATTGAATTATTTTTATACACGAAATTAAATTTTGTGGTTATTTTTGTTGATTCTATAAATAATTTTTCTACAGAAATAGTACTAAATACTTCTTTTGATAATTTTAGAGTACATTTTAAATTATCATTTTCAGTAATTTTTATCATATTTATCATTAGAAGCTTTTCTAAATATTTTTCATGAGCATATATTTCTAACTCAGTATTAACTTTTCCAAATCTATCTTTTATTTCTTCTAATACGTTATTTAATTCTTTTCTATTAGTTATTCCGTTAATTTTCTTATGTAATTCTATTATTATTTCATTTTCGTTTGAATATGTTTCATCTATGTGCGTTGAAACATCGATAGGTATTACTTCTTTTTCATCTTCTTCATCAACGGTTATTCCATTTACTTCTTCATTAATTAAATCTAAATACATATTAACTCCTACAGAGTCAATAAATCCTGCTTGTTCGCGTCCCAGTATATCTCCGGCACCTCTAATTGACATATCTCTTAATGATATTTTGTATCCACTACCTAGTTCAGTAAACTCTTTAATAGCTTCTAATCTTTTAATTGCAGTAGTATTTAATACTTTTTCAGGTTTATACATTAAATAAGCATATGCTATTTTATCGCTTCTTCCAACTCTACCTCTAATTTGATATAACTGGCTTAATCCAAATTTATCACTATCTATTACAATTATAGTATTAGCATTAGGAATATCTATTCCATTTTCTATAATTGTAGTGCTAACTAATACATCATATTTTTTATTTGTAAAATCATATACTATATCTTGCATAGTATCTTTTGACATTTTCCCATGAGCATAACATATTTTTACTTCTGGTATAAGCTTTTTATATTTTTCAACTAACTTGTCCATATTATTAATATTATTATAAAGAATAAAAGCTTGTCCTTTTCTTTCTATCTCTTTTAATATCACTTCTCTAATTAGCATTTCATTATATTCTATAACATATGTTTGAACAGGATATCTATTTTTTGGAGCACTTTCTATTAATGACAGATCCCTAATACCAACTAAAGACATTTGAAGGGATCTTGGTATTGGTGTTGCTGATACAGATAAAACATGAACATTTGATTTCAATTTTTTAATTTTTTCTTTTTGTTCTACACCAAAACGGTGCTCTTCATCAATTACTAGTAATCCTAAATCTTTATATTCTACGTCACTACTTAGTAATCTATGAGTACCAAATATTACATCTGTTTTTCCCTCTTTTAATCTTTTTAATTTTTCTTGAACCTGTTTATTTGTATAATGTCTATTTATAATATCAATATTTACACCATGATTTTTAAATCTTTCAATTGCTGAATCATACTGTTGATGAGATAGTAATGTTGTTGGACATAAATATGCAACTTGTTTTCCATTCATCACAGTCTTAAATATTGCTCTAAATATTACCTCTGTTTTACCATATCCAACATCTCCACACAAAAGTCTATCCATTGGTTTACTTTTTTCTAAATCGTTTTTTATATCAATAGAACATTTTAACTGATCTGTTGTTACTTCATGTTCAAACTCAGATTCAAATATTAACTGTTCTTCATCATCTTTTCTAAATGGCTCTACCTTAGATTTACTTCTCTCTTGATATATTTTAATTAATTCTCCGGTAATATTTTTTATTCTTTCTTTGATTTTCAGTCTAGTTTTTGTCCATTCCACACTATTTAATTTATTGATATTAGGCTTTGCCCCTTCTTTTGCAGAATATTTATATAATTTAGAAATATCTTCTACAGGCATATATAGTTTATCATTACCTTTATATTGTATTAGTATATAATCTTTCATTAAACCTTTTTTAACTATAGTAGTTATTCCCATATATATTCCTATACCCGATTTTCTATGTACTACATAGTCACCTAATTTAATACTATTTAATGAATCTATTTTAGTTCCATATTCACTATTTAGCATTATTTCTTTTCTTGATTTGTAACCATACAAATCAAATTCAGAATAGTAATATTGATTATTATATATAAAACCATGATTTAATGTTTCATTTACTATTTTAATATTTTTATTAAATTTGTTTATTTCTATATTTAAGTTTTTATTATTACTATAAATCATACCATTATTCTTTAATATATCATTTAAAAATAAATCTTTATTCGAATTATAATTGTCTATACTTTTTGATTCAATTAGTATGTCTTTATCCTTATTATTTATAGTATTTATAAATATGTATTTGTTTTTATCTATTAATGATGATACTTTATACACATCTTTTTCTAAATCTAAATATTTAATTTGAGGCAAAATCATTTTTTCTTGATTTAGAAGTTGGTTATAATCTTGTATGATAATATTTGCATCACCTATATAATCTAAAATTGAAGAATTATTTGAACCGAAATCATCTTTTATAGAGCATATAGAAATATTATTTATTTCTTTTATTGATCTTTGAGTAACTACATCAAAATATTTTATTTTTTCAATTTCATCATCAAATAGTTCTATCCTTATTGGATTTTCTTCATTTATAGGAAATACATCAATTATAAAACCTCTTACTGCAAAATCCGATGTATTATATACTACACTTTCTTTCTTATATCCGATGTTATTTAATTGGGTAATAAATTCTTCCCTATTTATTTTAGCTCCAATTTTAATATTTAATCTATTATTTATAAACTGTCGTACTTCTGGTAACTTTTTAATAAAACTATTTAAATGAACAATAATAATTTTTTTAGTTCCATTATTTAATTTATTTAATAAATTAGCCCTCATGAATAAAAGTTCAGGAGAAGTTGCTATTGCAACTTTTGTCATATAATCATCCTCTGGAAATAAATATACTTCATCTAAATAATTCTTTAATTCATTATATAAATCTGTTGCTTCATTTAATGTGGGTAAAACAATTAACATATTTTTATTAGAACTAAAAAAGATATATAACAGCAATTGGTTATATATTTCATTTTTGCTAACATATATTTTTTTATTATTGTTAACATCAAAATTAAATAATTTTTTATATAAATTATTATTCATATTTTCTATTAAATTTCTCCATTAATTTATCAATATCATCAACAGAAAAATCATCTATTATTTCAGCAATGGTTGGTAGAATTGAATCAATTAATTTGTTTTCTTCATCACTAAATTTTCCAAGTACATAATCCATTAGTGGTATTTCATTTTTTGATATGCCTATTCTTATTCTCTGTATTTCTTCTGTTTTAAAATTGTCTATAATATTTTTAATTCCATTATGTCCAGCTGAAGAACCATTTCTTTTAATTTTAAATGTACCAATATCAAAATCAACATCATCATGTATAATTAATAAATCTTTCAATTCTAAATTGTAATAGTCAACAAATTTTCGCACAGCAATACCGGACAGATTCATATATGTTTGAGGTTTAATAAGTATTACTTTTTCATTGTTTATTATTATTTCAGAATATAAACTATCAAATTTTTCTTTAAAAAGTAGGTTTTTTTTAGCAGCATAAAAATCAATTGCGCGAAATCCACAATTGTGTCTTGTTTTTTCATACTTTTTTCCTGGATTACCAAGGCCTACTACTAATTTCACTTTCTCACTTTCTTTCTATTTTTTAAAATCGTTGTATAATTTATTTTTACTTATATTGTACATATCAGCTATTTCTTTTATAGCATCTTTTCTAGTATATCCATCTTTAATTAATTCATTTACTTTATCTAAATAATTAATGTCATCTTTAATTGAGTCATCATTCCCAGACACTATTATTACTATTTCTCCTTTTATTTTATCACATAACTCTATAATGTTACTAATTTTATTTCTAATTATTTCTTCATGTAATTTTGAAATTTCTCTAGCAATTGCGATATTTCTATCACCTAGTACTTTATACATAAGATTTAGTGTATTTTTAATTCTGTGTGGTGCTTCATAAAAAACTATAGTTTCTTTTATATCTTTTAACTCAATCAATTCTTTTTTTGCTATAGATTCTTTACTATTTAAAAATCCATAAAATAAAAATTTTTCATTTGATATCCCTGACATGTTTAACGCAGGTAATAATGCAGAAGGTCCAGGTAATGCTATTACATCTATATTTTCTTTTATTGCATAATTAACAATCACATTCCCAGGATCACTGATTAATGGAGTTCCACGATCGGTAACATATCCAATATTCTTTCCGCTCTTTAATATAGTTATTATTTTATCTTTATGCATCATTTCAGAATATTTATGACATGACTCTATTTTTTTGTTAATTTTTAAATGGTTTAATAGCATCAATGTTTGTCTTGTATCTTCTGCAAATATAATATCAACCTGTTCTAGTGTTTTGATTGCTCTTAAGGTTATATCATCTAAATTTCCAATGGGTGTCGGAATTAAATATAATTTACCAAATTCACTTTCTACATAACTTCTTTGTATCATGCTATCACTTCCCAAACATTTTTAAAACTTCCTGAGTATAACTTCCATCTTCATTATGAACGTATAAAGGTGGTAATATTTTTAATCCAGAACCACCATTTTTTCTTCCATCTATTAATACTAGATTAGATTCTTTATTTATTTTTGGATAAACAAATCTTATTCTTTTTGGTTCAATATTGTTTTTTTTCATTAATTCTATTATTTCAATTAATCTATCTGTTCGATGTATAATATTTAATGAACCACCATTTTTTAATAGCTTTTTACTAATAATAATTATATCTTCCAATTTAATTTTAATTTCATGTCTAGCTATGGATTTAATTTCATTTTCATTTAAAATACTTTCCTCATTTTTTTTAAAATATGGAGGATTGCATGTAATTACATCAAATGTATCTGTTTCAAAATAATTAATAATTTTTTTTGCATCTTCATTTATCAAATTAATTCTTTTTTCTAAATTATTAATTTTTATGCTTTCATCTGCTAAATCAAATATTTCCTTTTGTAATTCTACACCATATATTTTAGATTTCGTTTTAGTTGATAATATTAGTGGTATTGGTCCATTCCCTGTGCATAGATCTAATATCATTTTACTGGTTTTAACATTTTCAACGAAACTGGGTAATAAAACTGAATCTAAACTAAAATTAAAATATTTTTTATTTTGTACAATTTTAATATTTTTAAAATATACTAAATCATTTATTACTTTTTCTTCTGTTTTTATCATTAATTGGCACCTTTACTTCATATTTGTTACCATTATCAGTTACAAAAACATATTTTCTGTTTGGAATATCTAAACTAGTTACTGTTCCTTCTTCACCTTCATGATTGATATGATCACCTACTTCAGGTAGATCTTTTCTAAATTCTGTATATATATCATCTTCATATTTTAAACAACATAATAATCTTCCACATAAACCGTTGATTTTATTTGGGTTTAATGCTAAATTTTGATTTTTTACTTGTGCTATTCCTACAGAATCTAAATCACTTAAAAAACTTGAACAGCATATTTTTCTACCACATGGTCCAATACCTGATATCTCTTTTGCTTTATCTCTTACTCCAACTTGTCTTAACTCTATCCTAGTTTTGTATATTGCAGCAAGAGATTTAGCTAAATCTCTAAAATCTATTCTATTATCAGCCAAAAATTGAAAAACTAATTGCTTCTTGTCAAATGTGTAATACGAATCTAAAAATTTCATTTCTAAAGAAAACTCATCTGCTAATTCTTGAGCTTTATTTAAGGCTAAACCTGCTTCTTTAACATTCTTCTTATTTTGCTCTTCATCTTTTTTATCAGCAATTTTAATAACCTTTGAGTGCTCTTTTTCATTCTCTAAGTTTCCATACAAAGAAACAACAGTTCCGAACTGTAATCCCCTTTCCGTTTCAACAATTACATTATCTCCCTCATTCATCTTATAGCCATTACTATCAAATGTATATTGTTTTCCATTTTTTCTAAATTCTACACCAACACATATCATTGATTACATCTCCACATTTCTATAATAAATTTGTCAATTGATAAATTTTTATTTAAGTAGTTATACAATAAATTAATAGTATTATCTATTGTTAATATTTTCTTTGACAACGATATTATATCATTATTTTTTAATATTTCATTATTTTCTTCAAATTTTTCTTCATACATTAAATTATTTAATGCGTTATTATATTTTTGTAACATAAATAATAATATATTTTGAAAATCTTCTCTGCTTTCAATTTCATTATATATATCTGAATTTAATGCAATAGTTTCAATTTTATTATTTTCAATTGATTTAATTATATATTCAGCAATGTTCCTAATTCTTTCATCATCTATATTATTAATATTTTTAGAATTAATATAAATTTTCTGGCATCTACTTTTAATAGTTTCTTTAATTCCATCAATATTTTTTGTTATTAGAAATGCATAAATATTATTACTAGGTTCCTCTAATGTCTTCAATATTGAATTATTTACCGTATCTGATAGTTTATCCGCTCCATTTATTATATATATTTTAGCATTATTAAATTGCGAAGTTTTTGACAAATCATTGAGTAAATTTTTCACATTTTCTTTTGTTACTAAATTTTCATATTGATCAAAATAATAGATATCAGGATTCTCTCTTATATTTAAATTTTCTACATTGATTATTTTTTCTTTTATTAATTTTGTTAAATCACATTCTATCTCATCAAAAACAACATTTCCTATTAGAAATGCATGAGATAAGTTATTAACTTTACTAAAATAATCTAATATATTATTCAAATAATCCTCCTAACAATAATATTTTAAATAAATAATTCCTAATATGGCAAAAAAATCAAAAAAACAAACTAGAATTACGGTATACATGTTTATTGGTATAATTTTTCCAACTTTAGTTATTATAATATTCACTGTATATAATAAACATAATGCATATACCAGTTTTTTAATAATTATCATAATTTCTCCTTAAGATAATTTATGAATTTATTTTTCTGATATTACTTTTCTATCATCCCATGCTTTTGATATCATTATAGGATCTAAATATTCTATATCACTGCCCATAGGTATACCATAAGATAATCTTGATACTTTAATATTCTTTTTTTCTAATAATTTTTGAATATATAGTGATGTTACCTCTCCTTCAATTGATGGATTTAATGCAATTATTATTTCTTTTAAATTATCTGTTATTCTTTTATTAACTAATATAGAAATATTTAAATCTTCAGGACCTTTTCCATCAATTGGAGATATTAATCCATTTAGGACATGATATAATCCATGATACTTTTTCGTTTTTTCAATAAAAAACAAACTTTTTGAATCTTCAACAATACACAATGTACTTTGTTCTCTACTTTTATCATCACATATATCACATATTTCATTGTCTGTTAAACAACCACATATCGTACAGTATTTAATATTATTTTTAAAATCAATTAAAGAATTTGCTAAATTATCAATTTCTTCTTTTTCTTTTTCTAAAATTGAATAAGCATACCTTTCAGCAGTTTTTTCGCCTACACCCGGTAATATAGATAAGTTATTAACTAAATTTGTAAAACTTCTAGGAACTGCCATTTGATTAGAATAATCCTCCTAATCCGTTAGTATACTTACCTAATTTTTTATCTTTCTCACTTTTAACTTGATTTAATAAATTATTTATTGCTACAACCATAATATCCTCTAGCATTTCTTTATCTTCTAATATACTCTCATTTTTAATAGTGATTTTTTTTATTTCATTTTTACCATTACATTCAACTAGTATATTTTCATTTTCATAGTTAAATACTGTCCCTTCTATTTCCTTTGTAGTTTTTTCTAAATCTCCTTGTAATTTTCTTGCTTGTGCCATTAAAGCTTGCATATTCATTTTTATCATTCCTCTCAATCTATTTTTATTATTTCTTCGCCAAATAATCCTTCAGCAGTTGATTCTAACTTACTTTTATTTTTATTTTTCTTTTCTTTTTTATTTTCATCAATGTATTTATATTTTATTCCTTGCTTAATATTATCAATATATTCTTGTTTGATATTACTCCATTGATCAATTGTAACAGCTACTATCGAATATTTCTTATTATATATTTGTTTTAATAATTTTTGTATTTCTTCTTCATTTTTTTCAAATAATACAACTTCTAAATCACTTTTAAATGTAAATAATATATTATTACTTGATACTACTTCTGGTTTAGATTTTAACATTAAATTTGCAACTGAGTTATATTCTTTGCTTGAAATATATTCTTTAATATTCTGAAAATCTTTTAAAAAATCATTTTTTAATTTTTTATCGGCTCCAAAGAATACATTATTGATTTTAATTTTCTTCATTTCAACATCTACTATATTTTCAGTATTCAATTTAATATTTATTTCTTTACTTTCTTCTTTTTTTATTTGTTCTTTATTTTCAATTTTAATTGCTTTTTTATTATTAAATATTAATGCCATCTTCAAAGAATATATTTCCATTATTATTCTTTGATTTGTTGTCTTTTTTAGCTCATTTATTAAATTAAATATTTCTGTTGAAAGTTTTAATAATAAATCTACATCTACTTTTGAAAATTTATTTAATTTTTCTTCCTGATTCTTATTAAAATAATTATCAGTATTGTTGTATATTATTATATTTCTAATTAAAACTTGAATTCTCTCAGATATATTAATAAAATTCTTACCAGAATTATATAAATTATCAATTTTTTTCATTAATTCTTTAATATTTGTTGAACAAATTAAATGCAATATTTCTGCTATTGTGTCATCATTAACATCACCAATTAAATTATATACATCATCAACGGTAATCGACGTTTTTTGCATAGAAATAAGTTGATCAAGCATGTTTATTGCATCTCTCATTCCACCGTCACTTAATTGAGAAATAACAGATATGACTTCATCATCAAATTTTTTGTTTTCTTCTTTTAATATATATTTCAATCTGTCAAATATTTGCTGATCAGTAAGTTTTTTAAAATCAAATTTTTGACATCTAGATACTATTGTAGCGGGTATTTTACCGAATTCTGTAGTCGCAAGAATAAATATTATGTTTTCAGGTGGCTCTTCTAATGTTTTTAATAAGGCATTAAATGCACTTATTGATAACATATGTACTTCATCAATAATATATACTTTATATTTTAAATGAGCTGGTAATAAATTTGCATTATTTCTAATTTCCCTAATTTCATCGACCCCATTATTACTTGCCGCATCAATTTCTATAAGATCTATTTCATCATCAAAGTTAAGATTACATACTGAACATTCCCCACATAAATCACCATCTTTATTTGATAAACAATTTACAGCTTTGGAAAATATTTTAGCTACACTTGTTTTTCCAGTTCCTCTTGGTCCACTAAATATGTAAGCATGACCAATTTTATTATTCTTTATACTGTTTTTTAAAATTTTAATTACAATGTCTTGACCAACTACTTCAGAAAATTTTTTTGGTCTATATTTTCTATACAATGATACGTATGACATAGCGAACCTCCTTAGTTGATTATATCAAATTAATACTATTTTTACTATCTTTTACTAGCAAAAAAATTTTTTAATTCTTCAATAAAATATTTAGTAGATTTATCATTAATTTTATATAAACTAATTTTGTTATTAATTATTTTATCGTTATCTAATATGTAATATATTTTTTTGATTTTAGCACTTTTAATAACCTCAAGACACATATTACATGGTTTTAAAGTAACATACATTTCACAATCACTTAAATTCCAAGTATTAAGTATTTTAGATGCTTTTTGTATTGCAACAATTTCAGCATGAAATAATGGATTTTTTTTCTTTTCTCTCATATTATAAGCTTTTGTTATTAACAAATTGTTACGAACAATAAAACATGATACTGGTACATCACCATTCTTAATTGCTTTCTTATTTAATTTTTTTAATAGAGTAATGTAGTCTTCCATGCAAACACCTATTCGTATAATAGTTCATAATAAATGTGCACACAAGATTATGGTTTAAGGCTGCTATTTTCCAATTCTGACCTGGTTCACCTCGTCTTGTTGCACAAATTAATTATACTATCATATTCTATTTAATTCAAATAAATAATGTTCCACGTGGAACATTAAATATATTTTTGATTATATTAAAATATTATAATTAGAAAGATGTTGGAATGAGTAATAAATTATTATAATAAACAACTAATATTTAATAACAGAATATAATTATTAATAGTGCTAATGAAGATCAGATGAATATTGCAACTCCAAATATTACAAATTTTATGTATTAATAATTAATAAATTTAAAAATCGTTATAATGTTCCACATGGAACATTAAATTTATTTTAGATTATACCAAAATATTACAATTAGAAAGGTGTTGGAATGAGAATAAATCATTATAATAAACGACTAATATTTAATAACAAAATATAATTATTAATAGTGCTAATGAAGATCAGATGAATATTACAACTCCAAATAATACAAATTTTATGTATTAATAATTAATAAATTTAAATACCATTATAATGTTCCACGTGGAACATTATAAGCATACAAAAACATAATACATATAATTAATAGTAAATTTGAAATATTAAAAAATATTACATACATTTTATATAATTAAAATGTTACACGTGGAACATTTTAATATTTTTTAATAATTTAAATATATATTTATAAGAATAATATATTATTAAAAAATTAACATTATGAATATAATATCGAATTAAATGTCTGAATAAATTTATATTAATTACTAATTATTGCAATAATTATTTTCAATGTTCCACGTGGAACATTGAATTTTATCTAATATATTTTTTAATAAATATCCATCTCTGGTATTATTATTAATTTTCAACATAACGTATATAGAAACTGATGTTTATTGTTTTGCAACAATCATAATATTTTAATAGCTAAATTTATTTATTAACTGCTAAATTATTATAGAAATCAAATTTAATGTTCCACGTGAAACATCAGATCTAATAATAATTATTTTTTAAAAAAATATTTATAATATTATTGATTCTAAATGAATTATTAACCTTGCTAAAAATTGGTAAACCATGATTTTATTACTTAACACAGTAGTTATTCCTAATATTATGTTAACTTGTATATACTGTTTTATAATGTAATATTATTTCCCGGGAAATAATATATTTATGTATTATGTTAATTTGTTATATATTAAAATAAAAAGCAGTTTCCTGCTTTTTATTCAGTTTCTTCCTCTTTTTCTATTATTGATATTGAAGCAACTTTGTTATTTTCTTTAAGATTAATTAATCTGACTCCTTTTGTTACTCTTCCCATTTGAGATATTGTGTTTACATCCATTCTTATAATAATTCCATCATTTGTAATTATTATTAAATCTTTATCATTGTCTGTTGATTTAAAACTAATTATTTTTCCATTCTTTTCACTAATGTTAACTGTTTTAACTCCTTTACTTCCACGTTTTGTTTCTCTATATTCTTCTATAGCAGTCTTCTTACCATATCCCTTTTCAGTAACAACTAATAATAATTTTCCTGCTTCTGATATCTCCATACCAACACATTCATCACCGGCTAAATTTATACCTCTTACTCCAGAAGCTGTTCTACCCATGATCCTAATTTCATTTTCATTAAATCTTACCATTCTTCCATTAGATGAACACATTAATATTTGTCTTTTTCCATTAGTTTTTTTGACTGAAATTAATTCGTCATCTTCTTTCAAATTTATTGCAATTTTACCAGTTTGTCTAATGCTATCGAATTCGCTTACTAATGTTCTTTTTACTATACCATTTTTTGTAGCGAAAACTAAATATTTATCTTCTTCGTCACTACTAATTCTAATCATAGTATTTATCTTTTCTGTTTTTTCTAACATTAATAAATTAACTATAGGCAATCCTTTTGCAGTTCTTGAATATTCTGGTATCTTATATCCTTTTAATCTATATACTTTTCCTTTATTACTAAAGAATAATATATAGTCATGAGTGTTCATTGATATTAATTGCTCTACAAAATCCTCTTCAGTAGTAGACATGCCTTTAATTCCAACTCCACCTCTATGTTGTACTCTATATGTATCTTTAGATATTCTCTTGATGTAATTCTTATTAGTTATTGTTACTATTACATCTTCTCTAGGAATAAGTGATTCGTCTTCAATATAATCAATTGCTGTATTATCTATCGTAGTACGTCTATCATCGCCATATTTATTCTTAATTTCAAGCATCTCTTTTTTAATTATTTCTAATACTTTAGCTTCACTTGCTAATATTGATTTTAATTCTTCAATTTCAGCTAACAATGCTTGTAATTCAGACTCAATCTTATCTCTTTCTAATCCAGTTAATCTTCTTAATTTTAATTCTAGAATTGCTTCAGATTGAATTTGATCTAATCCAAATTTTTCCATTAACTTGTTTTTAGCTTCTTCATCTGTTTCAGCATTTCTAATAATTTTTACTACTTCATCTATATTATCAAGCGCAATTTTATAACCTTCTAATATATGAACTCTTTTTTCATCTTTTGCTAAATCAAATCTTGTTCTTCTTATAATTACTTCTTTTTGATGATCAATATATTTTGAAATAATTTCTTTTAATCCTAATGTTTTAGGCGTTAGTCCGTCTAACATTAAGAATATTATTCCATAATTAACTTGGAACGCAGTATGCTTATATAAATTATTTAAAACTACTTGAGGATTTGCATCTTTTTTTAGTGTAATAGTTATCTTTACACCATCTTTTAAATCTGTATGATAATCAGAAATGCCATCTATAACTTTATCTCTTACTAATTCAGCTACTTTATTTTTTAATTCCATAGTGTTTATTCCATATGGAACTTCAGTAAATACAATTGTGTTGTGTCCATCATGTTCTTCAATTTCTGCTTTACCTCTAATTGTTATAGTTCCTCTACCAGTTTCATATGCTTTTTTAATACCTGAACTACCTAAAATAATTCCACCAGTTGGAAAATCTGGACCTTTAATATGTTCCATTAGTCCTAGGACATCTATTTCTGGATTATCAATATAAGCGATACATCCATCTATTACTTCTCCTAAATTATGAGGAGGAATATTAGTTGCCATACCAACTGCAATACCCATTGAGCCATTTACTAATACATTTGGAAATCTAGATGGTAAAACTTTTGGTTCCTTTCTTGTTTCATCAAAATTGTTGTCCATATCAACAGTTTCTTTGTTAATATCTCTTAATAATTCTAATGAAATTTTAGAAAGTCTAGATTCAGTATAACGCATTGCTGCGGCACCGTCACCCTCAATATTACCAAAGTTTCCATGTCCATCAATTAACATATATCTTTGATTAAAATCTTGTGCTAATCTTACCATTGCTTCATATATAGATGAATCTCCATGTGGGTGATAATTACCCATTACTTCTCCAACAGTTTTTGCACTTTTTCTATGAGGTTTATCAGGTGTATATCCTGATTCATACATAGACCATAATATTCTTCTATGAACTGGTTTTAATCCATCTCTTAAATCAGGAAGTGCACGAGAAGCTATAACACTCATTGAATATTCCATGAATGATGTTTGTACTTCTTTTACAATATCATTATGTTCTAATCTATCTCTTTCATGAAAATATCCACTGAAATTTCCATCAACATTTATTTTGTTGATATCATTTTCAATATTTTTTTCTTCATTTAATTCATTTGAATTAACAGTATCTTCTTCCATTTTAAACCTCCTAAATATCTAAATTTTCTACATATCCTGCGTTTTCTTCAATAAATTTACGTCTAGGTTCAACTTCATCGCCCATTAATTTTTCAAATATCGCATCAGCAGCAATACAATCATCTACAGTAATTTTTCTTAAAACTCTTTTATTAATATCCATTGTAGTTTCATTTAATTCTTCGGCATCCATTTCACCTAAACCTTTCATACGTGCAATTTCTGCTCTTGAGCGTATATTTTCTGGAAGGCAATTTAAATATGCTTCTAATTCTTCTGGATTTAGTACATATTTTCTCGTTTTTCCATGCATTATTCTAAACAAAGGTGGTTGTGCCGCATATACATGACCTGCTTCAACAATTGGTCTGAAAAATCTATAAAACAATGTTAATAATAATACTCTAATATGAGATCCATCAACATCGGCATCGGTCATTATTATTATTTTGTCATATCTTAATTTTGATATATCGAAATATTCTCCAATTCCTGTGCCGAATGCTGTAATAATTGTTCTTATTTCTTCATTTGATAAAGCTTTATCTTGTCTTGCTTTTTCTACATTTAATATTTTTCCTCTTAGTGGAAGAATAGCTTGAGTCATTGAGTCTCTTCCTTTTTTAGCAGAACCTCCTGCGCTATCTCCCTCGACAATAAATATTTCAGAAATAGTTGGATCTTTACTTTTACAATCTGACAACTTTCCGAAGAAATTAGTTGTCGCTAAATCACTTTTTCTTGTTGCTTCTCTAGCTCTTTTAGCAGCCATTCTTGCATTTCTTGCAAGAATTGATTTACTTACTATTATTTTTGCTTCATCAGGATTTTCTAATAAAAATTGTTCATAACCATCTGCAAAAACACTGTCAGCTAAATTTTTTACTTCTGAATTTCCAAGTCTACCTTTAGTTTGTCCTTCGAATTGAGGATTAGGATGTTTACAAGAAATAATCATTGTAAGTCCTTCTTTTACATCATCGATAGTTAAATTTTCATCTTTATCTTTTAATATATTATTCTTTCTTGCATAACTATTAGTTACTCTTACTAGTGCTCTTTTAACACCTTCTTCATGTGTACCACCATCGTGAGTATTAATATTATTAACAAAAGAATAAATATTATCATTATATCCATTATTATATTGCATAGCTACTTCAAACACTATGCAATCTTTTTCTCCATTTAAATGTATTATTTTCTCATGTAAAGGTGTTTTTCCTTGATTTATAAATTTAACATATTCAGATATACCACCTTCATATAAAAATTTATCTCCTTGGGTATCTTCTTCATCTCTGTCATCTCTTAATGTTATTTGAAGACCTTTATTTAAAAATGCAAGTTCTCTTGTTCTAGTTTTTAAAGTTTCATAATCATATATATCTGAATCAAAAATATCAGGATCTGGTTTGAATGAAACTGTTGTACCAGTTCTATCTTTTTCACAATCACCAATTACTTTTAATTTTTGAACTGTTTTTCCTCCGTTTTCAAATTTAGTTTCATATATTTTCCCATCTTTATACACAGTAACTGTCACCCATTTTGATAATGCATTAACTACAGAAGCACCAACACCATGAAGACCACCACTTACTTTGTAGCCTCCACCACCAAATTTTCCACCAGCATGTAGTACTGTGTAAACTGTTTCAACAGTTGAAATACCTGTTTTTGGATGTATACCAACAGGTATTCCTCTTCCATCATCTTTTACAGTAATTGAATTATCTTTATTAATAACAATTTCTATATTTTTACAGTATCCTGCTAAAGCTTCATCAATTGAGTTATCAACAATTTCCCATACTAAATGATG
>JAEEGL012167447.1_pt1 | contig 104159 bp, 95 predicted proteins | sample 9134231 | NCBI WGS metagenome assembly JAEEGL01 (sample SAMN16246548, study PRJNA631951) | gut metagenome | biome: gut microbiome; feature: rumen; material: fiber-attached | host: Bos | place: Iran: Karaj | collected 2018-10 | reverse complement strand
GGTGACATGTTCAGCCAGCGCATACTAATCGGTCGAGGGCTTTTCCTTCGCTTGATTGATTCTTGCGATCTTGCTTGCTGTTCAGTTTTCAGGATGCCTGAAAAGAAAGAGCCGGTGTTAATGGCAATGAGGTCCCACCCGTTCCCATTCCGAACACGGAAGTTAAGCTCATTCGCGTCGAAAATACTTGGATGGAGACGTCCCGGGAAGATAGATCGATGCCGGCACAGAAAACCAGAGTCTCAAAGGCTCTGGTTTTTTTCTATCTTTACGCATCTGTATTGATTTTTTTCTGCGGATGTGTTATAATGATTTCAGAATGGGGTATCGCCAAGCGGTAAGGCACCAGACTTTGACTCTGGTATTCGTAGGTTCAAATCCTGCTACCCCAATTGGGAAAGACCGATGCAAACCGCATCGGTCTTTTTCTGCGAAATCCGCCTGACGGCGGAAGAAATTGCGCCGGCGCGCAGAGAAATCCTGCGGATGGCGGTTCCCGTTTTACCACGGCATTTCCCAGAAATCATCCTGCGGACGGTCACGGTCCTCGGAGCGGTCACGGGCGTAGCGGTCGGGCTCGGAGATCTCCGGCAGCGCTGTCGTCGGCGCGGTTGTGGTATCGGGGACGGTCGGCACCGTTTCGGCCGGTGCCTGACTCGCTGCTGTGATCTGCACAGAATAATCGACCGCAGTCCCGCTTGCCTGAATAAAGCTCCCGATAACCTGCTTCGCATTCTCCGTGCAGCGCGTGTCCATTTGCTGCGATGTCCGCACGCGCCTGAGGATCTGGTCCTTCTGCTCCAGGAGCTGCGTGACATATGTGCTCACGGAATTGTCGCTGAACAGCGCGTTTTCGACATCATAGCAGCGGACAGATCCGGTGTCGAGGTCATGCGACGCGACCTGCGGCTCCGGGAGCGTCACGGTAATCGTCTTTGCATCATTATCAACTGCATAGAGAATTGCGTCCGGGTCAATCTTCATGGTGACAGTTCCGCTGTATGTGAGGATCACGGCGCTCTGCGTGAACGGCACGCGCCGCCCGAACATTTCGCTGTAATTCTCAAAGCGGTCGGATTCAGTATAATAGTATTCCTGTGTGAGCAGCGCCTCAGCGGGGCTGAGCATGCCGCGGACGGTGTTTGCGTCGAGCGGGGGAGGCGGGGGCTCGGTGGTCGTTTCTTCCGTCGTTGTTTCGGCGGTCGTGGTCGTTTCCGCGCCGGTTGTGGTTTCCTCAGAGGCGGCTGCGGCGACATCGTTTGCAGATTTGCGGCTTGCAGGATCGCTGTCCTGCGTCATGACTTTATAGAGCAGTGTGCCGCCGACTGCGCAGCCGACGAGCAGCCCGGAGAGTGAATAGAGCACGATCTGTGCCGCTGTCTTGTGCGATTCCTTCATGTGCGCATCCTTTCCCAGTCTGACAGTATGCCATTACGATGAGTATAGCATAAAACTGCCCTGCGGTCAAGGCTTGTACCGAATCGTGATGAAACTGATACTGATTTTGTAAGATTTATTACAGAGAGGTGACAGAAACGCCGGTTCTGTTTGCGGCGGAGCGGCGTCCGAATATACATCCTGTATTTTTTTCTTACGCAATATCTGAATTGTCTCACAAAAATCGCGGGCTGAAACTGCGGTTCCCCGTGGAAACCGCAGAATTTCTCAGCTTGCCGCTCCGGACGCAAATCGTGCGTTTCCGCTGTTCTGCCCAATTTTCATGTTCTATTTTCATCAATAATGCGCGGTATGCGAAGAATCAGAACAAAAATTCGTACACTATCACAAGTAGCAGAACATATATTCGCGCTCTATGCCCGACTTTGATACGGCAATTTTGTTAAAATCAGCTATTGCTTTTTTCCACCTGATAGGGTATAATAAGATGGTATTTGTGAGAGTGCGGTTCCGCTCTCTCAGTGCGTCTGCCGAAGTTCCGGCGTACCGGCGGCGCAGGCATCTGCCGCGCAGCAGTGCAAAGCGAAAGAAATCGCCGGAGAATGGAGTATACCAATGTCAAAACTTTCCGAAAAGCTCACACAGGATTTCCTGACACGCCTTCAGACACAGTTCAATGTCACCCCCGATGAGGCGAGCGACAAGCAGATCTATCTCGCTCTCTCCGCTGTTGTCTGCGAGCTGATGCGCGCAAAGCGTCAGAAGTTCATGAACCATGTGAACTCGACCGGCGAGAAGCAGGTCTTCTATCTTTCGATGGAATTTCTGATGGGCAGATCTCTGAAGACCAGCCTTTATAATCTCGAGCTTGCTGACGATGTGGAGAAGTTCCTCAAAAAGTTTGATATCAATCTTGACCGCGTCTACGATTATGAGCCGGACGCAGGTCTCGGCAACGGCGGCCTCGGCAGACTCGCTGCATGTTATCTTGACGGTCTTGCAACGACCGGCTACCCGGCAACGGGTCACTCCATCTGCTATGAGTACGGCATCTTCAAGCAGAAGCTCGAGGAGGGCTGGCAGACGGAGCTCCCCGATAACTGGCTCCCCGGCGGCGAGGTCTGGCTCGACCCGAGACCCGAGCAGGCAATCGAGGTTCACTTCGAGGGCGACCTTGAGGAATACTGGGATCAGCAGTATCATCATGTTTCCCATATCAATTACAGCACTGTCACCGCAATCCCCTATGATATGTATGTCTCCGGCTACAACAGCAACGCAGTCTCCGTGCTGAGACTCTGGGCTGCAAAGGCGCCGAGCTTCGATATGGCAATGTTCAACCAGGGCGACTATTCGCAGGCGCTCGGTCAGAATTCCATCGCAAATGCGATCTCCAAGGTGCTTTATCCGAATGACAACCACCTCGAGGGCAAGTCTCTGCGTCTGCGTCAGCAGTATTTCCTCTGCGCGGCTGCCGTCGGCGATATCGTCACCAACCACATGAATGTCTACGGCACGCTGGATAACCTCGCTGACAAGGTCGCAATTCATATCAATGACACACACCCGACCCTTGCGATTCCGGAGCTCATGCGCATTCTGCTCGATGACTGCGGCTACGGCTGGGACAAGGCGTGGGAAATCACCACGAAGGTCTTTGCTTACACAAACCACACTGTCATGGCAGAGGCACTGGAGAAGTGGGATGTCAACCTGGTGCGCCGCATCATTCCGCGCATCTTCTCCATCATCGTCGAGATCAACAACCGCTACTGTGCACAGCTCTTTGAGAAGAACGGCGGCAACGGCGATCTCACGACCCGCATGTCCATCATTCAGGATAACCTGATCCACATGGCGCGTCTCTGCGTTGCAGCTTCGCACAATGTCAACGGCGTTTCCAAGCTGCACTCCGAGATCATCAAGGATTCTGTCTTCCACAATGAATTCTGCGTGACGCCTGAGAAGTTCACGAATGTCACCAACGGCATCGCTTACCGCAGATGGCTGTATCAGTCGAATCCGGGGCTCACGAAGCTCCTCAGAGAGACCATCGGCAGCGGCTTCCTCAAGAACGGCGCTGAGCTCGAAAAGCTCCGCAAGTTCCAGGATGACCCCGAGGTGCTCGACAAGCTGATGGCGGTCAAGCGCAGCAACAAGGCGGAATTCGCAAAGTATGTGAAGTCGAAGAGCGGCATCGTTCTCAATCCGGACAGCGTCTTCGATGTGCAGGTCAAGCGTCTGCATGAGTATAAGCGCCAGCACCTGAACGCCCTCAATATCATGGCGGATTATCAGATGCTGCTCGACAATCCCGACATGGAATTTGCGCCGAAGACCTATATCTTCGCGGCAAAGGCAGCACCGGGCTATTATCTCGCAAAGCAGATCATCAAGATGATCTGGGCGCTCTCTGAGGAGATCCGCCAGAATCCGCGCATCAAGGATAAGCTCTCCGTCGTCTTCCTCGAGAACTACTGCGTTACGCTCTCTGAGCTGCTGATGCCGGCTTCCGATTTCTCCGAGCAGATCTCGCTCGCGGGCACCGAGGCTTCCGGCACGGGCAACATGAAGCTGATGCTCAACGGCGCTGTCACCATCGGTACGCTCGACGGCGCAAATATCGAGATCAAGGAAGCTGCGGGCGATGAGAATATCATCATCTTCGGCATGAAGACCGAGGAGGTCAATCAGCGCAAGCCCGGCTACAAGCCGCAGGATATCTACAATCATCACGGACTCATCCGCACATGCGTGGACCGCATGACGAACGGCATCAACGGCTGCCAGTTCAACGAGGTCGCACAGTCGCTGAAGACGCAGGATCCGTACATGGTTCTTGCAGACTTCGACAGCTACCGCGCAGCACAGGCTTACGCTGCACAGTGCTATGCCGACAAGCAGCGCTTTGCGAAGATGAGCCTCAACAACATCGCAGGTGCAGGCATCTTCTCGGCAGACCGCGCTGTCACCGAGTATGCAAAGAATATCTGGCATCTGTAATCCTGAATATGAGCTTTATGAGGTGCGGGCGGTCGGTTGATCGTCCGCATTTTTTTGAGAATCCCACACAGAAAGAAGAACGCATATGAGACCAATCTATGACAGCTGGGACCGCGCCTACAAGACAGTATTCGGCGCGCTCCGTCAGAACGAACCCTGTACCTTTACCATCTGCCTGCCGAAATCGACCGTGCTCGACACAAACCCGATGATGGTGCTCTACCGTCCCGGGATGAAGGAGCGCTTTATCCCGATGAACACGGTCTGTGAGAGCGGTGATTATGTCTATTATTCCACCACGACCTCCGCACGCTTCATCGGTGTGCATTACTACTACTTCTCGTTTATCGTCGGCGGGCAGTGGCACTGGATCAAGAAGATCTCCGCGCACGAGGGCGGCGAAAACGATCAGGGCGGGCTCTTTCAGCTCACCGTCTGCGACGATGAATTTGAAACGCCGGATTTCTTAAAGGGCGGCGTGATGTATCAGATCTTTCCCGACCGCTTCTGCCGCAGCGGACAGCCGCATGACAATATTCCGTCGGGCAGAGTGCTCCGCGATGACTGGGGCGGGACACCGTGGTATAAGCCGGACGAGAACGGGCATGTCTGGAACAACGACTATTTCGGCGGCGACCTCGCGGGCATCATGATGAAGCTGCCGTATCTCAGCGAGCTCGGCGTCACCTGCATCTATCTCAATCCGATCTTTGAGTCGCACGAGAACCACCGCTACAACACCGCGAATTACCGCAAGGTTGACCCGCTGCTCGGCACGAATGAGGACTTCCGGGCGCTCTGCGAAAAGGCGAAGGAATACGGCATCTCGATCATTCTGGACGGCGTGTTCTCGCACACAGGAGCCGACAGCATCTATTTCAACAAGTTTAACCGCTACCCGAACGAGGGTGCCTATAATTCCCCGAACAGCCCCTATTTCAAGTGGTACAGCTTCATGCACTACCCCGACACCTATGAGGCGTGGTGGGGCATCGACACGCTGCCGAATGTCAACGAAAATGAGCCGGAATACACCGACTATATCTGCGGCAAGGGCGGTGTGCTTGAATACTGGATGAGTCTCGGTGCGGCAGGCTACCGTCTGGATGTTGCCGATGAGCTGCCGAATGAATTTCTCGACCGTCTGCATGACTGCGTGAAGCGCTATGACGGCGATCACATCGTCATCGGCGAGGTCTGGGAGGATGCTTCGACGAAGGAAGCCTACGGCGAAAAGCGCCGCTATCTGCTCGGCGGACAGCTCGATTCTGTGATGAACTACCCGTTCCGCACGGCGATCATGCGCTGGATGGGCGGCTGCGCACCGCATGAATTCGTGGACGGCATCATGACGATTCTCGAAAACTATCCGAAGTGCGTCTGCGATGTGCTGATGAACTTTGTCTCGACCCATGACATTGAGCGTGCGATCACGGTGTTCGGCGGGGAATCCTCTGCGGGCAAGAGCAAGGACTGGATGAGTGAGCGGAGACTGGATCCGCAGCAGTACGACATCGGCAAAAAGAAGCTGAAATGCGCAATGGTGCTGCAATTCTTCCTGCCGGGCGTCCCGAGCATCTACTACGGCGATGAGGCGGGGCTTGACGGCTACGGTGACCCCTTCAACCGCCGCTGCTATCCGTGGGGGCACGAGGATCATGAGCTGATTGCCTACACGCAGGAGCTCTCGCGCATCCGTCACTCCTCTGAGGTGTTTGTTGACGGTGCGCTGAAATTCCTCTGCGTCGAGGAGGACTATGTCGTCTTCGCACGTTACTCCGCTGAGCGGGCACAGGCTGTCATCACAGCGCTGAACCGTGCAGGGCATGAGGTCTGGATTGAGGCTGCAAGGATCCCGTTCATCGGCATGTGCAGCACAATGGAGACCCTGCACGGCATCTTTGAGGACGGCTATGTGAAGCTCCCGCCGTATGAGTTCTGCACTGTGCGTGCGGATCTCTGAGGTGCGCCGTGCTGCCGTTTCCGCATCCCGTGACCTGTGTCCACTGCGGCACGGAGATGCAGTATGTGAAGGTTGAACAGTGGAGTCCGAGCAATCTGCTTCTGCGGCAGCTCCAGAAAATTGCAGACGGCGCCGGTGTGCGCGTCTATCACTGCAAGAACTGCGGTAAGGTGGAATTCTTCAAACAGCCGGCGGAGAAAAAACAATCCGCCTGCAAATAACATGAAAAAGGAGCGATCACGATGAAATTCTACAAAAACGAAGCGACCGGCGAATTCACGGCAGTGCGCGAGGGCGAGGCCTTCGATGCAGCCGGCATGACCGAGGTCATCCCGAACACGACCGATGCGGCGAAGGAAAAGCATGTGCCGGTCATCACCCGCGAGGGGCAGACCGTCACTGTTGCGGTCGGCGATGTCGCACACCCGATGCTGGAGAATCACTATATCCAGTGGATCCTGCTGGAAACGAAGAACGGCGAACAGCGTGCGGAACTCAGCCCCGGCGAGGAGCCCTGCGCACAGTTCTTTGTCGAGGAGGAGGACGAGGTGCTCGCAGCCTACGAGCTCTGCAATCTGCACGGGCTCTGGAAGGGCACACTGTAAATCCTGTCAGCGAGCGGGAAGACAGAAATCAACAGAAAAAGTGAGGATATGGAAATGGCAGCAAATTACACAGCGCTTTCGGGCGCAGAGATCGTCAAAAAGGTTCGCGGGAGAAATATCCGCAGCATCGTGCTCTGTGTGCTGGGATGCCTTGCGAGCGTCGGCATCCTGATCTTTGCGGGCATCGAGATCCGCAACAATGAGATCGGCTATGCGCTGATGGCATTTATCGTCGGGCTGATCTTCCTGCTCGGGTGTATTTTCAGCATATCGAAGCCGCTGAACACCCTGAAGAACGTCGAAGAGAGCCGCATCTTCCGCAAGTTCGGCACGCCCGATGAGCTGGCTTCGCGCATCTCCGAGGGCAGCATGCAGCCCTTCTTCCAGACTTCGCAGACACTTGTTACTGACAGCTTTATCATGAAGCACGGCGATTTCGAGAGCTTTAAGCCTTTCGAGGACATCGTCCTCATCTACAAGAAGGAGCACAGCACCAACGGCATCAAGGACAGCGTTTTTCTGGTCGCCTATGACAGATTCGGCGATTCCGTTGACTATCCCTTCAAGCTCGGCAAGAAGCATGCGGGCGAGATGGATGCCGTCGCAAATCTGATCGCACAGCATGCGCCGGAATGCCGGTTCGGCTACACGCAGGACAATCTCCGCTATGTGAAGGAGCATGCACAGCAGATCTGAAAGAAATGTGACGGAATATTGTGCGGGATTCTGCCGCAACATGTGCAGAGTGACGAAAATCTGGGCGAATTCATGCGGAATGCTTGCAATTCTTTGTGAAAAGTGGTAAAATACAGTATAGAGAAATATAGATGAACAAAGACCGGAAACGACTTCCGGTCTTTCTTGTTGCATCATCCGGCAGAAGGAGATTTCTACCATGAAGATCAAAAAATTCGGAAGCACCGAAGCAAAGATCTATGAGCTGGTGCATCCCATCGCAGAGGAGCAGGGGCTCATCGTCTGGGATGTGCGCTTTGAGAAGGAGGGCGCGGTCTGGTATCTGCGCGTGCTGCTTGATCATGCAGAGCGCAGCGTCAATATCACCGACTGCGAGAATGTCACCCGCCCGCTCAACAAGCTGCTTGACGAGCTCGATCCGATCCCGCAGAGCTATACGCTTGAGGTCGGCTCGGCGGGGCTGGAGCGCGAGCTCATCCGCGAGACGCATTTTGACGCCTGCGAGGGCAGCAGAGTGCGCGTCCGGCTGATCCGTCCCGCTGCGGACGGCGCAAAGGAGCTGCTCGGTACGCTTATTTCCTGCGACAAGGACACTGTCACCGTCGATACCGGCGCAGAGGAGCCGGCTGCGGTGCCGCTTGCCGGCGTTGCATTTGTCCGCCTTGCCGATTATGATGAGGAGACACTCGCCCGCGAGCTGCGCGAATGATGAAATATACGGAGCGCCCGCGCACTGCGGAACGCGCACTCGCCCGCGAGCTGCGGGAATGACACCATGATTTCGATTCCGCGGGGACGGAATTGCGATACTAGAGAGGAGTAAAGAAACCATGAACAATGAGTTCTTTGAGGCACTGGATGCGCTCGGCACCGAAAACAGCGTGGAGCTGGAGCTGCTGGTCGAGAAGATCACGGCGGCTGTGCTGAAGGCGGCACAGAAGGCGTACCCCTACGCAGAGGATGACGATATCCGCGTGGAGATCGACCCCGCCGCACGCCGCTTCGATATCTTCATGAAGAAGAGCGTTGTCGAGGGCGAGCCGAAGACCGACTATGAGGTCAGCTTCGAGCAGGCGAGACTCTACGACCCGAACTGCGAGCTCGGCGATCTCGTCGAGTGCCCGCTGGACCCGGTCGCGTTCGGCAGAAACAATGCGCAGGTCGCAAAGCAGAGCATCCGCGGCGATCTCCGTGCGATCAACCGCCAGCAGGTGCTGGAGAAGTTTGAGAGCAAGGAGCATGAGATCATCACCGTGCGCGTTACGCAGATCGACCCGATCCGCGGCACCGTCACCGTTGAATATGACCACACTGAGCTCTATCTCTCCCGCAATGAGCAGCTTTTCACCGAGACCGTTGTGGACGGCAAGCCCACCCGCGTCTATGAGCCGCTCAAGGAGGGCGACCTCATCAAGGTCTATGTCACGACCATCGCAAACCGCGACAAGAAGCCGATCGTCCGCATCTCGCGTGTGGACAGAGGCTTTGTCGAGAAGCTCTTTGAGCTGACGATCCCCGAGATCGCAGACGGCACCGTCACGATCCACGCGGTCTCCCGCGAGGCGGGCTTCCGCTCCAAGATCGCCGTCAGCTCCAATGATCCGAATGTCGATGCGCTCGGTACCTGCATCGGACCGCACAGCTCCCGTATCAATGCGGTGCTGCGCGAGCTCCACGGCGAGAAAATCGACATCATCCCGTATTCCGAGGATCCGGAGGAGTTCATCATCCGTGCACTCGCACCGGCACAGGTCATCTCTGCGACGCTCGATGAGGAGGGCAGAACCGCAACGGTCGTTGTGCCGAACGATCAGCTCTCGCTTGCAATCGGCAACAAGGGTCAGAACGCAAAGCTCGCCGCAAAGCTGACAGGCTACAAGATTGATATTTATCCCGAGCATCCGGATCCTGAGCCTGAGACGGAGGATGCATCCGAGGAGGATGCTGCATCTGCTGAGGAAGCATAAGATGCGGCAGAACCTGAAATGAGGTGAATGCGATGCAGCCAAAGCAGAAAAAGATCCCGATGCGGATGTGCATGGGCTGCGGCGAGATGAAGCCGAAGCGCAGTCTCATCCGTGTGGTACACCAGAAGGACGGCGCAGTGCTGCTCGATCCGGGCGGGAAGCTCCCGGGGCGCGGCGGATATATCTGCACCGATCCGGAATGCCTGAAGAAAGCGCGGAAAGCCCGCCGCTTTGAAAAGGCGTTCTCCTGCCGCATCGCCGATGAGGTCTATGATGCGCTGGAAGCGGCACTTGCCGAAGCTGCGCCGGAAGCGGAGGACGACTGAAATGCCGAACGCCGCTGACGACCGCATCACCGCGAGCCTCACGATGTGCAGGCGCGCCGGAAAGCTCCTGCTCGGCTTCGATGCCGTCAGGGATGCTTCCGCAGCCGGAAATGTCTGCTGCATTTTGCTTGCAGCGGATACATCGCCGAAAACCGAGAAGGAAACGCGGTTTTTTGCAGGGGAGATTCCCCTCAGAAAGCTGCCCTACGATATGGACGCGCTCGCTGCCTTTTTCCGGAAGCGCACGGCAGTGTTCGGCGTCACGGAACAGGGCTTTGCCCGCAAGCTGCTTTCGCTCTTGCCGGAGAAGCCGCTCAATGAACAATCCGAACCATGACATTCTCATGCCTGCCCGCATGAGGAATGTGATCAACCGAAGGGGGTAATTGCCTATGCCATCCATGAAAGTCAAGCTGAGTGATTTTGCCGCGGATCTCGGTCTGCCGGTGCAGGAGCTCGCCGATCAGCTCAAAAAGCTGGACGACAAAGCGAGAAAAGCAACCTCGCCGCTGACAGACGCAGAGATGAACTATCTGCTCGAATTCTATACGCAGGCACGGCAGGTCAGCAGCTTCGACGCCTATTTTGCCGACCGCTCCGCATCCTCTGCGCCGCAGCCCAAGGAGACCAAGAAGCCGACCCGCACCGCAAAGCCGGAGCCTGTCGCAAAGCCGCAGAAAACGGAGCCGAAGAAGGCAGCAAAGGCGGAGCCTTCACAGAAGCAGAAGCCGAAGGCATCCCCCGCAAAGGCAGAGAAGCCGCAGGAGAGCCGCGCCGCTGCGGAATCGGCAGCAGCCGTGCAGCAGCCGCCCGTGACCAAGACCGCAGCGCCCGAAACCGCGCCGGCAGCAGCGCCTGCACCGGCAGCGGAAGCAGCGGAGGCAGCACCCGCAGCACCGGCACCCGCACAGCCGCGTGTCCTGACCGCCGCGGAGACCGAGCGCCGTGCAGCAGAGCGTGCCGCGCTCTATGAGAAGCAGCAGGCGGAGAAGGCTGCACGCAAGCAGAAGGCAGCCGCTGCCCGTCAGCAGGAGCGTGCCGCGCAGCAGCCCGCAAAGCCTGCAAAGCCCGCAGGCAAGCCCGCTGCATCCGCTTCCCCGGATCCGGCACCGAGCGCAAAGCCCGCTGCGTCCGCTTCCCCGGCAGCGCCCGCCGCTCCCGCGAAGAAGCAGCAGCCGCCGCAGCCCCGCCAGACGCAGAAAAAGCCGAAGGAGCTTGCAAAGGCACAGGAGCGCGGCGAGAAGGTCAAGATCGAGGCAGGCTTCGCGACAACCACAGAGGTTCAGCCGAGCCAGCAGCGCCATATGGTCGATACCAGAGGCACCTATGTCGATCTCGACAAGTATAACGAGCGCTATGAGCAGATCGCGCCGCAGGGCAGAGGCGGCAGAAACGACAGCCTGAGCGCCAAGAAGCAGAAGATCAACCAGAAGTCGCAGCAGAGAAAGCAGATGGCACGCGGCGGCAAGCAGCGCGGCGAGACCGAGGCGGAGAAGCTCCGCAGACTGGAGCTCGAGCGTGCGAGAAAGCAGCAGCTCAAGGTGCTGATCCCTGACATGATCGTGGTCAGCGAGCTCGCAAGCCGTCTGAAGGTGCAGGTCAAGGATGTCATCAAGAAGCTCATGCTGCTCGGCGTCATGGCAAATATCAACGAAGAAATCGACTTCGACACCGCATCGCTGGTGGCGGAGGAGCTGGGTGCAAAGGTCGAGCACGAGGTCATCGTGACGATCGAGGAGCGCCTGATCGAGGATGAGGAGGATGACGCAGCGGATCTCGAGGAGCGCTGCCCGGTCGTTGTCGTCATGGGTCACGTTGACCACGGCAAGACCTCCATTCTCGACCGCATCCGTCATGCACATGTCACCGACACCGAGGCGGGCGGCATCACGCAGCACATCGGTGCATATCAGGTGACACACGAGGGCAAGACCATCACCTTCCTCGACACACCGGGTCATGAGGCATTTACCTCTATGCGCGCGCGCGGTGCGAACATCACCGATATTGCGATTCTTGTTGTCGCGGCGGATGACGGCATCATGCCGCAGACCATCGAGTCCATCAACCACGCAAAGGCGGCAGGCGTCTCCCTCATCGTTGCCATCAACAAGATGGATAAGGAAGGCGCAAACCCCGAGCGCGTCAAGCAGCAGCTCACAGAGCATGAAATCGTCTGCGAGGAGTGGGGCGGCGACACGATCTGTGTCCCGGTTTCCGCAAAGACCGGCGAGGGCATCGAGGAGCTGCTTGAGAACATCCTGCTCGTTGCAGAGGTGCGCGAGCTCAAGGCGAATCCGCACCGCAGAGCAAAGGGTACTGTCATCGAAGCACGTCTTGACAAGGGCAGAGGTCCGATCGCGACCATCCTTGTCCAGAACGGTACGCTGCACACCGGCGATGTCATCATCGCAGGCACGGCAGTCGGCAGAGTGCGCGTGATGACGAACTACAAGGGCAAGCCCGTCAAGGAGGCAGGCCCGTCGGTGCCGGTCGAGATCACAGGTCTCGCAGAGGTGCCGAGCGCAGGCGATATCTTCAACGCAGTCGAGGATGAAAGACTTGCGAAGGAGCTCGTCGAGCAGAGAAAGCATGAGGCGAAGGAGGAGCAGTTCAGCAAGTTCCGCAAGGTCACGCTGGATAACCTCTTCTCGCAGATCGCAGAGGGCGAGATGAAGGAGCTCCCGATCATCGTCAAGGCTGACGTGCAGGGCTCCGTCGAAGCAGTCACACAGTCGCTTGAGAAGCTCTCGAATGATGAAGTCCGCGTCAAGGTCATTCACGGTGCCGTCGGTGCTGTGTCTGAGAGCGATGTCATGCTCGCAACTGCATCCAATGCAATCATCGTCGGCTTCAATGTCCGCCCGATGCCGGTTGCCGCAGAGACAGCCGCAAGAGACGGCGTCGATATCCGCCTCTACCGCATCATCTACGATGCCATCGAGGAGATCTCGACCGCTATGAAGGGCATGCTCGCGCCGAAGTTCCGCGAAGTGCAGATGGCACGCATCGAGGTGCGTCAGGTCTACCACATTTCCAGCGTCGGCACGGTCGCAGGCTGCTATGTCACCGAGGGCAAGGTCACGCGCCAGTGCAAGATCCGCGTTGTGCGTGACGGCATCGTTGTGGCTGAGGATGCGATCGACTCGCTCCGCCGCTTCAAGGACGATGTGAAGGAAGTCGCGACCGGCTACGAGTGCGGCATCTCGCTCGAGAAGTTTGCGGATATCAAGGAAGGCGATGTGCTCGAGGCGTTCATCATCGAGGAGTACCGCGAGGAGTAACAGAATGAACAGATCGGCAGCCGGTTTTCCGGTGCCGGTCTGCCATAGATAAAACAGATGGATTGAAAATAGGAGGGTATATCATGGACACGCAGAGAATGAGCAATGCCGATATGATCCAGTATTGCAACGAAGCACTTGCATGGGATGATTTCGGCCCGATCGACACCCTGTTCTTTGAGACCGTCAAGCGCATTCTGCTCGGCGAGATCAGTCCGATCGAGGAGGAACAGGATCCCGACGATATCTTCGATGAGGAGGGCTTCTTCAACGAAACGGATTCCGTCGGTGACTACTACAATCCCGATACCGAGGGCGGCTCGATCACATTCTGACCGTCCGCACACGCGAAAGGAGCGTGCGACATGGCAGGCTATAAGATTGACAGAGTGCAGGAGGATATCCTGCGTGAGCTGACCGCAATCCTGCGGGAGCTCAAGGATCCGCGCATCACCCCGGACCTGACGGTCGTGCGGGCGGAGCTTTCCGGCGATATGGGGCACTGCAAGGCGTATGTCTCAAGCCTTTCGGGGCTCGATCACGCGAAGGAAGCGTGTAAGGTGCTGAAATCGGCATCCGGCTTTATCCGCAGAGAGCTGTTTGCACGGCTGAAGCTGCGCAAGTCGCCGGAGCTGCATTTCATCGCGGATGATTCCATCGCGTATGCAGCCGACATCAGTGAGATGCTCAGTGATCTCGGGCTGCACGGCGGCGTCGGCGCAGAGGCTGCGGAAGGCGGATCCGGCGAAGAAGAATAACGACAGGGGAGTTAGGAGTGAGGAATGTGGGATTGTGCTGCCGGAATACGGCACGCTGCGTGCGGCTGAAAGCAAAGCCGGCGCACCCGGTTCCCCGATCCTGACTCCCTGCCCTTTGAAGAAAGGAGCGGATCTTGCATGGAGCATGAGACCTGCCGGGAAATCGGCACGGCGGAGACGCTCGCAGTTCTGCGGTCGCTTGAGGATGCTGAAATCCTCATTCACCGTTCCCCGGACGGCGACTGCATCGGCAGCGGCTATGCGCTGTATCACCTGCTGAAACGCTTTGGCATCCGGTCGCGCGTTTGCTGCGCAGACCCGATCCCCTCGCTGTATGACAGCATTACCGCGGGCGTGACCTTTGAGGATTTCCCCGCGAAAATGTATATTTCTGCGGATGTTGCCGACCGGAAGCTCTTCGGGGAGCTGCCGCAGAAGGATGCGGAGATCGCACTCTGCATCGACCACCATGTTTCCAATACGCATTACGCGAAGCTGCTGCACTGGGATCACAATGCCTCTGCGGCATGCGAGGTGCTCTATGAACTGATGCGGGCGCATGATCTGCCGCTGACGCGCGAGATCGCCCTCTGCCTCTATATCGGCATGGCGACCGATACCGGCTGCTTCCAGTTCTCGAACGCGGGCGCCGGCACCTTTGCGGCAGTCGCGGAGATCAAGCGGCAGTATCCCGATCTGCCGTATGCGCGGCTGAACCGGGAGCTCTTTGTCATGAAGGCGCCTGGGCGCATCGCGCTCGATGCCTCGCTGATGCAGAATATCCGTATCTCGGAGGACGGCAGAGTCGCGCTGATCTTTGCCTCTGCGGATCTGCTCCGTTCCCTGAAGGTGACCGAGGAGGACACCGACGGCATGGCGAATCTGCCGATGCAGGTGCGCGGCGTAGAGGTCGGCATCACCGTGAAGCAGAAGCCGGACGGCAGCTACCGCATTTCGATGCGCGGCGGCGATGATGCGAATGTCTCCGTGATCGCACAGCATTTCGGCGGCGGCGGACATGTCAAGGCGAGCGGCTGCTCAATCGCAGACGGTGACCCGGAGGATGTCTGCGGGATGCTGATGGACGTTGCTTCTGCGATGCTCAGGGGGCAGACAGAGGCATGATCGAAAGCGGCATTCTTGTGATGAATAAGCCGCAGGGCTTCACATCCTTTGATGTGATCGGGAAGCTGCGCGGTATTCTGAAAATGAGAAAGCTCGGGCATACGGGCACGCTGGACCCGATGGCGACCGGCGTGCTGCCGGTGCTGATCGGCAGGGCGGCACGCGCCTGCGATATTCTGCCCGATGAGCGGAAGGCTTACCGTGCGGGGTTTCAGCTCGGCACGGTCACCGATACGCAGGACAGCACGGGCACAGTGCTCGAAACGCACGCATTTGCGGGTATTACGGCGGAGCAGCTCCGGGACGCATTCTCTGCGCTCACGGGTGAGATTCAGCAGATTCCGCCGATGTATTCCGCGGTGCAGGTGAACGGCAGGCGGCTCTATGAGCTTGCGCGGCAGGGCAGGGAGATCGAACGCCCTGCGCGCACGGTGTTTGTGGAACGCATCACGCTGACGGCGTTTGATGCGGAGACCGGCACCGGTACCGCTGAGATCTGCTGCGGAAAAGGCACCTATGTCCGCACGATTCTGCATGACATGGGGCAGGTGCTTCGGTGCGGAGCCTGCATGACGGCGCTCACGCGCACGGCGGCATGCGGCTTCACGCTCGATGACGCATACAGCTTTGCGGAAGTGCAGCAGGCAGCGGACGAAGACCGCTTGGAGCCGCTCATCATCCCGACGGACAGGCTTTTCACGGCTCTGCCGGCGCTCACGCTCAGCGCGGGGCAGACAAGGCTTTACCGCAGCGGCGTGCAGCTCGATGCGGGGCGGGTCTGCGGGGTATGCGGGGATGCGGAGCTGTACCGCATCTATGCCGATGACGGCAGCTTCCTCGGGCTGGCGGCGCTTGACCGCACAGCCGGCACGGTCAGGGTATATAAAAATCTGTGAGAGGAGAGAGAACCGTATGACAGGGGCACAGAACCGGCCGCCCAGAATGCCGGACAGACGGCAGGGAGATCATATCACGGCGGCACTCGGCGTTTTCGACGGCGTACATCTCGGACACAGGCGCGTGCTGGCACATGCCGCGGCGCTCGGCAGATGCCATGCCGTGACCTTTGCAGCGGATTCCATGCCCGAAAAGCAGGGGCGTCCGATGCGCTATATCTATACTGACGAGCAGAAGAAGCGTCTGCTCATGACCTGCGGCGCGGATGCAGTCTTTGCACTGCCCTTCGGCGAGATCGGTGCGCTCTCGGGCGAGGCGTTCTGCCGTGAGATCCTCCGCGACAGATTACAGGTCGATGTGGTCGTCTGCGGACATGACTACCGCTTCGGGCACAAGGCATCCTGCACTGCGGCGGATCTCATACGCTTCGGGCAGAAGCTCGGATTCCGCGTCGATCTGGTCGATGAGGTGCGCGATGATGACGACGCGCTTGCCGTCTCCTCAAGCCGCATCCGCTTTTTGCTGGAGAGCGGCGAAATCACCCAGGCAAACAATCTGCTCGGGTCTGATTACCAGATCATGACGCAGGTCGTCACCGGGCAGCAGCTCGGGCGCACGATCGGCATTCCGACTGCGAATCAGGTCTTCGAGCGCTGGCAGTGCGTCCCGCACCACGGTGTCTATGCCTCCTTCGCGGAGATCGGCGACATCTGGGTGCCGGCGATCACGAATATCGGCATGCGTCCGACTGTGATGAGCAATGCTGCGGAGCCGGTCGCGGAGACCCATCTGATCGGCTGGAGCGGAGAGCTGGTCGGCACGCTTCTGCCTGTTACACTCTGCAAATTCATCCGCCCCGAGCGGAAATTTGACTCGGTCGATGACCTTGCGGCACAGATCCGGCGCGACATCCAGACGCGCAAGCGGCTTCTGCCCGCAGACGGCATCGGCGAGGCGGCTGCGATCAATTTTCTCTGAGTGAACACCGGATTATCACATTCAGGGACTACAATGATATGCGGCATAATCTTCGCATCCCAAAGATGAAAGGAAGGAATCTTCATGATCGAAGTGCGGAATCTGACGAAGCACTACGGCGACAAGCATGCGGTCAACAACATCAGCTTCACGGTCGAGGACGGTGAGATCCTCGGCTTCTTAGGACCGAACGGCGCCGGAAAATCCACCACGATGAACATGCTTACAGGCTATATTTCCTCTACCTCGGGACAGGCGCTCATCAACGGCGTCGATATTCTCGAGGATCCGATCAAGGCGAAGTCCTACATCGGCTATCTTCCCGAGCTCCCGCCGCTCTATGTTGACATGACGGTGAAGAGCTATCTGAATTATGTCTACGATCTGAAAAAATGCAAGCTCCCGCGCCGCGCTCATCTCAATGAGGTCATGGCGCTGACAAAGGTTTCGGATGTGGCAGACCGTCTGATCAAGAACCTCTCGAAGGGTTACCGGCAGCGTGTCGGTCTCGCACAGGCGCTGATCGGCAATCCGCCTGTCCTGATCCTCGATGAGCCGACGGTCGGCATGGACCCGCGCCAGATTCAGGAGATTCTCTCGCTGATCAAGAAGCTCGGCAAGAACCATTCCGTGATCCTCTCGTCGCATATCCTGAGCGAGATTCAGGCGACCTGCGACCGCATCATCATCATCAACAAGGGCGTTGTCGCCGCGCATGACACGACCGACAACCTCTCGAAGAATATCTCCACCGATCACCGCGTCATCGCCCGCATCGAGGGTCCGCGTGAGGAGATCATCAAGGCGATCCGCAACATCGAGGGCATCAAGTATGTCCGCGCCGATATGGAGCGCGAAGCGGGCGTCTATGAGTATGAGATCGAGGCAGCGCCGGATCAGGATATCCGCCGCGACCTCTTTGACATCGTCACGGAGCATCACTGGTATCTGCTCGGGCTGCGCTCTGCGGAGCTGACGCTCGAGGATGTGTTCCTCAAGATCACAATGGGCGAGGGCATTATCGTGCCTTCTGCCGAGGATAAGAAGGGAGCGAAGGCATAATGGGCGCAATTTACAGACGCGAGGTCGGTGCGTTCTTCACATCGAGCATCGCTTATATCTTTCTCTGCGTATTCTGGCTGATCTCCGGATTTTTCTTTGTCCAGTCCTGCCTCTACTACGCGACAACTGATATGTCCGGCATGTTCCAGAGCCTGTTTCTGGTCATTGTCATTCTGATTCCGCTGCTGACGATGCGTCTGTTCAGCGAGGAGAAGAAGCAGAAGACCGAGCAGGGTCTCCTGACGGCGCCGGTCAGTCTCGGCGGCATCGTCATGGGCAAGTATTTTGCCGCACTGACGCTTTACACCATCGGTCTGCTGATGACCTTTGTCTATGCGATGATCCTGAGCGCTTACGGCGTGGTTGAATGGGGCATCGTCTTTGCAAACTTCCTCGCCCTCTTCCTGATGGGCGGCGCATTCATCGCAGTCGGCCTGCTGATCTCCGCGCTGACGGAAAACCAGATCGCGGCGGCTGTCGCGAGCTTTGTCGTGCTGATGCTGCTCTTCATGCTCGACAACATCGCAGCGCTGATCCCGGTGCAGTGGATCTCGACTGCGCTCGGCTACCTGTCCTTCCGCAACCGCTACTATGCGATCACCTACGGCCTTTTCAATGTGTCTACGGTGCTCTTCTATGTCAGCGTAGCCGCGATTTTCAATTATCTGACCGTCCGCGTGTTCGAGCGCAGACGCTGGAGCTGAGGAGGTGTGTGTCATGAGCAAGAATCAGAACGAGGATCCGAAGAAGCAGCTTGAGGAGGCGGCAGAGGCATCTGAAGAGACTGCCGCAAGCACCGCGGAGATTGAAGCAGCAGAGGAGCCTTCTGCAAAAAAGAAGCACGAACGCACACCCGAGGAGGATGCAGAGCGTGCACTCAACAAGGTCAAGCGCCGCAAGAAGCTGAAATACGGCACACTGGCAACGGTGATTACCGTGGTCGTCATCGCGATCGTCGTGGTCGCAAATGTCATCTCGAATGTGCTCGACAAGCGCTATAACTGGAACATCGACCTCACATCGTCCGGCCTCTATGAGATCGACGAGCAGACGGTCAGCTATCTGAACCAGCTTACCACCGACATTGATGTCGCGGTCATGGCGGAGGAGTCCTACTACAACACGAACAGCAAGTTCAAGGTTGTGCAGGAGACGCTCAACCGGTTCGCGGCAGAGTCGAACGGTCATATCACCATCAAGTATATCGACATGACGCAGAATCCGGATGCCGTGAAGCCGTATTCCGACTACTACTCCGGCGAGTTCGCCGAGGGCGATGTCGTGATGAAGAACGGCGAGCTCGTCCGTGCGGTCTCCTTCGATGACCTCATCAAGACCGAGCAGAGCTACGACTACACGAACTATCAGAATCCGGTCGTGACGAAGTATTCCTTCATCGGTGAGCAGAGCCTGCTCTCTGCCATCATGGGCGTCACCGATCTGAATCCGATCACCATTGCCTTCCTCGACAAGATGAACGGCGGCAGCACCTACAACCAGAACGATATTCTCTGCTACAACACCATGCAGGAGCTGCTTGAGAAGAACAACTACAAGGTGCAGTCGCTCGATATTTCCACCGACGCGATCCCCGAGGAATGCACCGTTGCGATTCTGCCGGGTCCGTCCAGCGACCTGACCGAAGCACAGATCCAGAAGCTCACCGACTTCCTCTACAACGGCGGACAGTACGGCAAGAAGCTGCTCTATTTCGCAAGCCCCTATCAGGGCGAGACCAAGAAGCTCGATGAGTTCCTCGAGGTCTGGGGCATCGGCATCGGGCAGGATCTCGTGCTCGAGGGCAACACCGCTTCCGCACAGTATGTCCAGATTGCGGTCGCGGGCAGAGGCATCAACGCAAACTCCGTGCCGATCGTCACACCGACCGACGCAGAGGTCAACAAGAATCTCGTCGCATCGAAGCAGCCGCTCGTTGCGCCGTACTGCCGCAATGTCAAGCAGCTCTTTGAGACCAATTCCGGCAGAACGACCAAGGCACTGCTCACCACCGCAGACACCGCATTCCTCTATGCGCCGTCTGAGGATGAGAACACGGAATTCGATCCGTCCACAGCAGAGCACGGCACCTTCAATGCAGCCGTGATCGGCACGCAGTCCTTCTCGGTTGACAATGTCGTGAAGTCCAGCGATGTCGTCGCATTCGGCTCGGCATGGTTTGTGGATTATGTCATCTCCGGCATGAAGGCATATGACAACCCGAATTACTTTGTCGGACTCATGAACAGCCTGACCGGCAAGGAGGGCATGATCACGATTGCGGAGAAGTCGCTCGATATGACGACCATCCAGATCAGCGAGGGCGCCGTGAAGGGCATCCGCACCGTCGTCATGCTGGCGTTCCCGCTGGTGATCGCGATTGTCGGTATTGTGGTCTATGTGAGGAGAAGAAACAAATGAACAAACAGCTCAAGGGTATCCTTGCGGGCTGCGGTGTGCTGGCAGTGCTCGGCGGCGGTCTTGCCGTCGTGCTGCTGACAGACCCGGGCGACGGCGATGAGAGCTCGGTTGTGACCGGTACGGAGCAGACGCCGCTCTGGGCATATGACAGCGCCGCGGTCAGCAAAATTCGTGTGGAGCAGCCCGGCAGGGAAGCTTACACCGCAAACCGCAAAATGGAGCAGGTGCAGTCCTCCGATATGAACGGGCAGGCAACGACCGAGGAGGTCGCGAACTACTATCTTGAGGGCTACGAATCGCTCCCGATGTCCACCGTGAGCATCCGTCTGCTGGCGACCCGCGCCACCGATGTGCATGCGGAACAGGTCGTTTCGGAGAATGCTTCCGCAGAGGAGCTTGCAAAATACGGTCTCGATGATCCGATCAAGGTCACGCTCACCGTTGACGGGCAGGACGATATTTCGTTCCTGATCGGCGATAAAACGCCTGTCAGCACCTATACCTACCTCAGCATGGCGGGCAGCAATGCGGTCTATACCGTTTCAAGCTCTGTGACTGAGCCGTATCTCACCGAGCTGAACGGCTATCTCGGTACCGATCTCACCGCTGAGCAGGCAGCCGATGATGAACGCCTGATCAAGTCCACGCGCATCGAGCGCAAGGACCTCGATTATGACATGTATTTCGTGTTTGACCCCTACTACGAGGAGAACACGAACTCCGGCTCCGCAGCCGTGCATGTCATGCAGGAGCCGATTCACGCACTGCTGAATGCGGAGAAATCCCCGGATGCAACGCACGGTCTCTTCGGGCTCAAGGCAAGCGCTGTGCTGACACCCTTCCCGAAGGAAGCCGACATGAAGGCGGCAGGGCTTGACGATCCGTTTGTCCGCGTGACAACGGAGCTGAGCGACGGCACGATAATGATGCTGCGTCTCGGCAATACCTATACCGACGATGACGGCAATACAATGTATTACGGCTATTATGACGGCATCGACTGCATCTACGGCTTCTCGCCCGATGACACGGTCTATGAGAATGTGATGCCGGAGGATCTGGTCTCGCGCATCATCGTGGATATGTATGTCTGGGATGTCGGCACGGTGAACTACAAGGCGGGCAGCAAGACGCTGAACTTCACCGCAATCGCGACCGATCAGACGGATGCGGTTGTCAAGCTGAACGGCGAGGCTTACGAGAATGTCGAGCGGTACAGACAGATGTATTCCTATCTGCTGAAGGCGGCTGCGGAGGATCTGATCCTTGAGGAGCCGGACGATGTCGGCGCAGAGATGGCATCGGTCTATGTCGCGGCAAAGGGCGACAAGCGCAGCTATGACATCAAGTTCTACGAGGCGGGCGGCATGAAGGCGTATATTGAGATCGACGGACAGATCCGTTTCCGCTGCCGCAAATCCTATGTTACAACACTGATCGACAATATCAACAAGTTTGACGACGAATCACAAGAGTTTACAATGTCGTGGTAAACGGCAGAAAAGGAGGGCTTTCCGATGAGCGAATATTTCACCTATAAGACCCGTCCGGTTGTCCGCAAGGGCAAGACGATCTATTACGGCAGCATGGCAGAGCCGTATGTCGTGATGATGAATGTCATCTCGGAGGAGGAGCAGAGCGGCGTCAAGACCGCGACTGCGATCAAGTGCTTTCTGATGCGCACAGACAAGAACCTGTCTCCGATGGAGGCGATTGTGAAGAACGCAGAGCGCAAGAGCCTGTATGATGCACTGGAGCTTGCGGCTGCATGGCTGCAAAGAGCATAATCTGACACGCCGGGGGCGCCGTTTCGGTGCCCCCGGTTTTTTATGCGTACTCAGAGTGCGGCGATCAATGTGTAAATACAATTCTGTGCAATTTTGCAAGCGTAACTTAAAGGATGAAATATGCGCTCTCGCTTTTGTAGAAAATAACAAGAAAGGTTTGACTTTTGTGCGGTGGCTCGGTATAATAAAACCGTAGACGGGTGAAAGACACCCGCGGAGAAGCATGGAATTCAATCAAAAAAGGGGAGGAATTCAATTATGAAACAGTTTCGCAAACCGGCTTTCCTGACAGCGCTTGTCACTGCGGTGACTTCGCTCGCGGCACTGCCCGCCCTGCATGCCAATGCGGCAAACGGCGCAGGCGGCTACACCTGGGAGAAGACCTCGGGCTATCAGGAAGCCACCACCGCTGTCACCGATGCCAATGGCGTCACCACGGTGACCTTTGAGAACGCAGGCACAGGCGGCGAGGGCTCCAACGAGATCGCAGGCTTCTGTGCACAGGACGGCACAGGCTGGGATTGGTCGGAGTACACGCAGATGACATTCACCCTCACGAATGAGTCTGCAAAGCCTGTTCGCTTCATGCTGGCGCTCGGCACCGGTTCCGACTGGGACTGGCTCCAGGCAGACAACGCCGCAACCGTTGAGGCAGGCGAAAGCACAAAGCTCAGCTACTACTTCAAGGCGGCGGAATGGGCAGGCGGCAGCACTGTCTCCAATCTGTATCTTGTTCACCGCATCAACATGATGATCAGTTCCACCGCAGACAGCGAGTCTGTCAGCGGAACTGTCAGGATCTCCGACTTTGCGCTCGGCGGCAGCTCCACGGTCGATGTTGAGCCGAAGGACGGCTTCTATGTTGACGGCACTGTGCTCCGTGATGCAAACAAGAATGCGTTTGTCATGCGCGGCACAAGCTATGAGTACGCCTGGTTCACATGGGATCACGATCCGGCAGACGCTCTCAAGGAGATGGCGGACCTCGGCGCCAACGCAGTCCGCATCGTTCTGGCTGACGGCGAGAAGTGGACGAAGATCACCGCGGGTCAGGTCGCAAACCTGATCGAGCAGTGCGAGAAGAACAAGCTCGTTGCTGTGCTCGAGGTGCATGATGCGACCGGCAACAACAACGAGAGCGCGATCATTGCGGCAGCAAACTACTTCGCAGAGATCGCATCCGTTCTGAAGGGCCATGAGGACACCGTGATCATCAACATTGCAAATGAGTGGATGGAATCCACCAATGATACCGCATGGCAGCAGGGCTGGATCAACGCGATCAAGGTTGTCCGCAACGCGGGTCTCCAGCACTGCATTCTCTGCGACGCAGGCGGCTACGGTCAGAGTGCTTCCACCGTCATCAACGGCGGTGCAGCGGTTCTGCAGGCAGATCCCGAGCATAACTGCTTCTTCGCAGTTCACATGTACAGCGTCGCAGGCGGCAGCGCTTCCACCATCAAGAGCACCATCGACGCTATGGCAGTCCGTAATCTCTGCTTCGTGGTCGGCGAGTTCGCACAGAAGGATAATTGGGGCGATGTCGATGAGGCATACATCATGAGCTACTGCCAGGAGACGAATACCGGCTGGCTGGCATGGAGCTGGTACGGCAACAATGACTCTTACATGGATATGAGCTCTGCAAATGTCGGCGGCAGACTTTCCTCCGACTGGGGTGAGGTCGTTGTCAACGGCACGAACGGCTGGAAGGCGACCGCAAAGGTCTGCTCCGTCTATGACGCAGCAGCGGTCTCGACTGAAACCACTACCACCACAACGACTACAACAACGACTACAACAACTACGACTACCACCACGACTACAACTACCACCACCGAAACGACGACCACCACAACCGCGACCGAGACCACCGCAACCGAATCCGAGACCTCCGAGACCACGAGCACTTCCGGGAAGGCAGCCGTGAAGATCTGGGGCGATGCGGATGAGAGCGGACTGTTTGAGCTTGCAGACTGCGTGCTGCTGGCAAAGGCAAGTGCGGGTGCATCCGGTGCGGGTCTGAGCGTCGGCGGCAGAAACAACTGCGATATGAATGCAGACAACACAATCAGCGGCGATGATCTCCGCATTGCGCTGATGCTGATTGCAGGCAGCTACACAGAGGATCAGATGCCGTACCGCGGCTGAGCTGAAACCGAATAGATGCAGCGCGTCTGCACTGTCCCGACCGGGGCGGTGCAGACGCTTTTCTTGACCCCGCCGCAGGAATGTGGTATAATAAATCAGAGCCCGGCGGGAAAGTGCCTCCGGCGGATTTATATTGGGACGCTGCCCCAAACCCCGCCGGGGGCAGCGGCCCCCGGACCCCGTTGCAAAATCCCCCCGCCCCCGCGGGGGCGGGGGGATTTTGAGACAGGGGAGTCTGAGGGGATCGCTATCACCTCAGCAGGGGTGTGGGGACAGAGTCCCCGCATAGAACCATCGAAAGTGCTCCCCCCGCCAGGCTCTGATTGATTACATTGTGCAGGTGAAAGAGGTGATTTGCATGCAGGGCGAAAAAAAGCCGCCGCTGATCGCAGTCGTCGGGGCAACGGCTGCCGGCAAGACTGCGCTCGGCATCCGTATCGCGGAGGAATACGGCGGCGAGGTCGTCTCCGCGGATTCCATGCAGCTTTACAAGGGGCTCGACATCGCGACCGCCAAGCCGACGCCGGAGGAAATGCACGGCATACCGCATCATCTGATCAGCGTGCTGCCGCCGGAGCAGCCGTGCTCTGTCGCCGATTACTGCGAGATGGCACGCGGCGTCATCGCGGACATTCTCTCACGCGGCAAGCTCCCCGTGCTGGTCGGCGGCACCGGGCTCTATGTTGACTCGCTGCTCGATAACATTCAGTTTCCGGATATTCCCGCAGCACCCGAGCTGCGTGCCGCGCTGAACCGTGAGGCGGAAACGCTCGGCAATGCCGCAATGCTTGCGCGCCTGCAAAGCTGTGACCCGGAGACCGCTGCGCGTCTGCATGAGAACAATCTCCGCCGCATCATCCGTGCGCTCGAGGTCTACACGCTGACGGGCATTCCGCTGAGCGAGCATGCGCGGAGAAGCCGCGAGGTGCCGCCGCCGTGGGAGATACTCCGCATCGGCATCGGCTGCCGCGACCGTGCGCTGCATTATGACCGCATCCGCCGCCGTGTCGATCTCATGCTGGAGTCAGGGCTGCTCGATGAGGTGCGGGAGGAATATGAGAGCGGACGCCGCCGCGAGACCGCCGCTTCCGCCATCGGCTACAAGGAGCTGCTGCCTTTTCTGCGCGGCGAAATCCCCCTCACAGATGCCGTAGCTGCCGTCAAACAGGAGAGCTGCCGCTATGCAAAACGGCAGGGAACATGGTTTCGGCGAAATGAGCAAACAGAGTGGATATACAGAGACGAAATTCGTGAAAATGATGGAATTTTACTGAATTGCAAAAAAATTGTAGCCAAATGGGGCCGATTATGATATAATATAGGATGTGTAGCTAACGGCAATTATTGCCGGCGCTTACATAAATACACAAACGCTATCGAGAGAAATGAGGCATGAAATTATGACCAACAAGGGACTGAATCTGCAGGACGTATTTCTGAATCAGGCACGCAAGGACAGACTGCCGCTGACCATCTTCCTGACCAACGGCTACCAGTTCAAGGGCATCATCCGCGGCTTTGATTCGTTCATCGTGATCCTTGAGACAGACGGCAGACAGCAGCTCGTCTATAAGCACGCGATCTCTACCATCGTTCCGGCACGCCCGATCGCGATTCTGGATGCGATGGAGCGCGAGGAGCAGGAGAATCAGTAACGCAGAATGAACGAGATTACAACGCGGATCCTCAAGATCCTTCTGATGGTGTTCGCTGTTGTGCTTGCATCTACCATTTTCTATCATCTGCTGTTTCAGGATTACGAGACCGAGAACGCCGTCTACTACGAGGTGAGCGAAGGGGCTTCCTTTCAGGGCGTCTATGTCCGCAATGAGTCCGTGATTACCTATGACGGCGAGGGCGCCGTGCGCTATTGCGTCGAGGACGGCGCAAAGCTCGGCGTCGGCAGCATCATCGCAGAGGTGTATGCGAGTGAGGAGCAGATCGACCTCAGACGCCGCATCGCCGAGCGCGAGAACGAGCTCAGTGTCCTGCGGCAGGTCGAAAACCGCGGCACCAGCGAAAATGCACAGCCGGTCAATCTCGCACAGCTCATCAGCGAGCAGTTCCGGAATGTGATCCGGTACCGCGAGAACGGTGATCTTTCTGCAATGGAGGACAGCAAGCAGGAGCTGAATGTCCTCATGAGCACCTATGCAAAGATCACGGATCCGAAGGTCGATTACTCTGCGCGCATCTCTGCGCTGGAGTCTGAGATCAGCCGCCTGAGCGAGCGGCTCCAGGATCCGATCAAGACCATTCCTGCCGACAGAAGCGCCTATTTCGTCAGCTATGCGGACGGATATGAGGACAAGCTGTCTGTGGACAGAATCAGCCAGCTCACTGCTGATGAGCTCGCTGAGGTCAATGATGACGGCACCGATGTGAGCGCGGACAGCCACGCGATCGGCAAGCTGATCGACGGCTACCAGTGGTATATCACCGGTGTGTTCGATAACACAAAGCTCCGTCTTTCGGAGGATGACAGCGCGATCGTGCGCCTGAATTCCGTGCAGCGGGATCTCAAGGTGCGCGTCATTTCGCTGGTCTCTGCCGGCGATGTCACAAAGACACAGGGCGTCTTCCGCTGCGACCAGATGACCTATGACGTCGTGCAGCACCGCACAGAGCGCGTCGAGATCTTAAAGCAGCCCATTGAGGGCGTGCGTGTGCCGCGCTCGGCGATCCGTTTCAAGAATGTCGAGGAGACGGTCAAGAAGGAAGACGGCACAACCTATACCGACACTGTGAACGCGATGGGCGTCTATGTGCTGGTCGGCGAGAAGCCGGAGTTCCGCAGACTCGACATTGTCTATGAGGACGAAGGCTATTACCTCTCCTCCCTGAACGCGGGGAGCGGCTATGTCTCGCTGTATGATGAGATCATCGTGAAGGGCGTGATGGCGGATGGAGAGTGAAACCGCAAAGAACGCCGTACTGGAGCGGCTGGAGTCGATCCGGCAGAAGCTCCGCACGGCTTGTGAAAGCGCCGGACGCGACCCGCAGGCAGTCACGCTGATGGCTGTGACCAAGACGGTCGATCCGGAACTGATCAATACCGCAGTCGATGCCGGTGTGCATGTGCTCGGCGAGAACCGCGTGCAGGAGTTTCTCGGAAAACGGGAGCTCTACCGTGCGGATGCCGAGGTGCAGTTCATCGGGCATTTGCAGACGAATAAGGTGAAGCAGATCATTGACAAGGTGTCGATGATCCAGTCGGTGGACAGCCTGCATCTTGCAGAGGCGATCGACCGTGCCGCAGAGCATGCCGGGCTTCGGATGCCGGTGCTGCTCGAGGTGAATATCGGCGGGGAGCTCTCGAAATCGGGCGTTTCGCCGGCGGAGCTGCCCGCTCTGCTCAGAGATGTGCAGCAGCTTCCGTGCATCGAGGTGCGCGGCCTGATGACCATTCCGCCGCCTGCTGCCGATCCCGCAGAGCAGGATGCCGTCTTTGCAGAGATGGCTGCGCTTTACCGTGAGATGCAGAACGAAGCGCCGCTTTCCGTGCTCTCGATGGGCATGTCCGGCGATTATGAATCTGCCGCACGGCACGGCTCGACGATGGTTCGCATCGGCAGCGCGCTCTTCGGCGCAAGATATTACCCCCCGAAGCTGTGACGCCTGAACTTATGCTATACTGAACTTATCATAGAACAAATTTACAGAAAGGAAGAACTGAACATGAAATTTGTAGACAGCATCCGCGATTTCTTTGCGCCGCAGGAGGATGACTACGACAGCGAGCCTGTCCGCGAGAGCAGAGACGAGACGCCCCGCAGAGAGGAAGCACCCCGCAGAGAGATCCGTGCGACCCGCAGTGAGCAGAGAGAGACACCGCGTGAGAGCGGTTCCTCCCGCGAGCCGGAGTATCAGAACCAGCGCGGAAAGGTCGTGAATATTCAGGCAACGGCACAGCTTCAGGTCGTGCTCGTGAAGCCGGAGGTGTTCACCGATGCCAAGCAGATCGCAGATCACCTGATCTCGAAGAAGACCGTCGTGCTGAACCTTGAGACCGCATCTGCGGAGAACAAGCGCCGCATCATCGACTTCCTGGTCGGCGTTGCTTACGCAAACGGCGGCAGCTTAAAGCCGGTCGCAAACCTCACTTATATCATCACCCCGTACAATGTCGGCTTCATCGGCGAGGATCTCGTCAATGAGCTCGAGACCAACGGCGTCATTATGTGATTTTGATAGCGGACAGGCTCGGTCTGTCCGCTGACAGCATATTCTGCACGATTCCGAAGATACAGAAAGGAGCGCATTATTATGATCACGGCAAAGGATATCCATAAGAAGAAATTTGAAAAGGTCAAGTTCGGCTACAGCCCCGAAGAGGTGGACGCATTCCTCGCGCAGCTTGAAGCCGATGTGCGGCTGATGGAGCAGGAGATCGCAGATTCCAACGGGAAGCTGCAAGTGCTCGCCGAGCGCGTCAGCGAGTATAAGGAATCGGAGGATGACATCCGCAATGCGCTGGTGAGCGCGCAGAGACAGGCACGTGAGGTGATTGAGGCGGCGACGAAGAAGGCAGCCGAGATCGAGTCTGAGGCGCGTTCGCATGTGGACTCTGCGGCAGCCGAGGCGCTTGCCGATCAGGAGACACAGCTCAAGAGCATCGAGTCGCGTCTGGAGCAGGAGAACCAGAATCTGGTCGAGACACAGAAGCAGGTCTCCGCGTTCAAGAAGGCACTGTTTGAGATGTATAAGAAGCATCTGGAGATGATTTCCAGACTGCCTGAGACCGCAGCGGATATTGCCCCGGCAAAGCCGAAGGCAGAGCCCGCACCGGCACCTGCGGCTGAGACCGCACAGCCGGCAGAGGAAGCGACTCCGGCACCGGCTCCGGCAGCAGAGACACAGGCTGCACCGGCAGCAGAGGAAGCCGCCGAGCCTGTCACGGAGCACACTGCACCGCAGTTCGGCAGCCGCCGCGATGATAAGAAAAAGCGTTTCTGATCCGATACACACATGAAGCCTGCTGCGGCGCATCCGCGCAGGCTTCCGCTTTGTATACCGTACTGCGGCAGATCACAGTTTGCCGGGGGGAGCACTTTCGATGGTTCTATGTGGGGGCGCCGCCCCCACACCCCTGCTGAGGGGATAGCGATCCCCTCAGACTCCCCTGTCTCAAAATCCCCCCGCCCCCGCGGGGGCGGGGGGATTTTGCAGTGGGGTCCGGGGGCCGCTGCCCCCGGCGGGAGTTTGAGGGCAGAGCCCTCATTATAAATCCGCCGGAGGCACTTCTCCCAGGCAAACTCTGATTTGCGGAAGCAAAGATATGAAAGGAAAGGCAGTTTTCGCATGACACCCAGGAAGATACTCCGCGATTTCTTCGGCTACGACAAGTTCCGCGGCGGGCAGGAAGCGCTCATCACACGCATCTTGCAGGGCGGCGATGTACTTGGCATCATGCCGACAGGCGCCGGAAAATCCATCTGCTATCAGGTTCCCGCGCTCATGCTCCCCGGCATGACCGTCGTAGTCTCCCCGCTCATCTCGCTGATGCAGGATCAGGTCACGGCACTCCGGGAGAGCGGCATCGCGGCGGCGTGTCTGCACGGAAACCTCAGCACCGAGGAGTATTTCGCGACGCTCGATGCCATTCGTGCGGGGCAGGTCTGTCTGCTCTATGCTGCGCCCGAGCGCCTGCTGACCGATGCCTTCCTTTCCCTCGCCGACTATGTGCAGATCTCGCTGGTCGCGGTCGATGAAGCACACTGTCTCTCGCAGTGGGGACAGGATTTCCGCCCGCATTATCTCGAGATTGCAGATTATCTCTCGCGCCTGCCGCAGAGACCCGTTGTGGCGGCATTCACAGCAACCGCGACTGCCGCGGTGCGCGAGGATATCCGCCGCCTGCTCAGGCTGCGTGACCCGTTGGAGCTTGTCACCGGCTTTGACCGTGAAAACCTGCGCTGGATTGTCGAGCAGCCGCAGAAGAAATATGACGCCCTGCTGCGGATTCTGCGCGAGCACAAGGGCAAAAGCGGGATTATCTACTGCCTCACGCGCAAGCTGACCGATGAGGTCTGCGAGAAGCTCCGCAAAGACGGCTTCTCCTGCGTGAATTATCATGCGGGGCTCTCCCCGGAGGTGCGCGCCGCAAATCAGGATGCGTTCATCCGCGATGAAGTGCCGCTCATCACCGCGACCAATGCGTTCGGCATGGGCATCGACAAATCGAATGTGTCGTTTGTGGTGCATTACAATATGCCGAAAAGCATGGAAGCCTATTATCAGGAGGCAGGCAGAGCCGGGCGCGACGGCATGCCCGCAGACTGCATTCTCCTTTATTCTGCGCAGGATATCCGCTTAAATCAGTTTCTCATCGACAGGGATGACACCGAGAACGACCTTATGACGCCCGAGCAGCGTGCCGCAGTCCGGGAGAAGGATCATGCGCGGCTGAATGCGATGGTGCGCTACTGCACGCTCACAGACTGTCTCCGGCATTACATATTGCGCTATTTCGGCGAGGAATCCCCGCTGCACTGCGGCAACTGCGGAAGCTGTCTCTCCGATACGGAAACGGTGGACGCGACCGTCGATGCGCAGAAGATTCTTTCCTGCGTATACCGCATGGATCAGCGCGGTCTGCACGGCGGCGTGCGGCTCGTGTGCGACACATTGCAGGCGAAGGAGACCGCCCAGACAACGAAACTGCGGCTCTCCTCACTCTCGACCTACGGCATCATGCAGGAGACTCCGCGCAAGCAGCTTGAGCAGATGGTGAATATTCTCATCTCCCGCGGCTACCTGCATGTGGCTTCCGGACAGTTTCCGACGCTGGAGCTGACAACGAAATCGCATCCGGTGCTGCGCGGCAGGGAGACTGTTGAGATGGCGCTTCCGAAGCATCAGCCGAAGAAGAAAACGCTCGATTCTGTCCCGGATTTTGCGGGCGACGAGGCGCTGTTCGAGCGGCTGAAAAAGGTGCGCAGCCGGCTTGCCGCAAAGGAATATGTGCCGGCATACATCATTTTCAATAATGCGACCTTGCAGGCAATGTGTGAGCAGATGCCGCTGAGTGCGGCGGAAATGCTCGATGTGCCCGGTGTCAGCCGGCACAAGATGGAAAAATACGGGGATGCCTTTTTGCAGGCGATCCGCGATTATCAGACCGGCTCGTAATCTGCCGGAGGAAAGGGGCTTTTCACAAGTGATGTCATTGTTGATTGCGGCGGCAGCCGCGGCAGTGCTGACCGTCGCCGACCAGCTCATCAAGCTCTGGGCGATCGCCAATCTGAAAGGGCAGGCGGCGCGTCCGTTTCTGCCGATCGGCAGCTTCGACTGGATGCATCTGCGTTATCTCGAAAATGACGGCGCGGCGTTCAGCATGCTCAGCGGCTCGCGGCTGTTCCTGATTGTCTTCCCGATCGTGATGATCACCGGCTGCTTCTATGCGATGCGGCGGCTCGGGCGGGAGCATAAGTGGGTCTATCCCGCGCTGACGCTGATTGCAGCGGGCGGCATGGGCAATCTGATCGACCGCATCTTCCGCGGCGGCGCTGTGGTCGATTATCTCGATTTGCAGCTGTTCCGGTTCGCGGTGTTCAATTTCGCGGATTGCTGCGTGACAGTCGGCGTGGTGCTCATGTGCATCGGCATCATCTTCCTTGAGAAGGAAGTTCCGGAGGCGAAGAAGCTGAAGGATGCGCCGCGTGTGCCCTATGCGCGGCATGCGGCAGAGCTCCCGGAGGCAGAAGAATTGCCGGAGGCGGGTGAGCTCCCGCTCGCAGAGGCGCTGCCCGAAGCGGAGCCCGCAGCAGATGCCGCACCGACCGGCAGCGCGGCACAGCTTCCCGCGGAGAACGGCAATGGCTGAGCCTGTGCTGCTGACGGTTCCGGCGGAGGCGGAGGGACAGCGGCTCGACGCCTGGCTTGCGGCACAGGAATCGCTCTCGCTGACGCGCTCTGCCGTGCAGCAGCTTCTCGAAAAGGGCGCTGTCACGCTCTGCGGCGCTGCACCGAAGAAGAACAGCCGTCTGAAAGCGGGCGACACGGTCGCGGTGACCGTGCCGGAGCCGGTCGCGGCGGAGGTTTTGCCGCAGGAGATCCCGCTCGAGATCGTCTATGAGGACACAGAGCTGCTCGTTGTCAACAAGCCGAAGGGCATGGTTGTGCATCCGGCGGCGGGGCACCCCGACGGTACCCTCGTGAATGCGCTGCTCTGGCACTGTGCGGGCGCACTCTCCGGCATCAACGGCGTGCTGCGTCCGGGTATCGTACACCGCATCGACCGCGACACGAGCGGCCTGCTGATCGTTGCGAAGACCGACCGCGCCCATCTGGGGCTTGCCGAGCAGATCGCCGTGCACTCCTTCTCGCGGGAATATGAAGCGATCGCATGCGGCAGATTCCGCGAGGAATCGGGCACGGTGCATGCGCCGATCGGCAGAGACCCGCGTGACCGGCAGAAAATGTGTGTCACCGAGCGCAATTCCAAGGATGCCGTCACGCACTGGCAGGTGCTCTTGCAGGGCGAGAAATATGCGCATATCCGCTGTAAGCTGGAGACCGGGCGCACGCATCAGATCCGCGTGCATATGCGGCACATCGGGCATCCGATCTACGGCGATGCGGTCTACGGCAAGGCGGAGAAGACGATCGCGGGGCAGTGTCTCCACGCAAAAACAATCGGCTTTGTGCATCCCGTGACAGGGGAATTCATGCAGTTTGACAGTGAACTGCCCGCCTATTTCCGCGATGCGATGCGGCGGTGCGGCGTGCTCTGCGCGGCACAGGACGAAACAGAATGACCAATGCCCGCGGCAACGGCTGACCGCGGGCATTTTCGTCTCCGGCGGCGCATTTTCTGCTTGACTATTCGCCGCAGTTGTGATATAATCATAATGATATACCTTTCGAGCAAGGCAGGCTGCATGAATGACAGAAGAACCCCCGGACAGCGATTCGTGCAGAGTGCTTTTTTTCGTTTTGTGTGCGGGGATCCGCGCGACTTCTTGTAAAGGGCAGGTCTGCAAAATGGACATGGAAAAGCAAATGCGCGCGCCCGTCTATGAGGCGCTGGAACGGCTGCGGCGGCAGCGTGTCGTCCCGTTCGACGTCCCGGGCCACAAGCGCGGCAGGGGCAACCCGGAGCTTGTGCGGCTGCTCGGTGAGCAGTGCGTCGGCATCGACGTCAATTCGATGAAGCCGCTCGACAATCTCTGTCACCCGGTGTCGGTCATTCTCGAAGCGGAAAATCTCGCGGCGGATGCCTTCGGTGCGGCACATGCCTTTTTCATGGTCGGCGGCACGACCTCTGCCGTGCAGAGCATGATCCTCTCCGCGTGCAAGGCGGGCGAGAAGATCATCGTTCCGCGCAATGTCCACAAGAGCGTCATCAACGCGATGGTGCTCTGCGGCGCCGTGCCTGTGTATGTGAACCCCGACGTGGAGCCGCGCATCGGCATTGCGCTCGGCATGGAGCTCACGCAGGTTGAGGCGGCGATCCGCGAGAACCCGGATGCGGTCGCGGTCTTTGTCAACAACCCCACCTATTACGGCATCTGCTCCGATCTGCGTGCGATCGTCAGGCTCGCGCATGAACGCGGCATGAAGGTGCTTGTCGATGAAGCACACGGCACGCATTTCTATTTTCAGGAGAAGCTGCCCGTCACGGCGATGGAAGCCGGCGCGGATATGGCAGCAGTCTCCATGCACAAATCCGGCGGCAGCCTGACACAGAGCTCGCTGCTGCTGCTCGGCGAGGGCGTCAATGAGGGCTATGTCAAGCAGATCATCAACCTGACGCAGACAACCAGCGCCTCCTATCTGCTGATCTCCTCGCTCGATATTTCCCGCCGCAATCTCGCACTGCGCGGCAGCGAATCCTTCGCGAAGGTCATGAGCATCGCGGAATATGCCCGCGCTGAGATCAATGAGATCGGTGGCTATTACGCTTACAGCACCGAGCTCTGCAACGGCACGAGCTGCTATGCCTACGATGTGACGAAGCTCTCTGTCTATACCCGTGAGATTGGTCTGGCAGGCATCGAGGTCTATGACCTCCTGCGCGATGAATATGACATCCAGATCGAGTTCGGCGACATCGGCAATATCCTTGCGTATATCTCCATCGGCGACCGCATGCAGGACATTGAGCGTCTGGTCGGTGCGCTTGCCGACATCAAGCGGCTCTATCAGCGCGACAACACCGGTATGCTCTCGCTGGAATATATCCCGCCGAAGGTTGTGGCAACGCCGCAGGAGGCGTTCTATGCGGACAAGGAGATGCTCCCGCTTGAACAGACGGCAGGACGCATCTGCTCGGAATTCGTGATGTGCTACCCGCCCGGGATCCCGATTCTGGCGCCCGGCGAGATCATCACGCAGGATATTCTCGAATATATCCGCTACGCAAAGGAAAAGGGCTGCTCGATGCAGGGCACCGAGGACCCGGAGATCGCACATCTGAATGTGCTGAGATAACGGTATGAAGCTGAAAAAGTGCATTCTCTTCTGGGCAGTGCTGTTTGCGGCGGCGTTCCTGACCGCCGATCTGATTACGCGGCACTGCGGGCTGCGCTTCCGGGTCTGGGTGCGTGAGCCGGCGACTGTCCTGATCGCGGTCGGTGCAGCAGTCGGCATCTTCCAGCTCCTGCTTCTTACGCCGAAAAAGTGGGTGAAGATCACCGCGGTCATCCTCTGGGCGGCGGCAGTCATTGCGGGCGGCGCCTATGGCTTTTTGATTTACGCATTCTGCCATCTGGAGGAGCGCACGGAAATCTATGACGGCAAAGAATGTGTCGTTGAGGAGGAATCCGCTCTCTGGGTTGAATATGACCGTTATTATGAGCGTCACGGTTTATTCTTCCGCGGTACGGATGAGATTTATACGGATTAAATTGAATCTGATAACAGGATGTGACAAAATGAACGAAAGCAAAACACTTCTGACCAGCGAATCTCCGCTCTGCCCGGTGCAGGCATTTGTCGATCAGACGGAGAATTCCATCTACTTCTATCTGTTTTATCTTTTCGGCGACAAAGGCAAAAACCTCCGCGCCTGCTGGGTCTGCAACTGCCGCGAGGCGCCCGATCAGCTTGACGCGGGCGACAAGATCTCGATGATGCCGAAGGGCTGCTTCTCGCATGACCCGCAGGGCATCACGCTCGACCCCGAAAAGCTCTCGATCTCGTGGTTCCAGGACGGCGACTCCGCGGCGCTCCTCTGCGGCGGCAATATCATGGCGATCATCCCGCCGAAAGCCGGGCTCTTTGACTTCCCCGGCTTTGCGCGCTATGCCGTCGGGCAGAACCGCTATGCCTGGGAGCTTGATGCCGAGCAGCGCATGTACTGGATGGAGAAGATCGCAGAGAGCGATCGCCTCTTTGAAAATTCCCATGTCCGCGGTTTCTGGGAGGCGATGCAGAAGCAGCATGTGCAGAAGCTGGAGGAATTCTTCGGACCGCACACCGGCTATTACGCGATCGACGACAACAAATATCCGATGCGTGCGGTTGTCGAGGGGCAGAAAAACGGCGTCACCTACGGCATTACGGCATTTCTCAGCATCTTTACCCAGCCGCAGATCGAGGTGCATATCCGCGGTGCGGAGCAGCACAGACGCATTGAATTCGGCTTTGCGGCACGGTCAAATCTCGCAGAGCTTGTGAAGATGCAGGCGTATAACTGCTTCATGTCGCTCGCAAAATATATCTATCAGGACCGCACATTCTTTGCGCACGGTCACACGAATACCTGGGAGGGCATCCCGGGATTCCACGCATTCCTCTTCATCAATGCGCGTGCGATCCGCGGGCTGGAGGCGCCGCAGTACGGCGAATTCCTCGGCGACCCCGTGAACCTGCTCTGGGCGGTGCCGATCACAAAGCAGGAGTATGACTTCACCGTGCAGAACGGCGTGAACGCCATGCTCGATCATGCAAAGGATCTTTCGCGCATTCATATCTTTGACGGGATGCCGAAATTCAATTTATAAGGAGGGCACAGATGGAATTCTGGTTTTCCGAAATGCACACGGACAATGTGAAGGCGTCGATCCGCTGCGAAAAGCAGCTTTACAGCGGACAGAGCGATTTTCAGCGCATTGATGTCTTTGATTCCGCCGAATTCGGACGCTTTCTCGTGTCAAACGGCAGCGTGATTTTCTCGGAGAAGGACGAGTTCATCTATGACGAGATGATCGTGCATGTGCCGATGGCAGTCCACCCCGATGTGAAGCATGTGCTGGTTATCGGCGGCGGCGACGGCGGTGTCGCCAGAGAGCTCTCGCATTACGATGAGATCAAGACGATTGATGTGGTGGAGCCCGACGAGATGTTTGTCGATGTCTGCCGCGAATACTTCCCCGACAACGCAAAGGGGCTGGAGGATCCGCGTGTGACGATCTACAATCAGGACGGCCTCCGCGCGCTGCGCACCCGCCACGGCGAATATGATCTCATCATCAACGATGCGACTGACCCCTTCGGGCACACGGCAGGGCTCTTTACCAAGGAGTTTTACGGTCTCTGCTACAAGGCGCTCAAGGATGACGGCATCATGGTCTATCAGCACGGCAGCCCCTTCTATGACGAGGACGAGGGCGCGTGCCAGTCGATGCACAAGAAGGCATACCGCGTGTTCCCGATCTGCCGCGTCTATCAGGCGCATATCCCGACCTGTCCGGCGGGCTACTGGCTCTTCGGGTTCGCATCGAAGAAATATCACCCGCTGCACGACTTCGATGCCAAGCGCTGGAACAAGCGCAAAATACAGACATGGTATTACACGACGAATCTGCATACCGGCGCATTCATGCTGCCGCGCTATGTGGAGGATCTGCTTGAGGAAGCAGAGGATCGCGTGAAGAAAAAGGAGGATTAACATGATCGCAATCGGAAGCGACCACGCCGCGGCTGACCTGCGGCAAACCGTCAAGGCGTATCTCGATGAAAAGGGCATCGCCTACAAGGACTGCGGCACCGATCAGTCGCCGAGCGATTACCCTGTGATCGCAAAGGCTGTCTGCGGGGAGATTCAGGCGGGCAATGCCGACACGGGCATTCTGCTCTGCGGCACGGGCATCGGCATGTGCATGGCGGCGAACAAGTGCAAAGGTATCCGTGCGGCAGTCTGCTCGGAGAGTTACAGCGCCCGCTTCACAAGGCTGCACAATGACGCAAATGTGCTCTGCATGGGTGCAAGAGTTGTCGGATCGGGGCTTGCCGCAGAAATTCTCGACGCATTTCTCGGCACCGAATTCGAGGGCGGCAGACATCAGCGCAGAGTGGATATGGTCATGGCACTCGAAGAAGCATAACATCCGCATCAAACAGAAACAAAATAAAAAGAGGGAATCAGTATGAAAATGAAATTTGCAGCTGTCATCACGGCAGCAGCGCTCACCGCAGCCGCAATGCCGTTTACGGCGGTCACGGCAGCGGAGGAGAGCGCAGTCAAGTATGAATTTGAAGACGGCAAGCTCACAGACTGTGAGAATCCGCCGATCACATGGGAACAGATTGACGAGGACGGCTTCGGCAATGTCTGCCCGATGACCGGCTGGTCGGGCGAAAGCTATGTTTACATCGACCGCAAGGATGCCGCCGTGACGGTCACGGTCAGCGTGGACAAGGCAGGTCTCTATGCGCTCGACATCAGCTATATCCAGTGCTTCGGCACGCCGGATAATCCCAACAAGACGCAGTATCTGCTCGTCAACGGCGAATCGCAGGGCGAGGTGCTGTTCCCGTTCAATTCCGGCGAGGGCTGGACCACGCTCCGTGCGGGCTATGTGCCGCTCAACAAGGGCGAGAATACGGTCACGCTCAAGAGCTACTGGGGCTATACCTTCCTGGACACCCTCACGCTCTCCCCGGCGCCGGATTATCTGACGAATTTCTCCCCGGCAGATGCGCCCTGCAACCCGAATGCCAGCCCCGAGGCGCGGAAGCTCTATGCCTATCTGCGCTCTGTCTACGGCAAGCACATCCTCTCCGGGCAGCAGGAATACTGCGGCTCGCATAACTACAACAAGAATGCACAGGAATCGCAGGGGCTCCCGATCGACTATCTGGTCGATAATGAGGCGGAGTTTGAGTATATCCGGGAAAAGACCGGCGAGCAGCCGGCAATCCGCGGCATCGACTTCCTGTTCTACAACACCACGAGCCCCTATTTCGACGATGCACCCGAGCGCGTGGTCGCGTGGTACAAGGAAAAGGGCGGCATCCCGACCGTGACCTATCACTGGAATGTGCCGACTGAAAAGGGCAGCTCAACCGTTGCGTTCTATGTGGAGCACACAGGCAACACACCCTTCACCACATTCAGCATCTCGAATGCGGTCAAGGAGGGGACATGGGAGCATGAGCAGATCGACAAGGATATCGCACTGCTCGCGGAGCAGCTCGGCAAGGCACGCGATGCCGGCGTCCCGATCCTGTTCCGTCCGCTGCACGAGGCGGAGGGCGGCTGGTTCTGGTGGGGCGCGGAAGGCGCAGAACCCTGCAAGAAGCTCTACCGCTATCTCTGGGATAAGCTGACGAACGAATATAAGCTGAACAACCTCCTCTGGATCTGGACAGGCTCGACCTCCGCAGCATCCTCCGAGTGGTATCCGGGCGATGAATATGTCGATTTCCAGGGCATTGACAAGTACAACGCGATCAACAACAACGACCCGAACCCCAGCGCAATCGCAGCATCGTTCTATACGATGGCAGCGCAGACAGAGGGACGGAAGATGGTCGTCATGAGCGAGAATGACACCATTCCCTCGCTCGACAATCTCCTGAAGGACAAGGCAGCATGGCTCTATTTCTGCCCGTGGTATCAGCGCTATCTGACTGGGCTGAATGATCCCGCAGAGCTCACGAAGATCTATCAGAGCGAATACTGCATCACGCTCGATGAGCTCCCGGACTGGGATACCTACGATCCTGAGCTGCCGGAGAGCACCTCCGCAACCACTGCGAGCACGACCGGCGCGGGCGGCGTGTCCATCCTCGGCGACTGCGACTGCAACAGCTCTGTGGAGCTCGCGGATGCCGTCATGCTCGCGAAGGCAAGCGCAGGCGTCGGAGAGGCGCTCAGCGTGCAGGGCAGAGCCAATGCCGACTGCGACCGAAACGGCACCATCGACGGCAATGACCTTGTGCAGCTGCTCAAGTATCTCGCGGGCAGCCTCACGCTCGAGGAATTTGAAGGCAGAGCGTGATCTTCACATGCGCGATGCGTGAAAATCTCACAGTTTTTCTGACGGAGACTGCCGAAAATTATACGGCAGTCTCTGCGTTATCTCTTGACAAACCGCGGAAAATAAGGTATAATAGAGAAGCCGCATGCCGAGCGGTTCAAGACGAGGTATGCCCTGACGGGGTTTTGCCCGCACCGGCGGCAGCGAGTTCATAGTAAAGGCAGGTGCCAGAAAACATGTATGCAGTCATTTTGACAGGCGGCAAGCAGCTGAAGGTCGAGGAGGGCAATGTCATCCGCATTGAGAAGCTCACGGCAGAGGCAGGCGATACCGTCACCTTCGATCAGGTCGCAGCAGTCGGCGATGACAGCGGTCTGACGGTCGGCGCTCCGTTCGTGGACGGTGCAAAGGTCACGGCGACAGTGCTGAAGAACGGCAAGGGCAAGAAGATCCGTGTCTTCACCTACAAGCCGAAGTGCGGTCAGAAGAAGGCGCAGGGCCACAGACAGCCCTTCACTTGCGTCCGCATTGAGTCCATCGCAAAATAAGCAGATACCATGCGGCTTATCGCAGAGTTTGTGCGCAGCAGCGGGAAAATCACCGCATGCACAGTAAAGGGACATGCACCGGCAGCAGAGGAGGCGGAATATTCCGTGCTCTGTGCCGCAGTCTCCTCCGCCATGCAGCTTGTCTGCAATACCCTCACGGAATGCTTCGGCGCACCGGAGGATGCAGTCAGCGTCAACGCGGCAGAGGGCGCACAAAATCAAATTTCTGTCCGGCTCCATAACCCGGACAGCACACAGTCTGGAATTTTACAAGGGCTGCTGATTCATTTTAAGCTCCTTGCGGAGGAGAGCGGCGGTGCGTTCACCGTCCGGGTCCGCGAGCGGTAATGCAGCATCCCCCACATCATCAAAACGGAGGTGGAAACCATGATCCGCATCAGCATGCAGTTCTTCGCTCACAAGAAGGGCGTCGGCTCGACCAAGAACGGCCGTGATTCTGAGGCAAAGCGCCTCGGCGTGAAGCGCGGCGACGGTCAGTATGTGCTCGCAGGCAACATTCTCGTTCGCCAGCGCGGTACACACATCCATCCGGGCAACAATGTCGGCATCGGCTCCGATGACACCCTGTTCGCCACCATCGACGGTCAGGTGAAGTTTGAGCGCCTCGGCAGAGACCGTAAGCGCGTCAGTGTCTACGCTGTTGACGCTGCCAAGCAGTAAGAACACGGAATCCCCTTGCTGTCACGGCAGGGGGATTTCTTACATTTACCGAACCCAGGGGAGGTGCGCGCAATGTTTGTCGATAAGGCGAAAATCCATATCGAAGCCGGGCGGGGCGGCGACGGTGCCGTCAGCTTTCACCGCGAGAAATATGTCGCGGCGGGCGGTCCCGACGGCGGTGACGGCGGCAAGGGCGGCGATGTCATCTTTGTCGCGGACGACAGCTTTTCTTCGCTGATCTCCTTCCGCTACCAGCGCAAGTATATTGCCGGCAACGGCGAAAACGGCGCAGCAAAGCGCTGCACCGGCAAGTCCGCGCCCGATCTCGTGATCAAGGTGCCGCGCGGCACTGTGATCCGTGAGGCGGAAAGCGGCAGAGTCATGGCGGATCTCTCCGGCGATGAGCCCGTCGTGCTCGCAAAGGGCGGCAGGGGCGGCAAGGGCAATCAGCATTTTGCAAGCTCGACCCGGCAGGTTCCGCGCTTTGCAAAGCCCGGCTATGACGGCGAGAAGTTTGATGTCATCCTGGAGCTCAAGCTCCTTGCGGATGTCGGCCTCGTCGGGTTCCCGAATGTCGGCAAATCGACGCTGATCTCAGTGGTCTCCGCCGCAAAGCCGAAGATCGCCAACTACCATTTCACAACACTGGAGCCGGTGCTCGGCGTTGTGAAGCTCGATGACACGCGCTCGTTTGTCATGGCGGATATCCCCGGTCTCATCGAGGGTGCCGCGGAGGGCGCAGGGCTCGGGCATGAATTTCTGCGGCATGTGGAACGCTGCCGCCTGATCGTGCATGTGCTGGATGTTTCCGGCAGTGAGGTGCGCGATCCGATTGAGGATTTTGAAAAGATCAATAAGGAGCTCCGCAATTTCTCCGAGGAGCTGAGCGAGTGCCCGCAGATCGTCGCGGCGAACAAGGCAGACCTTGCCGACGAGGCGCAGATCGAACGCCTCCGCACGTATATCACGGAGCTGGGACTGCCGTTCTTCGTCATCTCAGCAGCCGCTGCACAGGGCACCAAGCCGCTCATTCAGGAGATTGCACGCACGCTCGATACACTGCCGCCGGTCAAACGCTTTGAGCCGGAGGCTGTGCCGGAGAAGGCGCCCGAGGAGGCAAAGCGCTTCGAGATTACCGTCGAGAACGGCGTGTATCTTGTCACAGCGCCTTTCATGGAGCCGATCATGCGCACTGTGAACCCCGACGACTGGTCGTCGCTGCAATACTTCGAGCGCGTGCTGCGTTCGAGCGGGATCATCGACGCGCTGGTGAAGGCAGGCGTGCAGGAGAACGACACCGTTGCGATCAACGGATTTGAATTTGAATATGTTGACTGAGAATTTACGCGCAGATGCGCCGCTTTCCGAGCAGGAAGCCAGGCAGTACAGTCCGCTTGCGCTCGCCTTTCTCGGCGACAGCGTCTATGAGGTGATGGTGCGCGAGCAGCTTCTCCGTGAGGCAAACAGACCCGCGAAGCAGCTCCACAACGCCTCCGTTGCCCATGTGCGGGCGCCCTATCAGGCAGCCGCCGCAGCACGCATCGCCCCGCTGCTGACAGAGGAGGAAGCGGATATCCTGCGCAGAGGACGGAACGCCAGCGGCATCAGTGTGCCGAAATCGGCGACCCCGGCAGAATATCGCACCGCAACCGGCTTTGAAGCCCTGTTCGGCTATCTCTACCTGCGCGGAGAGACCGGGCGCCTTGCTGCGCTCTTTTCCGTGATCTGGGAGGAGACACCGAAGGCGCCGGCGGAAGCGGAGCCGAACGAATCAATATAGGAGGTAAACGTCATGTCCGGACATTCCAAATGGAACAATATCAAGCGGAAGAAGGAAGCCACTGACGCCGTCAAAGCCAAGATCTTCACGAAGATCGGCAGAGAGATGATGGTTGTTATCAAGGAGGGCGGTCCCGACCCGAACAACAACAGCAAGCTGCGCGATCTGATCGCAAAGGCAAAGGCAAACAATGTTCCGAACGAGAACATTGAGCGTCTGATCAAGAAGGCTGCCGGCGACAGCGACCGCAACAACTACGAGAGCCTGACCTATGAGGGCTACGGTCCGAACGGCGTCGCGGTCATCGTCGAGTGCCTGACCGACAACAAGAACCGTACCGCGGGCAATATCCGCCACTACTTCGACAAGTTCGGCGGCAACCTCGGCACCAACGGCTGTGTCTCCTATCTCTTCTCTGAGAAAGGCATCGTCGTGCTGGAGCATGAGGGCGAGCTCGATGAGGATACCGTGCTTGAGGATGTGATGGATCTCGGCGGCGATGACATGACCTTTGAGGAGGAGAGCGTGGAGATTATCTGCGCACCGAACGCAGTCGGCGAGCTGCGCGAGGGTCTCACGGCAAAGGGCTACAATGTCGTGTCCGCGGAGGCGGAGCAGGTGCCGAGCACCTATGTCACGCTGACGGATGAGGAGCAGATCCGCAAGATGAACCTGCTGCTTGAGCATCTCGAGGATGACGATGATGTGCAGAATGTCTGGCACAACTGGGATCAGCCTGACGAGGAATAAGAAAGAAGTGAAGCCCCTGCGTGTTACACTGCACGCAGGGGCTTTGTGTTTATTCTGCGTTCTGCTGCAAACGCGCCTGTATTGCACTGCCGGCCGCGACCATGCGCTCTGTTTCGGCGCGGCGTCTGCGGAGCGATTCTGTCAGCGAAAGGATCTGCTTTGCGTCAGCGAGCGAAAGCAGGAGCGTGTATGTGTACGTCACAAAGCAGCGGATCAGCTCACTGAGGCACCGCACACCGTATGCCTGAAAGAGCTGGCAGAGCTCCTTTCGCGGCATGGCAGTATACTGCTTGTAGAGACGGGCGGCTTCCTCCTCCAGCAGTGCCAGACGCGCAGCTTCGGCAGCCTGTACCGTGTCCGGGTCTCTGCCGGTGACACCGAGCACGAGCAGCTCAAACTGCCCGTTCAGATATTTGTGATTCAGCTTGTTCGGTGTTCCGATCCGAATGATCTCCCGTTTCATATGCCGCTCCCTTCTGATACAAAACAAAAGCGCTCCGACAAATGCCGAAACGCTTGGCTGAAGCAGGTGAAGGGAATCGAACCCTCAACCTCAGCTTGGGAAGCTGATGTTTTACCACTAAACTACACCTGCATACCGCTCTTTACCATGCTATTATACCACAATCTGCCGGATTTGTCAAGACTTCACGCCCGCCTCCTGCCATCTTTTTGTGCAGAAGACGGGCGGATTCTGTCAGAATTGTTCGATGCGGAAGACAGCGGCGCCGGATGCTTTTCCGGCTTCCACGCCGATGCCGGAATCCTCGAAGACCACGCATTCCTCCGGCGCAGCACCCACAGCCTGCATCGCCTGCAAATAGGAATCAGGGTGCGGCTTGTGGCGCGTGACGCATTCCTGCGTGACCTTGACGGTGAAGAGTGCATCATAGCCGAATGCGGAGAGCAGCTCATCGGTGTTTTTGCGGTTCGCCGTGGTGACAACGGCGAGCACAGTGCCGTTCTGCCGCATCTGCTCGGCGATGGCAAAGAGTGCACGGTTCGGTCGGATCTTAGAGAAATAATGCGCATAGCATGCCTTTTTGCGCTCATGGATCTCCTGCACGCGCTCTGCGGGAACGCCGCAGTCGGGGAGAAAATCGGTGTAGCTGCGGCTCATGCAGTGTGCGGCGAAGAAGGCTTCGTCGAACGGAAATTCGTCACCGCAGGCTTCGCGGTAGGCGAGATAATTTGCGCGGAAGGTGTCGAAAAGCGTGCCGTCCAGATCGAACATGGCGAGCCTTGGGAATGGGTGCATCGGGATATACCGCCTTTCCGGGTAATGGTTGATTGCAGCGTGCGGGGGGCTACCAGCGGGGGACGCAGTCGGGGCAGTGCTGCTTCGCTTTTGCCGCACGGAGCTCCGCATAGCAGCCGCAGACGCCGCAGAGCCCGTCTGTGAGCATGTCACATGCCCGGCACTGACTGAGCCGCCGTGCATATTCCGCGGGCGCTGTCCGTTCTTCCTCCGGCATCTGTGCGATGCGTTTCTGCACAGTCTCTGCGATGTGCGCAGCATCCGTTTCCGCGAGGAGGCAGCGTCTGCACGGGGGCTTTCCGATCATGCGAGGGTCAGCTCCGTGACCGAGCAGGGCGGCAGCGTGCAGCGGAGCACACCGTTTTCGATGGATGCGGTATGCGGCTGAATCGTGACCTGCTCCGGCTCCTCAAAGGTGTTGTGTGCATGCGCTTCATTCGTGAGGATCCGTGCGGTGACGGTCTTTGCGTCAAATCCGGCGACCGTGCAGCAGATCTCAGCGCTGTCTCTGAGCGTGCAGTTTGCGACTGTGAGCGTCAGCCTGCCGTCCTTCAGCGAAGCGGAGTGCGAGAGCACCGGCACGCCCTTCTCGCTGCGGTCATTCTCAGAGAAGCAATAGACCGCGTCGCCGTCCTGATGTGCCTTGTAGAGATCGAAGACATGATAGGTCGGCGTCTTGATCATTTTTGCGCCCTCCGTGAGCAGCAGCGCCTGAAGGACATTCACTGCCTGCGCGAGATTTGCCATCACAACGCGCTCCGAATGACGGTTGAAGATATTGAGTGTCAGCGCGGCGACGATCGCGTCACGCATGGTGTTCTGCTGATAGAGGAAGCCGGGGTTCGTGTCAGGCTCGACATCATACCATGTGCCCCATTCATCGACAATCAGCCCGATCCGGTTGTCAGGATCATAGCGGTTCATGATCTCCGTGTGACGGGTGAGCAGCGTGTCCATATAGCCTGCCGCAGCCAGCAGCGTCTCATACTGTGCATCGTCAAATTCGGCTGCAAGACCCTTGTTGTTCCAGTCGGGCACGGTGTAGAAGTGCAGCGCAATGGCGTTTGTGTGCCAGGGCTTCAGCTCCTGCATCATGGTCTCTGTCCAGTGATAATCGTCTGCGCTCGGGCCGCATGCAACGCGATAGAGCGTGTTGCCGCTGAAATTCTTGCAGAAGCTCTGGTAGCGGCGGTAGACATCGACATAGTGCTCCGGGCGCATATTGCCGCCGCAGCCCCAGGCCTCATTGCCGATGCCGAGATAGGGGAGCTTCCAGGGCTTTTCGCGTCCGTTTCTGCGGCGCTCATTCGCAAGCGGGGAATCGCCGTCGAAGGTGATGTATTCGATCCACTCCGCAAGCTCCTGCACGGTGCCGCTGCCGACATTTCCTGCGAGATAGGGCTTGCAGCCGACCAGCTCGCAGAGCTCCATGAACTCATGCGTGCCGAAGCTGTTGTCCTCGACGGTGCCGCCCCAGTTTGTGTTGACCATGCGCTTGCGGGAAGCCTTCTCGCCGATGCCGTCTCTCCAGTGATACTCGTCTGCAAAGCAGCCGCCCGGCCAGCGCAGCACAGGCATCCTGATCTCCCGGAAGGCTTCGATCACATCCCTGCGGATGCCGTGGATGTTTGGAATGGGGGAATCCTCCCCGACATAGATGCCCTGATAGATACATCTGCCGAGGTGCTCAGAAAAATGACCGTAGAGCTCGGGGCGGATATGCCCGGTGCGGTCTGCGGCATTGATCAGCATTTGATATTGTTTCATAGCGGGTAACTCCTTCATATATTTCTGTATATTTATTGTAACATACTTTTCGCGTGCTGTCAATGCAAAAAGCATGCCCCCGGTACGCATCGTATCGGGGGCATTGCTTCACTGATGGTTCTTGATCTTGTTCAGCAGTTCGGTGTAGACATTCGTCATGCAGCCGGTGCCGGTGAAGGCATTGAGCCGGACGGTCTGCCCGGTGTAGGTGCCGTTCTTCATGAGATAGTAGTTTTTGTCGCCGGCGGGGATGAATGTCAGCGCCAGATCCTTGCCGTCGAGATAGTGATAGGTGATCGACATGGCAGCGTCGCCCTCGGGCTTCGCGTCAAAATCGGTATCGGTGAAGGTGAGATAGGCGATCGAGCGGAAGAATTCGATGTACTGCTGCGTGAGATCTTCGTCGTCAAAGGCGTCGATATCGGTGCTGCCGAGCGCATACTGCCCGTTTGCGTAGTCGAGCGAGAGTGTCTCGTGCAGGTCATAGACCTCGCCGAGATCGACGTCGATGCCGCTCAGGTCCTCGATGTTGACGGTCACGCAGTAGGGCGAGATATACTTCTTTGCGTCATATTCCAGGAACTGCACATCCGCACGCAGCACCTTGAACACCTGATCGGTGCTTGTGAAATAGCCGTACATCTCCTGTGCGTTGTCGCTGTCCGTGGTCATGTCGCCGAACCACATCTCCTCCTTAACGGTCGCGCCGTCATCAACGGCTTCGAGCGAGAGCTTTGCCCAGGGGTCCTTGAGCCCGTATTTGGCAAGATCCTCCGGGTGCTCCTCCAGGAATTCCGTGACCTGCACACGGATCACGAGATTCGTCAGGTCATCGACGGTCAGCTTGGAGGTCTCATAGCCTGCGGGGGTGATCAGCTCGAAGTCATTGTTTGCATTGCGTTTGAGCTCCGAGATGACCTTTCCGCTGCGCTCGAGCTTGTAATAGGTGAGCTGCGAGGCATTGTAATCAAAGAGATAGGTGTTGCGCAGGGTGTTCTTTGCGGCGCAGAAGATGGAGCCGGTGTTGTAATCGACCGTATACACATCATCCGAGCCGTCCACCATGACATAGTAGGCATCATGGGTCGGGGTGCTGTCGCCGACCTGAAGGATGTAGGGGTGCTCCTCGTCGGTGTCGAGCGTGTAGACCTTGATTGTGACAGGGTTGTCGAAGCCGTAGGCGGAAGTGTTTTCGCAGTCGAAGGCGACGGTCTTCACGGATTTGACATCGCAGATATAGGTGCAGATGCCGGAGATCGCATATTCATTGATGCGGAACTGATCGCTGCTGACGAGCTTCCAGCAGCCCTTCTGCATGTCCCAGTCGAAGGCAAAATGCCCTTCTTCATTGTCGATGACGATGCGCGTGACGGAGTCTGCGTTGATGGAGAGAAGCTGCTTGGATTCTGTTCCTTTGTTCTTCTCCTTGTCCTTTTCCTTTGTGCGCCGATCGACGACAATGAAGATCCCTCCGAGCACAAGGGCTGTGACAGCGAGAATGATGATCCAGCGAATTTGTTTCATCCGTCCTTCCTCCTCAGCCAGACGATCACGCCGACGGCAGCGATCAGAAGCGGGAAGCCGATAAACAGAGCCATCAGACCGGTTGCCTCGGAAGAGCTGTTGACATTGAGGCTGTCATAGGTGCGCGCCTTGTTTGCGATGTTCATATCCACATCGGAGTTATACATCCATGTGATCGTGGAGAGGAAGAGCTGGAGCGGGTTGATGAAGTATGCGCTTGCGGCGCCCTCATCGGTGATGAAATCCGCGCTGCCGAAGACGGTGAGCTTCGAGCCCTCGCGCTGGGAATCCATTGAATACATTGCAAGCGAGAGATTCTCGCCGGTGACGGCATCCTGGTCAAGCTGACTGCCGCCCCAGGGCTCTGCCTGTGCGGTGGTCGCGGTGCGGATCATGATATCCATGCTCATCGCGCCGTAGTTGGTGCCGTAGGTGCTGTAAAAGCTGCGGGAATAGGGCATGTAGGTGACAAGATCGTTGACCGTCGGGAGCAGGGCAGAGGTGAGATCCTCGGTCGAATCGCCGGAGGGCTCTGCGATATCGCACATCATCGCGTAGGGCTCATCGTGCGAGTGACGGTTCTCGTCGGTCTCGGAGACGCGGTCGTAGTTCATTGCGATGCAGTAGGTGTTCAGAAGCCGCTGGATATTCTGGAAGGATTCCTTGGAATCGTTCGGCCCGATCAGCAGGGAGACATTGCCGCCCTTCTCGGTGTAGGCGTAGATCTTCTGATACTCCGCATCGGTGAGGTCAAACTGCGGGTCTGCGATGACGAGGATGCAGCAGTCGTCCGGGACAGCTTCGGCGGTCGTCAGGTTGAGCGCGCCGGAGCCGTAGTTGTAGTTGCCGAGGTTGGTGGTCATGCGGGTCATTTCGGTGAGCGGCTTTTCGCCGTGTCCCTCAAGGAAGTAGACCGTCGGCTGCTCGCCGTCCACGACGGACTTGATGTAGCCGGTGAAATAGTTTTCTGCGCGGAATTCCGCATCGGTGACCTGTCCGTCGGCATTGGTCTTGTAGACATATGCCATACCGCCGGGCATGCGCTTGATCATATCGCCGCAGACGAAGATGAAGTCTGCCACATCGAAGTTATAGACGCCGTCCGGATTGATCTTTTTGAGCGTTTCCGGCTCCTCATCCGGGTCGATGTCGATGAGGTTGAAGCAATCGTGTGCATCATAGGCAAGCAGCGTGCGGTAGAGCGCCAGCCATTCGAGATCTGCTTCCAGATCCTCCATCTTCGCGAGGAAGTAGACATCGACGACCACGCCGCGGTCATCAAGCTCATTGAGATAGTCTTCCGTTGTTTTGGAGAGCGTGTAGAGATTGTTCGGCGTCATGTCAAAGTGGACATTCAGCCGTTCAAAGATCAGGTTAAATGGGATCGCGACCGCAAGCACAAGGATCGCGAGCACCCACGCAAGCACAGTGAAGCGCTTGTTCTTGGCAAAAATCGAGTTATCCATTGCACATATTCCTCCGGTCAGCCGCGGCTCTGGCGGCGCTTTTCAATAATGATGATCGTCCAGATCAGCACGACGACGGTGATCGACAGGAAGAAGATCAGGTCGGCGAGACTGAAGAGCCCCTGCGAGAAGGCGCCGAAGCGCTTTTCGGTCGAGAACCACTCAAAGACCTTTGCAACGGGCTTGACAGACTGGATCAGATCGGTGTTCGTGAAGTTGTCGAGGAAGAGCACAAGGATCATGGCTGCTTCGCCGAGCACAGCCGCAATGATGGGGTTGTCCGTCAGCGCGGAGATCATCACGCCGATTGCGATGCAGACCAGGCTCCAGAGGAAGAATCCCAGATAGCCGCAGATCAGGCTCGAGAGCACAACAGAGCCGTGCCACCAGGCGACCAGCGGGAAGAAAAGCGAGAGCACCATCATCAGCAGGAAGACCGTTGCCACCGCGAGGAATTTCGCGATGACGACCTGCGGAATCGTGATCGGTGCCGAGAGCCAGAGCGTCTCCGTGTGCGACTTGCGCTCCTCCGCAAAGGTGCGCATCGTCAGCAGCGGGATCAGGAAGATGAAATAGAAGAAGCTGTTATAGAAGATATTGGAGAAGGAGAATTTCAGCACATTGGAGCTCATGCTCGAGATGCTGTTGATGAAGCTCAGCGAGAACACGAACAGGAAGAGTGCGCTGACGACATATGCAAAGGGGGAGTAGAAGTAGGACTGTACTTCCTTTTTATACAGTGAAAACATTACGCATCCTCCTTTCCGTTCTTGTTCTTCCGCTCGTCTGCCTCGCGTGCGGCATCCATTTCTCTGCCGAGCTCCTGGAAGGCGTCTTCACGCGACTGCTTGCGTGTGGGCGATCCCGTGAGCTTGACAAAGACATCTTCGAGGCTCGACTTCACCGCCGTGACCTCGAGCACCATGCAGTCGCCGGCAAGGAGCGCCGCCATGAGCGGCTTGCGCACATCGTCCGCATCGACCTTGACAGTGAAGATATTGACGCCGGAGCTTTCATACTCCACGGAGGTAATCTCCTGCACGCCCTTTGTACTATTTATAATATTCGTGATCTTTGTGATCTCGCCTTCGATCTTCAGTCTGAGGATCTTTTCCGTCGTGAGGCTGTTTTCGAGATTCGTGATGGTGTCAACTGCGCGGATCTGCCCCTTATTGATGATGACGACCCGCTCGCAGACGGCAGTGACCTCGGCGAGGATATGTGTCGAGAAAATGATCGTGTGATCGGCGGAGAGCTCCCGGATCAGCTTGCGCACCTCTGCGACCTGCGTCGGGTCGAGACCGACCGTCGGCTCATCGAGGATCAGGAACTTCGGCTTGCCGAGCAGCGCCATCGCAAAGCCGACTCTCTGGCGGTAGCCCTTCGAGAGATTGCCGATGATGCGCTTCTGCACATCGGTGATGCGCAGGCGCTCCATTGCGGTGTTGACTTGGCTTTTGCGCTCTGCACGCGGCACACCCTTGAGCCCTGCCGCGAAGGTCAGATAATCGCGCACCCGCATGTCCGGGTAGACCGGCGGCAGTTCCGGCAGATAGCCGATGCGGCGCTTGACCTCCATCGGATCCTTTGCAATGTCGTAGCCGTCCACAAGCACCGTGCCCGAGGTCGAGGGCAGACATCCTGTGATCATGTTCATGGTCGTGGATTTTCCGGCGCCGTTCGGCCCCAGAAAGCCGAGCACTTCGTGGTCGCCGACCGTGAAGGAAATATCCTGCACAGCGGGGTGTACGCCGTAGTATTTGGTGAGATTTTTGATTTCAACCATAGCGGTCTCAAAGCCCCTTTCATAAGAAAGCATATATATTCTATTATCGCAAATGCGTATGAATAGATTATGAACAAACTTTTACATTGAGATGAACGAAAGCGCAGAATCCTGCATTATGCATATTATAGCAGGCGAATGTGTCAGACATGTGTATGCTGCGCGGGGAGATCGTGAGAATCGTTTTGCACAGGGTCAAAATTGATAGTTCAGGTTGCACAAAAATGGAAGTACGATTTTGTTGAAGCATCCAAAAAGTATGCCGAAGGTGAACGGTTTTCGCACAAAGGCTTGACAAATCGCCCCGGAAACACTATAATGAATTAAGGAACTGTATTGGGGATACTTATATTCTGATGCCCGTGAAGGACTCTGCGTCGTACTGCGCAGGCCGCAGCTTCATCGCTGCAAATCCGGACAGGCAATGCGTATAAAAGGTCACCGTACAGCCGAGGGGACAGTGCCGCTGCACGGGTGCGGCACCGATTCATCACGAACAGCCCGTCATTGCTTCGCGGGTTCCGTGCGTGAGAAGCAACAAACCTATTTTTACGAGAGGGGAAAAAAGAATGCAATTCAAGAAAAGCAAGGCAATTCTCGCGGCCGTCCTCGCGACGGCAATGGCATCCAGCGCGCTGATGTCCGTCACTGCTTCTGCGGCTCGCACCAAGGAAGAGAAGTACGGCGATTCTACTTATGCAGAGCGCTTCATGTCTCTCTACGCTGACGTCATCGAGGACGGTCAGACCAACAAGTACCTCAGCACGAAGAATGTCGCTTCCGGCGGTTTCGGTATCCCGTATCACTCTGTCGAAGAGCTGATCTGCGAGGCTCCGGACTACGGCCATGAGACCACTTCCGAGGCAATGTCCTACATCGTCTGGATCGCAGCGATGCACGATAACATCGTCAAGAAGGGCGAGGTTTCCGGCGCTTCCGGCTCCGATCTCGGCAAGGCATGGGCAACGCTCGAGGCTCTGATCCCGAAAGCGGATCAGCAGAGCGGCTTCTGGAGCAAGGGCGAACTGAGCGCTCAGGTTGCAGACGAGCATCCGGACAATGTCAAGCTGTATCCCTCTGAGGGCAATGAGCAGAATACCGGTAAGAACCCGCTGCATTCCAAGCTGACCTCCGCTTACAGCGAGGGCAGAGAGTATCTGCTCCACTGGCTGGCTGATGTCGATGACTGGTATGGCTTCAGCGGTTCCGGCCGTGACGAGCTCGGCAGCTTCACCTTCATCAACACCTTCCAGCGCGGCGACCAGGAGTCCTGCTTCGAGACGATTCCGCATCCGTCAATCGAGACCCTCGACTACGGCGCTCCCGGCAAGGGCATGAAGTTTGCGTTCCAGGAGTCCACTGCGAAGTCCTGGTCCTACACCAACGCTCCTGACGCAGAAGACCGTGCAATCCAGGCTGTCTACGCTGCTAACCGCTGGGGTGTCGGCGATTCCTCCGTCACCACCAAGGCCGGTATGATGGGTGATATGTGCCGTAACGACATGTACGACAAGTACTATAAGAAGATCGGCTGCCAGAGCAAGACTTCTGCATCCGCAGGTGAAGAAGGCAAGCACTATCTGATGTCCTGGTACACCGCATGGGGCGGCGCAGCAGACGGCGCATGGGCTTGGCAGATCGGCTGCTCTCATGCACATCAGTTCTATCAGAACCCGCTCGCAGCGTTCGGCCTGCTCTATGATTCCGGCCTGAACACCGCGATGAAGGCTACCGATGCAACGAAGGACTACGAGAAGTCCCTGGAGCGTCAGCTCGAGATGTATCTCTGGCTGTCCTCGAAGCAGGGTCCGTTCGCAGGCGGCTGCACCAACTGCTGGATGGGCAACTACTCCACCTATCCGTCCGGTATCCCGACCTTCCATGACATGGCTTACATCGAGCAGCCGGTTTACGCTGACCCGGGTTCCAACAACTGGACCGGTAACCAGTACTGGGCAACTCAGCGTCTGGCAGAGCTCTACTACATCATCAAGACCAATCCCACTGTTGCTGCAAAGGCAGCAAGCATCAAGCCGGGCGGCATGAGCATCGAAGAGGCTCTGAAGACCGTTCTGGATAAGTGGGTCAAGTTCTTCACAGATAACACCAAGCTGACCGATGACGGTGACTTCTCCGTTCCGTCCAGCCTGAAGTGGTCCGGCAAGCCTGAGAAATGGTCCGGCTCTTATCAGGAGAACAGCAACCTCACCTGCACTGTCGCAGGCACGCAGAACACCGACCTCGGCTGCGTCTGCTCTTATGCAAACACCCTGATCTACTACGCAAAGGCAAACGGCGTTGAGGCTTCCGGCACTGTTGAGGACAGCACCACTGATCTCGCACAGCACGGCCTCTACATCGCTCAGCAGCTCATGGACCGCACCTGGAAGCTCGGCAGAGACGATATCGGTCTCTCCAGAACTGACCACAACGGCTCCCTCGCTCGTTTCTGGGCACAGGAAGTTTACACCGGCGGCAACACCGGTAAGTATCCGTATGGCTACGAAGTCGGTCCGGGCGCAAAGTTCATCGACATCCGTCCGATGTACAAGGATGCAGGCAAGTCCTACTCTGACCTCTATAAGCAGCTTGAGGCAGCATATGAGAAGGACGTCGCAGCAGGTGCAAAGCTCAAGGAGTTCGACGCAACGAAGGAAACCTACAACTACGGCATGGACTGCGCAACTGATGCAAGCGCATTCGTCAATGTCGGCCAGGTTGACCTGACCTACCACAGATTCTGGCATGCAGGCGACATCATGATGGCTCTCGGTACCATGTATGAGTTGTATCCTGATGTTCTGCCGGACGGCGCAGGGCCTGAGCAGACCAGCGTCGAGTGGGGCAACGCAGACTGCTCCAAGGAAGAGAACTTCGCAGAGCGCTGCTCGCTCTCTGACGCAGTTCTGCTCGCAAAGGCAATCGGCGGCGGCGCTGAGCTGAGCGTTCAGGGCTCCAAGAATGCTGATGTGAAGAACGACGGCACTGTGGACGGTAATGACCTCACCATGATCCTCAAGTATCTGGCAGGTCTGATCGACTACTCCGTTCTCGGCCAGAAGTAATTTTCCGAGACGGACAGCGAAAACCGAATACAAAGCACCCGATTCCCGTGCGGAGTCGGGTGCTTTTTCTCTGCCGGGGCAAAAATGTGTGCGAAACGGGAAAAAACGGCGGAAAGCCCTTGATTTTCCGGCGGAATTATGGTATACTAAATAGATGATATAATTGCCGTAATATGCGGCAAGGAAAAGAGGGATCTGATATGCCTAGAAGTATGACCGGCTACGGCAGAGCACAGCGTCTGATCGGTGACAGAGATGTGACCGTCGAGATCCGTGCGGTGAATCACCGCTACTATGAGTTTTCTGCGCGCCTGCCCCGCACCTGCATGTACCTCGAAGAAAAGCTGAAGGGGATGCTGAACGGCAAAATCGGCAGAGGCAAGACAGAGGTCTCCGTGACGATTATCCGTGCGGACGGCAAGGATGCCCGCGTGGTGGTCAACCGCGCTGTGGCTGAGGGCTATGTCAATGCGCTGCGCTCGCTCAATACAGAGCTCGGCGAATACGGCAGCGACTGGCTGGATGACGATATCTGCCTCTCCTCTCTGCTGCGCCTGCCCGATGTCTTCACGGTGATGAAGGAGCAGGATGACGAGCAGGAGGTCTGGGATGCGGTGCAGCAGGTCGCGGCAGAAGCGCTCGATTCCTTCCTTACGATGCGCGACGCCGAGGGCGCCCGTCTCGCGGAGGATCTCACCGGCAAGCTCGCGGGGCTTGAAAAGATGCTCCTTGAAGTCGAGGCAATCGAACCTTCTGTTGCTGAAAGCTACCGCGAAAGACTCTTTGCCAAATTGCAGGAGCTCCTCGCAGACAGAGCCGTTGACGAATCCCGCGTGCTGACCGAAGCTGCGATCTTTGCTGAAAAGACCGCCATCGACGAGGAAACTGTCCGTCTGCACAGCCATATCGCACAGTTCCGTGAGCTGCTGCAATCGGCAGAGCCGGTCGGCAGAAAGCTCGATTTCCTCGTGCAGGAGATGAACCGCGAGGTCAACACCATCGGCTCGAAGGCACAGGATCTGCGCATCACAAAGCTCGTTGTCGATATGAAATCGGAGATCGAGAAGCTCCGCGAGCAGATTCAGAATATGGAATGACAGCGAAAGGAGATACCGAAGATGCGGCTCATCAACATCGGCTTTGGCAATATGATTTCTTCGGTGCGGCTGGTGACGATCGTCAGCCCGGAATCCGCACCGATCAAGCGCATCGTGCAGGATGCCCGCGACCGCGGCAGACTGATCGACGCGACCTACGGCAGACGCACCCGCGCCGTCATTGTCATGGACAGCGACCATGTGATCCTTTCGGCGATCCAGCCGGAGACCATCGCGGCGCGTCTCGGCGGCAGCAATTCACCGGCAGAGGAGGAGCAGGAGGATGAGTGAGAAGAAAGGTCTTCTGATCGTGCTCTCGGGACCCTCCGGCTGCGGCAAGGGTACCATGGTCGCGGAGATCTTAAAGCGCGGCGACTGCGCGGTCTCTGTCTCGGCAACGACCCGTGCCCCGCGTGAGGGCGAGACCGATCATGTGCATTATCATTTCATTTCGCGTGAGGAATTTGAGCGCCGCATCGCAGAAGACGGCTTTCTGGAGCATGCGCAGTATGTCGGGAATTATTACGGCACGCCGCGCAAAGAGGTCGAGGAGATGCGCGCACAGGGCAAGCATGTGATCCTCGAAATTGAGGTGCAGGGCGCCTTCCAGATCCGAGAAAAATGCCCCGATGCGATCCTTGTGTTCACGATTCCGCCGACGCTCGATGAGCTGCGCCGCCGTCTGCACAAGCGCGGCACAGAGACCGAGGAGGTCATCGAACAGCGTGTTGCCCGTGCTGCGGAGGAGCTTCCGCTCGCAAAGCAGTATGACTACATAATACTCAACGACGATTTGCAGGATGCAGTTGACGATTTCGGCGCGATGATCCGCGCTGAGATGCTGAAGCCTGCATATCAGACCGAAAGAATAGGAGAGATGTTATCATGTTGAGACCGTCTATGTATCAGATCATCGGAAAGAATGACAGCTATTATTCGCTGGTCATCGGCATTGCAAAGCGTGCGAGAGAGATCGCAGAGCAGCACTGCCGCGAAAAGGAGGCTGCAAAGGCGGCTGCCGACAAGCGTGCGAAGCTGAACGGCGAGCAGAAGGGCAGACTCGACGACAAGACGATCAAGCAGATCGTGCTGGAGGAGAATCCGGTCAAGACAGCAGTCGATGAGTTTGCAGCCGGCAAGTATCGTCTTGCGGACCCGGACGAGGACAACGCAGACTGATGCTGCATGATGCCGGATGGGGCAGCGGCGTACAGGCGGCACAGGTCGCCCTGGATGCGGCTGCCTTTGGCTATGATCAGCTTTATACCTATGCGGTGCCGGAGTCGATGCGGGACCGTCTGAAGACCGGGATGCGGGTTGCCGTGCCGTTTGGCATGGGTAACCGCAGACGCATCGCGATGGTGCTGGCGCTGGGCGAAGCACCTGCCGAAGCGGAGGAAGGGCGCAGCTTTGCCCTGAAGCCGATTGCGGCGCTGCTCGACAGGGAGCCTGTGCTTACAGACGAGCTGCAAATGTTGGTCGATTGGCTGCATGCGCACACCTTCTGCACATGGTATGACGCGGTGCGTGCGGTGCTCCCGGGCGGCATGCAGCTGAGGCTTGAGCAGCATTATGTCGTGCTGGAGAAGCCGGTCGGCGCGAAGCTCACCGCAGAGGAGCAGATTTTTCATGCGGCGCTGCTCTCCGCACAGGAAGCCGAGCGCGATGCACTCCTGCGCACAGCCGCGGAGGATCCCGCGAAGCAGAAGCTGCTCGAACAGCTTGAGAAAAAGGGCTGCCTGCTCAGTGTCTCTGAGGGGAAGCAGCGCATCAGCGACAGCGTACAGAAGCTGCTGCGGCTCTCACAGGCGTATCTCGCGGATGAGACTGCATTCAGCCCGACGGCAAAGCAGCTTCTGGCGATCGGCGTGCTGCGGGAGCATACCTCCCTCTCTGCAAAGGAATGTGCCTATCATGCGGGCGTGACAGAGGTTGTCGTGAAGAATCTCATCAAGGCGGGCATCGCGGAGCAATACGAGGCGGAGCTGCTCTCTGTCCCGCGTGATGCAGAGGCGACGATTTCACCGGAGGATACGGTGCTCAATGCGCAGCAGCAGGCAGCTTATGACGCGGTCGCCGCATCCGTTGAAGCGCAGAAGGCGGCTGCATTTCTGCTGTACGGCGTCACCGGGAGCGGCAAGACGGCAGTCTTTGAGCAGCTCATTGCCTTGACGCTCCGGCGCGGGCGGCAGGTGCTCCTGCTGATCCCCGAGATCTCGCTGACGCCGCAGGTCGTGCAGTATTTCCAGTCGCGCTTCGGCAGCAAGGTCGCGCTGATCCACAGCGGATTGTCGCTCCGGCAGCGCCGCGATACGGACACGCTGATCCGCCGCGGGGAGATACAGATCGTCATCGGGACGCGCAGCGCAGTCTTTGCGCCGCTCCCCGACATCGGGCTGCTGATTCTCGATGAGGAGGGCGAGCATTCTTATAAATCCGATTCTGCGCCGCGCTATCATGCGGCAGAGGTTGCAAGGGTGCGTGCCCGCCGTCACAATGCGGCGCTGGTGCTTGCCTCGGCGACACCCTCGCTTGAGAGCCGCTATCTTGCCGAGCGCGGGGTCTATACACTCCTGCGGATGCCCGAGCGCTACAATCAGGCGCCGCTCCCCGAGGTCACAGTCGTCGATATGAACGAGGAGCGCATGAACGGCAACGGCAGCCCGTTCTCCAATGCGCTCGCGGATGCCATGCAGGAAAACCTCCTGCGTGGCGAGCAGAGCATTCTGCTGCTGAACCGCAGGGGGTATCATACGCTTTTGCAGTGCAAAAACTGCTATGAACCGCTCTACTGCCCGAACTGCTCCGTGCCGATGACCTATCACAAGGCAAACGGCTGTCTCATGTGCCACTACTGCGGGCATGTGCAGCCGCCGACGGAGACCTGCCCGAAATGCGGGCAGAAGGGCATGCGGCTGATGGGCTTCGGGACGCAGAAGCTCGAGGAGGAATTGCAGACATTGCTCCCCCATGCGCGCATCCTGCGGATGGACGCCGACACGACGATGACGCGCTCTGCTTATGAAACAGGCTTCCGCGCCTTCGCAAACGGCGAATATGACATTCTCTGCGGCACACAGATGATCGGCAAGGGGCTCGATTTCCCGAATGTCACGCTGGTCGGCGTGGTGTCGGTCGATAAGGCGCTGTTTGCGGGCGATTACCGCAGCTATGAACGCACCTTCTCGCTGGTGACGCAGGTTGTCGGGCGCGGCGGCAGAGGCAAACGGCAGGGCAGGGCGATTTTGCAGACGCATATGCCCGACCACTATGTCTTGCAGCTTGCAGCCGCACAGGATTACGACAGCTTCTATGAGCAGGAGATTGCAATGCGCAGGGCGCTGCTCTTTCCGCCGGTCTGCGATCTCTGCGTGATCGGCTTCTCGGGCGTCTTTGAGGAAAAGGTGCAGGCAGCCGCATCGAGATTCACGGAGATCATCGCGGAGGTGCTCCGCGAGACAGGGCTCCGCATGCCGCTGCGTGTGCTGGGACCGGTCGCCGCAAGCTACGGCAGGCTGAACGGCAAATACCGTATGCGCGTGCTGATGAAGTGCAAAAACACAGAAGAAACGAGAAAATTCATACGCATGCTGCTGGAGCGTGCGTATGCGGACAGGCAGTTCTCCGGCATCTCCGTCTATGCGGACATGAACGGCGACTGCGGCATTTGACGAAAGGGAAATACAGGATGGCAAAGACAAAGCAGCCGCGTTTCATCGTGGCATATTCGCAGAAGATGGATCTGACCAACGAGACGCAGGTGCTCATTGATGTGGCGACCGGCGTGAATTATATGTACCATCAGAACGGTTACAGCGGCGGTCTGACCGTGCTGGTTGACGGGGAAGGGCATCCGATCGTGACGCCGCGTGAGCTGCTGCCGCAGTATCAGGGATAACAGAAGGAGCAACGGAAAACATGGAAGACGGAGCGCTCGGAAAGATCCTCGGCGGACTGGCTTCGGCAGCAACGGTTGTCGGAACGATTGTGGCTGTCATGGCTTACCGCGATACCAAACAGCAGCCTGTTCCGGAGGAGCCGACGGCATCCTATGCGGAGCAGACGGCCGCGCAGACTGAGACACAGACAGAGGCACAGACTGCGGAGATGACGCTTTCTGCCGGTACCGAATCCGCAGCAGAGGTGCAGACGGCGGCTGTCACGGATACAACGGCGGCTGCTGCGGTCACGGAGCAGGCTGCGGTGACAGGCACGGCGGCGGCTTCATCCTCTGCCGCACCGCCGCCCGAAAAGGATCTCACCGTTCACGCAGACAGCGATTTCAAGGTGAAGACGCTTGCGGCGGTGCAGCCTGCGGCATGGCGCTATATGCCCTCCACCTTTTTCAGCTATGACGCAAACAAGGGCATGCTCTATTTTCTCAGCGACACCACGCATATTTCCGCCTGCGACATCGCATCGGGCACTGTGCAGGAGATCGGCGATTTCGGCGACCGCACCGAGGCTTACGGCCTTGCGGTGAACCCCTTTACCGGGAAGCTCTACGCCGCCGTGCGCAGCACGGAGAACGCGAACAGCGTGGATCTCTATGACTGCACGGATGACAGGATCGCAGCAGAGCATATCATGTGGGACACCCGCACTGAGCACAGCAACATGATCCTTTTCCCGAACAAGGACACGGCGTTCATCTCCGTGAATACGAACGATTACGGCAAGTATTCGCTGAAGGACGGCACCGGCGAGTACGGCGAAAATGCGATGTACCGCGACTTGGTGAGCAATTCCTATTCGGCGGTCATGCCCTTTTTGCAGGACGGCAGCTATTGGTATCTCTTCCTGTGGAATGATACATACAGCGGGCGGTTCAAGATGGATGCCGCGATGACACGGCAGATTTTGCCCTCCGCATCCGTGCCGCTCAGGAATCTGACGGACTGGACAAAGGGCACATGCGGCATCTCTGTGGACGGAGACGGGCTCTGCTATCTGGATCCCGACCGCAATATCCGGGAGATCAGCCCGGAGGCGGAGCGCGGCGGCGGCTCGCTGCTTGGCGCATCCGAAAGCCCCGATACGCTGCTGGTGGACGGCAGCCGCATCGAAAACAGCGCATCTGCATATATTTCGCAGAATATTCCGTGCTTTATCCGCATCGACAACAGCCGCTTTGTGCTCTATGATGCCGATGACGGCGCACTGAAGCTGCTTTATACGGAGTGAGACACATGACAGCCAAAGCCAAACGGAATCTGCTTCTCCGCGTGCTCATATACGGCGGGCTGCTGACTGCGGCGGTGATCGCCCTGCGCATGCGTGCCTGCCCGACATGGACACCGGCAGCGGTCACGGAGACGTATCAGACAAGGAAGCCGAATCCTTATATCGACCCGGAGGGGCAGACGCAGGAGACGCGCATTCTGCCGCCGGAGGGATTTGCCCGCACGGAAGCGGCAGAGGGCAGCTTCACGGCATTCATGCGGCAGCAGCCGGTCTACGGGGACGGCAGCATGATCTATGTCTATGACGGCTCACAGCGCTCCGGCGCGGGGGCTGCGGCGGTCTATGATCTTTCGGTCGGCGCAGAGGGCTATCAGGAATGTGCCGACAGCATCATCCGGCTCTGGAGCGAATATTTCCGGGGCACCGGGCAGGAGGCGCGGCTCTCCTATCATCTGAGCAACGGCTTCCTCTGCGACTGGGCGAGCTGGAAGCGCGGGAAGCGCGTGCTGGCGTTCGGCGACTTTGCAATGTGGCTGCCGCTCTCGCTCCCCGATGATTCCGAGCAGCAGTTTCACAATTACCTCGTCACGGTGATGCGCTATGCGGGGACGCTCTCGCTGGAAGCGGAGTCGGAGCCGATTGATGTGTCTGAGGCGCATCCCGGCGATATTCTCTGTCACGGCGGCGCACCCGGGCATGCGGTGCTGATCGCCGATGAAGCGGTGAACGAAGCAGGCGAACGCTGCTTTCTGCTCGCGCAGGGGTTCATCCCGGCGCAGAGCTGTCAGATCCTTGCGGGCTATGCAGGCGCAGAAAGCCCGTGGTACAGCGCATCGCAGCTTACAGGCGATGAGATCCGGCTTGAGGGCTACACCTTCCGCGGAGACGGGATTCTCCGCCGCTGGAACGGCGGATTTGCCTGATCGCGGACAGAGGGGTCACCCGCGGAGCGCACGCACAACTGTATATCAATCTGAAAGGAACATACTATCATGGCAATTCGCAACATTGTAAAGGCAGGCGATCCGGTTCTGCTGAAAAACTGCCGCCCGGTCGAGAAGTTTGACGACAAGCTCGCAGCGCTGATCGACGACATGATCGACACGCTGAAAAAGTCGGGCGGTGTCGGGCTTGCGGCACCGCAGGTCGGCATCCTGCGCAGAGTATTCATCATGATGCTGGAGGAGGACGGCGATGTCATCGAAGCAGTGAATCCCGAGATCGTCAAGACCTCCGGCAAGGTGCGCGATGTGGAGGGCTGCCTCTCCGTGCCGAACCAGTGGGGCTATGTCACCCGCCCGAAGACCGTTGTGCTGCGTGCCTATAACCGCAGGGGCGAGCAGTATGAGCTCAAGCTCCGCGATCTCGGTGCGCGCTGTGCATGCCACGAGAACGACCACCTGAACGGGCGTCTGTTCACGGAGCTTGTCGAGGAATTCGTCGAGCCGGAGCGTGAGGGCGGCAAAAAGTGATTGACCGGCGAAAGCTGCTTTCCCGTGCGCTCACGGCATTCGCGGCGGGCGCCGTGATCCTGATGCTGCTCATCTTTCTGCCGGCGGGGACGCTGCGGTATTTCGGCGGCTGGCTGCTGACGGGCATTCTCTTTGTGCCGATGCTCGCGATGGGGCTTGTGATGTATGTGAAAGCGCCGGAGCTGCTCGGAAAGCGGCTCTCCGCGAAGGAGCGGGAGCAGGATCAGCAGCTTGTCGTGAAGCTGAGCGGCGGGATGTTTCTGCTGGGCTTTGTGATTGCGGGGCTCGATTTCCGCTTCGGATGGCTGCCGCTCCCCAAATGGGTGCAGATCGCGGCTGCGGTCATCTTCCTCACCGGCTATGCGCTCTATGCGGAGGTGCTGCGCGAAAATGCGTATCTCTCGCGCACGGTCGAGGTGCAGCAGGGGCAGAAGGTCATCGACACGGGGCTTTACGGAATTGTGCGGCATCCGATGTATTTGGCGACGCTTCTGATGTTCACTGCGGTGCCGCTTGTGCTCGGCTCCGTGACCGCACTGCCGGTGTTTCTGATCTATCCCGCGCTGATGGTGCTGCGCATCCGCAATGAAGAACAGGTGCTGCGGGAGGGCCTCAGGGGCTACGCGGCATATTGTGAGAAGGTAAAATACAGACTGATTCCGTTCATCTGGTAACGGGGACTGGAGGTCTATATGAAGATCGTATTTATGGGCACGCCGGAGATCGCTGTCCCGACGCTGGACGCGCTCCACGCAGACGGACATGAAATCGCGGCAGTCTTTACCCAGCCGGACAGACCTGCCGGCAGAGGCAAGAAGCTCCGTGCATCGGCAGTGAAGCAGCGGGCAGAAGCGCTCGGGCTCCCGGTGTATCAGCCGGAATCGCTGCGCCGCGGTGATGACGCCGCAGAAGCGATGCGCGTTTTGCAGGAGATCTCCCCGGAGCTGATCGTGGTCATCGCATACGGGCAGATTCTGCCGAAGGAGATCCTCTGTCTCCCGCAGCACGGCTGCATCAATCTTCATGCATCCCTGCTCCCGAGATGGCGCGGTGCGGCACCGATTCAGCGCGTCATTCTGGCAGGCGACACCGAAACGGGCGTCACGGCGATGCAGATGGCAGAGGGGCTCGACACCGGCGATATGCTCCACACGCTGAAAATCCCGGTCGCGCCCGATGAAACGGCGGAAACGCTGCACGATAAGCTCGCAGACCTCGCTGCGGATACCATCCGCGAGACACTGGAGCTGCTGCAAAAGGGCGAACTCACCGCGACCCCGCAGGACGACAGCGCTGCCTGCACCGCCGCAAAGGTCACAAAGGACATGAGCCTCATTGATTTCAAAAAATCCGCACAGGAGATCGACCGCACCATCCGTGCCGTCACGGGTGCAGCGCTGCTCTGCGGCAGGCGCATCAAGATCCGCGGCTCTGTTGTCACCGATGAGCGCTCCGATCTCACGCCGGGTACTGTGCTGAATCCGCAGACGCTCACATTTGTCTGCGGCGACGGGCGCTGCGTCAGACCGCTTGTTTTGCAGGCGGAGGGCTCGCGTGCGATGCCCGCGGCGGAATTCCTGCGCGGCTTCCGTGTGGCAGTCGGCGACCGCTTCTCTGCGATTGTCTGAACACCGTATCAACCGCATCCGATCTGCATACACTTTTGTTAAGGAGGTATTCTCATGCAATACGCAACCTACGGACTTGTGATTCTCTCCCTGATTATTTCCGTTGCTGCCTCGATCAATGTGAAGGCATCCTTCAAGAAATGGAGCCGCGTGCGCAATTCCCGGGGTCTCACCGGCGCAGAAGCCGCCCGTCAGATGCTTATGCAGCACGGCATCTCGCATGTGGCGATTGAGCCGGTTCCGGGCAGCCTCACCGATCACTATGACCCGACCTCGCAGACAATCCGTCTCTCGCAGGATGTTTACAATTCGGACAGCGTGGCAGCCGTCGGCGTTGCGATGCACGAGGCGGGACATGCCGTGCAGTATGCGCAGGATTATGCGCCCGTGAAGCTCCGTCATGCGATCGTGAAATCGACCAATGTCTCTTCGATGGTCTCCTATCTGCTGGTCGTGCTCGGCATCGTTTTCAGCTCCTACAATCTCCTGACGCTCGGCATCGTGTTCTTCCTCGCGGTGGTGTTCTTCCAGCTCGTGACACTCCCTGTGGAGTTCAATGCGAGCATCCGTGCGGTGCGCACGCTGGAAGATTCCATGATGCTCGAAGCGGAAGAGCGGAAGGGCGCGGCGGCAGTGCTCCGTGCGGCAGCGCTCACCTATGTGGCGGCGCTGGTGACCTCTCTGCTCCAGCTCCTGCGTCTGCTGCTGATCCGCGGGCGGCGCAGATGATCGGGCTGGAGGCGCGTCTGCTCTGTGTGCGGACGCTGATCCGTTCGCTCAAGGCAAAGAGCTATTCCAATCTTGCGCTGACACATGCCCTGATGAATGCCGAAGACCTGACACCGCAGGAGAGTGCGCTCTGCCGCAGCTTGTTCCGCGGCACCTTTGACCGCATGCTGACGCTCGATGCCTGCATTGCGGCATATGTGAAGCGCCCGCTTGAAAAGCTCGACACGGAGGTGCTCTGTGTGCTGCGCTGCGGCGTCTATGAGCTCCTCTATCTTAGCACGCCGGAATCGGCGGCGGTGAATCTCTGGACAGAGTGCGTGAAGAAGCTCCGCAAGGGGAGCGCTTCGGGCATGGTGAATGCCGTGCTGCGCGGGTTTCTGCGCAGCGGGAAGGAGATCCCGTATCCGGCGGATGCGCGTGCGGCAATGTCCGTGCGCTATTCGGTCTCGCCCGCGCTGCTCGATGCGCTGCTTGCCGATTATGACGAGCCGACCGTGACCGCATTTTTAGAGGATGCGATGGCTGCGCCGCCTGTATATCTCAGGCGCAATCCGCTCTGCGAAAACAGCGAACGCCTCATGCCGCGGTCGGTGCCGGTGGACGGCATCCCGGGGGCGTATGTGATCGAAAAGCGCGGCGAAACGGCCGAGGTCCCGACCGAGATCGACGGCAAGGTGCAGGTGCCGATCGACCCCTGCCGCAGCGGGCTGATCGGCGATGCAAAGGCTTTCGGCAACAAAAGCTGCCATGTGCAGGATTTAGCGTCACAGCTTTGCTGCATGGCGCTGGACGCACAGCCCGGGGAGACTGTCCTCGATGTCTGTGCGGCACCGGGCGGCAAGACCTTCACGATCGCGGAGATGATGCAGAATACGGGGCATGTTTATGCCTATGACCTGCACGAAAACCGCGTGAAGCTCATCCGCGACGGCGCAAAGCGTCTGGGGCTTACCGCAATCGAAGCACAGGCAGGCGATGCGCGTGAAACAGACAAACCGCAGGCAGACCGCATCCTCTGCGATGTGCCCTGCTCGGGGTACGGCGTCATCCGGAGAAAGCCGGAGCTGCGGTATAAATCCCCGGCGGAGACCGCCGCGCTCCCGGAGATTCAGCTTGCGATTTTAGAAGCGGCGGCAAAGGCGCTGAAGCCGGGCGGCGTGCTCGTCTATTCGACCTGCACGGTGCTGAAACGCGAGAATGAAGCCGTGGTGCGGGCGTTTCTCTCGGCGCACCCGGAGTTTCAGACAGAGAAGCCGTGGGACAAATATCCCGCGCTTAAACCCTTTGCAAAGGACATGACCACGCTCTTCCCCGCGATGGTCGGCAGCGACGGATTTTTCCTGTGTAAAATGCGAAAGCGCGAGGCGTAACATATGGACATCACAGAGCTGAATCTTCTGACCGAACAGTATTATAAGACACCGAAATACAAGCCGGATCCGAAATTCCGCTGCATCAAGGCATATTATCCGAACAGCGAGGATGTGATTCTGGTCGGCGAGGCAGATCCGAACTTTATCTTCTGGATGTCGCTCACAAAAATCGGCGACACGGAAACAAACCGCGCAATCTTTGCCTATCTCTCGCAGACAGAGCCGACCGTCTTCGGCTCGGATTCCAGCGTGATCAGAGCGGCGGGATATACCTATGCGCAGCTGCAATCCTTTTATATGGCAGAGCTGACCTGTGCGGAGGATATTCTGAACCGCCGCAGGTCGGGGAAACAGAAGGCAAAGCAGCGCGGCAGGGACAGGCAGATCCTGCGCCGGCTGAGATCCGATCTGGAAACGCTGAGCCGGGTCACCGGTGATCCGGTCGCCGATTACAGGCAGCATGAAGCGCTGATCCGTGAGATCGAATCGCAGACCGATCTGCGCTGCTCGGACAATCCTGCGGTCACGGACGCCTACAACCGGCTCATGCAGCGCTGTTCCGATTTATACAACGCTTATATGACGGAGGTGCGATGATGACACAGGAATGGCAGAGACTTTACGATGCGGCAAAGGCGGTGCTCAGTCCGCGCCGCATCTCGGAATATGTGACCTGCGGAGAGGTCTCCGCGGCAGTCGAATCGGAATCGGGCAAGATCTACACGGGCGTCTGTGTGGACACCTGCTCGACGCTCGGCATCTGTGCGGAGCGGAGTGCGATCTTTCAGATGCTGGCAAACGGGGAGCATGAGATCCGCCGCGTGCTGGCGATATTGCCTGACGGCGGCACGGGCGCGCCCTGCGGGGCATGCCGCGAGCTGATGGTGCAGCTCATGCCGGAAACCTATGGCGATATTGAGATCATGATGAACTTTGAGACCGGCGAAACGGTCACAATGCGCGAGCTGACGCCGCACTGGTGGATCTGATATGATACGCGAAATCTGTGACGCCGACTACGACGGCCTGATGCGGCTTTACACGCATCTGCACGAAAAAACTGTCCTCCGGAAGACGCCGGAGGTCGCGGCGGTCTGGGCAGGAATCCTCAGAAATCCCGCCTATCACATCATCGCCGCGGAGGAGGACGGGCAGATTGTCTCGTCCTGCACCTGCCTGATCGTGCCGAATCTGACGCACGGCTGCCGCCCCTATGCGCTCATCGAAAATGTCGTGACGCATGCTGCATACCGCGGCAGAGGGCTTGCGGCGGCGTGCCTTGACTATGCCTGCGAAATCGCCCGAAGCGAAAACTGCTACAAGATGATGCTGATTACCCAGTCAAAGGAAGCATCGACGCTGCGCTTCTATGAGCGTGCGGGCTACACCCGCGGCAGAACAGCGTTTGTGAAGCTCCTGTGACCGATCTTTCAGAAATCGGTATCGTCTGACGGCGATCATCTGTAATGGGGCTTACGCCCCGAATCCCGATTCAGTAATTCTCAGTTTACAATCAAGCGCAATTTCATAATTATCACATTCTCAATCTGTCTGCGAAGCAGACTCAACAATTGCGCATTGCGAATCGCACATTGCGCATTTCGGAAAGTGAGGTGCTCCGGAAAATGGAAAAAGTGGATATTTTAGGCCTGCTGCCGGAGCAGCTTGAAGCTGAGATCACGGCAATGGGCGCGCCGAAATTCCGCGCAAAACAGATCTTTCGCTGGCTGCATGTCCGGCGGGTCTTCGACTTTGCGGAAATGACGGATTTATCTAAACAATTTCAATCGGAGCTCTCGGGGCGTTTTTATATAAATATGCCAAAAATTGCGCAAACACTTGCATCTTGTGCCGATGATACTGTAAAATATCTATGTAGGCTCTCTGACGGGAACCTTGTCGAAACCGTGCGCATGGTCTATCACCACGGTGTGACCGCGTGTATCTCGACACAGGTCGGCTGCAAGATGGGCTGCACATTCTGTGCCTCGGCGCCGCTCGGCTTTATCCGCAATCTGACCCCCGGCGAAATGCTCGGGCAGATCTATGCGGCGGATGCAGGGCGCCCCGAAGCGGAGCGGATCTCCGGCGCGGTGCTCATGGGCATCGGCGAGCCGCTCGACAATTACGATAACGTGATGCAGTTCCTGCGCCTGCTCTCCTGCCCCGAGGGGCGGAACCTGAGCCTGCGGCATGTGTCGCTCTCAACCTGCGGCATCGTCCCGCATATCTACCGGCTCGCGGAGGAGGACTTCCCGCTGACGCTCTCTGTCTCGCTCCATGCGGCAGAGGACACCCGGCGCTCAGAGCTTATGCCCGTCAACCGGCGCTATCCGCTGAGCGAACTGCTGAAAGCCTGCTCGGATTATTTCAAAAAGACCGGCAGGCGCGTGACATTTGAATACGCCGTCATCGCAGGGCAGAACGATACCCCCGAGATGGCAAGGCTGCTCGGCGAACGCCTGAGGCCGCTTTTCCCGAAGCAGCGCCCCCATGTGAACCTCATCCCGGTCAATCCGGTGAAGGGCACGGGCTATGCGGCAGGCAGCGCCGCAAAATTTCAGAAGCTGCTGGAGCGGCAGGGCATCAACGCGACGGTGCGGCGCACGCTCGGTGAAGACATCGAGGCGGCATGCGGGCAGCTCCGGCGCAATACAATAGAAAACGCAGGATTATAATATCGAGGACCTGCGGCAGAGGAAAGTGTGGTGAGCGGCATTGAGAGCCTATCAGGGCTGTGACATCGGAAAGGTGCGGACAGAGAACCAGGATTCTGTGCGTGCAGAGGCATTCCCCGACGGCGTGCTGGCGCTGGTCTGCGACGGCATGGGCGGCATGCAGAACGGCAGTGCCGCGAGCAAGATCGCCATTTGCTCCGCAGAGGAGAAATTCCGTGCGGAATACCGCGAGGGCATGCCCGCAGAGGAGATCTGCGAGCTGCTGCGCCGCTGTGCGGCAGAGGCGAACCAGAAGGTCTATCAGGCGGCTGTCCACAGCTCGGTGCCGAGCAGGATGGGGACAACGCTCGTCGGTGCATTTGCACGCGATGACGTCTGCTGCCTTGTCAATGTCGGCGATTCGCGTGCCTACCTGATCGGCAGCGAGGGCGCGGCACATCAGCTCACGACCGATCATACCGTCGTGCAGCTTCTGTATCAGAAGGGCGTCATCACGGCGGATATGCGCGCAACGCACGAGCGCCGCAATGAGCTTATGCGGGCAATCGGCGTGCAGAGCAGAGTGCTCTCCGACACGCAGAGCTTCCCGCTTAAGGGGGATGAGCAGATTCTTCTCTGCTCAGACGGCTTCTACGGCATGGTGAACGATCAGAAAATCGCAGAGATCATCCGGGAAACCGACCCCGCACATATCCCCGAACGCTGCATCGAAGCGGCGAACGAAGCAGGCGGCAAGGATAATATCTCCGTCATCCTGCTGACACAGCGCTGATCCCTTTTTCATTTTGTCAACCCGCTGACGGTGCATGAAAGGCATGTGCCGCGGCTGAAGCTATAAACCCCAAACATTTCTGCCGGCAGACATAACCCGGCACGGAGGTCAGAGATGGAAAAAAACGATCGCAACGACAAGAACATCGGCAAGAAGCTCGACGGGCGTTATGAAATCCTCGAACGCATCGGCGAGGGCGGTATGGCGGATGTCTACCGTGCAACCGATGTGGTGGACAAGAAGACCGTCGCCGTCAAGATCCTGAAGCGTGAGTTTGCAGAGAACGAGGAGTTCCTGCGCCGCTTCCGCAATGAATCCAAGGCGATTGCGGTGCTGAGCCATCCGAATATCGTCAAGGTGTTCGATGTGGGCTTCTCCGACCGCATCCAGTTCATCGTCATGGAGTACATTGACGGCAACACACTGAACGAATACATGGAGCTCCAGGGGCAGCTCGACTGGAGAGATGCTGTGCATTATATCCTCCAGATCCTGCGCGCTTTGCAGCATGCGCACAGCAAGGGCATCGTGCACCGCGACATCAAGCCGCAGAATATCATGATGCTCCCCGACGGCACGATCAAGGTCATGGACTTCGGCATCGCGAAGTTTGCCCGCGAGGAGGGCAAGACCCAGACCGACAAGGCAATCGGCACCGTGCACTATATCAGCCCGGAGCAGGCACGCGGCGCTGCGACAGACGCAAAGAGCGACCTCTATTCCGTCGGCGTCATGTTCTATGAGATGCTGACCGGCAAGAAGCCGTTTGATACCGATAACCCCGTGAGCATCGCTGTCATGCACATGCAGGCGGAGGTGCCGCAGCCGCATACCATCCGTCCCGACATCCAGGTCGGACTTGAGGAGATTATCCTCAAGGCAATGCAGAAGGATCCGAAGGACCGCTACCAGACTGCCCGCGATATGATGGATGACATCGAGACCTTCAAGGAGAACCAGGATGTGCTGTTCGGCTACTTCCCGGAGCTTGAGAAGAGAGCCGGCAGATCCGTCGAGACGATCCTCGCAGGCGGCAGCAGCGACAGCGACAAGACCAAGACCCGCGCCTATACCCCGGTGAACGAGCCGGAGGAGCCCGCAGAGGCGCCCGAGGACTCCGAGGAAGAGGATTACGAGGACGACGAGGATGAGTATGAGGAGGAGGAGCGCAAGTCGCTCTTTGTCCCGATCTTCAGCGCAGTCATCATTGTCGTCATCGTCGTTGCGGCGATCATGTTCTCCAGCATGATCCTCGATGCGCTTGACCGCACCCGCACGGGCGTCACGGTCGAGGAGATGGCAATGCCGAACCTCATCGGCATGGACTATCAGGAAGCAAATATGCAGTACAGCGAGTATATCCAGATCGTTGTGGACAGCACCGAGTATTCCGACTTTGAAAAGGATAAGATCTTCGATCAGGATATCCCCGAGGGCAATGCCGTCAAGAAGGGCGAGAAGGTTAAGGTCAAGGTCAGCCTCGGCGCCCGCAAGGTGCAGATCTCCGATTTCACGAACTGGGACTATGAGACTGCAAAGCAGCAGATCCAGTCGCTCGGCATCAATGTCGATCCGCGTTATTCCTATAACGATGAGGTCGAAGCCGGCAAGATCATTTCCACCGATCCGCAGGGCCCTGTCGATGTGGACCCGAATTCCTATCTGATCGTCACCATCAGCCGCGGTCCGAACAAGAAGACCGTGCCTGTGCCGAATTTCGTCGGTCATAACTGGGAGGTCGCGCTGACGGAAGCGGAGTCTCTCGGTCTCCTGCTTGAGAAGAAGTCGGTCAACGACATCACCGAGGAGGGCACAATCCTCAGCCAGGATATCAAGGCAAACGAGGAGGTTTCCGAGAACACGGTCATCACGCTTGAGGTTTCGACCGGTGTGCCGGAGCCGAAGGATGTCGATCTCGCATTCACGATCCCGGGCGACGCAGCGGGCAGATTCCACATCACCGTGTATGAGGACGGCATCGTGACGCTGGAAGCTTCGTCGTTCGATGTGGAGTATGCAAGCGGCAGAACGAAGGTCACTGTCTCCGGCAACGGCACGGCAGACCTGATCCTCACGCTGACCAACGATGCGACCGGCGCAAAGGCGCGCATCGGCAGCTTCCGCGTCAATTTCGATACGGGCAGCGTCACGACGCTGAGCGCAGATATCGGCAAGGCGTTCCATGATGTCGGCGGCATCGCTGTTGTCACAACAGTCTCCACTGCCGCTACACACGCCGAAACGACCACTGAGAAGACATGGGCACCGCCTGTTTCGACGGAGACTACGACTGTCGCAACGACGGAGGCACCGCCCGAGCCTTCCACTGAGGCTCCGGCAGAATGAACGGACTGATTATCAAAGCAGTCGGGGGACTTTACACGGTAGAGTCCCCCGACGGTGTATATGCCTGCAAAGCACGCGGCATCTTCCGCAGGCAGGGGATCTCGCCCTGTGCCGGCGACCGCGTGGAGTTTGAGGAGGGCTGCATCACGGCAGTCTCCCCGCGGAAAAATGAGCTGATCCGTCCGCCGCTGGCAAATCTCGACCGGCTGTTCTTTGTGCTGTCCGTGCGCGATCCTGCGCCGAATCTGCTGCTGCTCGACCGCTTCCTCGCGGTCTGTGTCTACAAGAACATCGAGCCGGTGCTGGTGTTTACAAAGGTCGATCTCGCGGATGCGGGGAAATATGCGGCGATCTACGAAAAGAGCGGCTTCCCGCTCTGCACGGCGGACTATGAGAATCCGCAGAGCGTCGATGCCGTCAGGGAGATGCTCAAAGGGAGAATCAGCGCATTTACAGGGAATTCCGGCGTCGGCAAATCGACGCTGCTCAATGCGGTCGCGCCGTCGCTCTCGCTGGAGACGGCAGACATCAGCAAGAAGCTCGGCAGAGGGCGTCACACGACCCGCGACACGGTGCTCTATACGCTGGAAAACGGCGGCAGAGTGGCGGATACCCCGGGCTTCTCGACTTTTGAGACAGATGCCTATGCGAAGATTGCGCCGGAGGAGCTGCCCGAATGCTTCCCGGAGATCGCGGCGGTCACAGAGCCCTGCCGCTATGCGGACTGCCGGCACCTGAAGGAGCCCGACTGCGCCGTGCGTGCGGCAGTCGCGGCGGGGGAGATCCCGCAGAGCCGCTACGAAAGCTATACTGTGATGCTCAGCGAGGCATTGCAGAGAAAGAGCTACTGACATGAAGCGTACATGTATCATCTGTGCGGGCGGTCCCGAGGAGGGGCTGCCCTGTCTGCCGCTGCCGGAGGAGGCATATATCCTCTGTGCGGACAGCGGGCTGCGGCTCTGTGAGCGTCTGGGGCGCACGCCCGATCTTGTGCTCGGCGATTTTGATTCGCTCGGTGCGGCGCCGGAGGGCTATCCCGTGATGACCGTGCCCGTCGAGAAGGACGACACCGACACAATGCTTGCGGCGCGGGTCGCGCTGGAAAAGGGATACCGCGATATCCGCATCTGCGGGGCATTCGGCGGGCGGCTCGATCACACCCTTGCCAATATCCAGACGCTGGAATTTCTCATGGACGCGGGCGCAGAGGGCATCCTCATCGGTGTGCGGGACTGGGCGTGCATGCAGGGGAGCGGCACGGCAAGGCGCTATGAGACGCCGAAAGGCTGGTCGCTTTCGGTGTTCGCGTGGACAGAGCGCTGCACGGGCGTCACGCTCAGGGGCACGAAGTATCCGCTGGAAAACGGCACGCTCACACGCGGCTTCCCGCTCGGCGTCAGCAATGCGGTCACGGGCGATTTTGCGGAGGTCACATGCAAAGAGGGGCGCCTGCTCGTCACGGCATCGCGCCTCTGATGCACCGATTCAAGGCACTGTGCATATCCTGTTACAAAGGAGGCGAGTGCTGTGAAGGTCGTTGTGATGCGAAGCCCCCGTCTGCTCGCGGGGCTGCTGCGGCTGATGTTCCGCATCAGGCGGGATTCGGCGGAGCAGGAGTGAATCCATAGAGGAAAGTGCTTCTGTGATAAATCGGTAGTTTGCAGAGTAACCCCTCCACCACCGCCTGTGGCGGCGGTTCCCCTCCCCTTTCAAGGGAGGCAAGGTCAAACGCTTCTCAAAGGCTGGAGATTCCTCGTTCTTGGCTCCCTTGAAAGGGGAGCTGTCAGCGGAGCTGACTGAGGGGTTAAATTCTGATTTCTGCTGCACAATTCCGAGTAGAAACTGCGGCACGCCGCCCTGTGAAAACCACGGGGCGGCTGTTCTTTTCCCCCGCCCCCGGGCATATACTGCCGCGAAAGGGGCGATTCGATGCATAATCTGATACTCCGGCTGGCGGCGGTGCTCACGGCGCTCTGTCTCATGCAGGTGCGGGTCTCCGCGGACGGCAGGCCGCCGTTTCGTTATGGCTCCGTGCTGATGGAAGCGGAGACGGGCACGGTGCTCGGCGGCACAGACAGCGATGTGCAGCTCCCCTGCGGCACGATGACAAAGCTCATGACCGTGTATCTCACGGCAAAGGCAATCTCTGCGGGCACGCTCACGGAAGATACCCCCGTGACGGCGCCGCCTGCTGCGGAAGCGCAGAAGGGCGCGGTGATCTGGCTGACGGCGGGGGAGCAGATGCCGGTCGCTGACCTTTTGCGGGGCGTCATCATCGGGAATGCGAATGACGCGGCGGTGACGCTTGCCTGCCGCCTTGCGGGAACAGAACAGGCGTTCGTCCGGGAGATGAACCGTGCGGCTGAGTCGCTCTCCATGCGAAATACTGTCTTCACGGACTGCACGGGCAATGACGCGGGGAATCTCAGCTCGGCGCATGATTTGGGGCTCCTTTGCTGTGCGCTGCTGCAATACGATTTTCTCACGCCGTATTTCACGACATGGCGCGATTTTCTGCGGGAGGGCGCAACGGAGCTTGTCTCGGAGAACCGCCTCCTCAAAACCTATGAGGGCATCCTCGGGCTGAAGGCGGGGCACGGGGAGCAAAGCGGCTATACGCTCGCGCTCGCTGCCGAAAAAGACGGCATGCGCTGCGCCGCAGTCGTGCTCGGCTGCGAGGACACCGACGAACGCTTCACCTATGCAAAGCAGCTTCTGCACACGGGCTTCACGGAATATCATGTCATGACACCCGATTTCTCGGCGGAATTTCTCCGCCCGCTCCCAGTGCGTCACGGGACGGAGACGGCGGTGCTGCCCCTCTCAGGCGACCTTCGGGCGGTCGCGGCGCAAAACGGTGCGGCGCTCTCCTGCGAGATCTTATTGCCGCAATATGCCGAAGCGCCGGTCACGGCAGGGCAGCCGCTCGGGACTGCTGCCTTCTTCTGCGGAGACAGTCTCGTCTTTGAAGTGCCGCTCACTGCTGCGGATTCTGTCGAAAAGCGGGATATGCGTGCATCTCTCGGGATACTATTGGATAATCTGTTCAAATAAGTCATTGTGATTTGGCAATATTGCTAAAAAAAGTGAAAGCCCTTGCAATCTTCGGAAATTTATAGTAAAATAGTAATGTATAGGTGATACTGTCCTCTCTCGCCGGACGGTTTGACTGTATATCGCCCGGACATACAAATATACAGAGGGCAAAAATTAAACTATGTGGAGGATGTTGTAACATGGCTTTGAAGCTGAACACCCGGTATCTTGCGAGCTTTCTCGGTGCAGATGAGCTGAACGGCATTGCTGTCCAGACGGAGGCTGCTGCGAAGGTTCTGCACGACAAGACCGGACTCGGAAATGATTTCCTCGGCTGGCTCACCCTGCCGACGGACTATGACAAGGCGGAATTCGCACGCATTCAGGCGGCGGCAGAGCGCATCAAGAAGCAGGCTGACGTGCTGATCGTCATCGGCATCGGCGGCTCCTATCTCGGCGCACGCGCTGCAATCGAGTTCCTCAAGTCCCCGTTCTACAACAATATGAAGAAGGACACCCCTGACATCTACTATGTCGGAAACAATATCTCCCCGACCTATCTGAACGAGGTGCTCTCGATCTGTGAGGGCAGAGATCTTGCGGTCAATGTCATCTCCAAATCGGGCACGACCACAGAGCCGGCACTTGCGTTCCGCATCTTCAAGAAGCTGCTGGAGGATAAGTACGGCAAGGCTGAGGCAAAGAAGCGCATCTACTGCACCACCGACAAGGCACGCGGTACGCTCAAGAACCTCGCAGATGCAGAAGGCTACGAGAGCTTTGTCATCCCGGATGATGTCGGCGGGCGTTTTTCTGTGCTCACCGCCGTGGGTCTCCTGCCGATCGCGGCAGCAGGCTGCGACATCGAAAAGCTGATGGCAGGCGCCAGAGCTGCACAGGAAGCCTACACCGCACCGTTTGCGGAGAATGACTGCTACACCTATGCGGCACTGCGCAATATCTTCTACCGCAAGGGCAAGAGCGTCGAGATGGTCGTCTCCTACGATCCCTCCTTCGCACTCATGAATGAGTGGTACAAGCAGCTCTACGGCGAGTCTGAGGGCAAGGACAACAAGGGTCTGTTCCCGTCCTCTGCAATCTTCTCGACCGACCTGCACTCGATGGGTCAGTACATCCAGGACGGCACCCGCCTGATGTTCGAGACCGTCATTGACATCAAGCAGCCGAAGCAGGATCTCTTCCTGGAGCCCGATGCTGAGAACGCAGACGGCCTCAACTTCCTCACGGGTCAGAACATGAGCGTTGTGAACCGCAGAGCACTGGAAGGCACGATCCTGGCACACACCGAGGGCGGCGTCCCGAATATCGTGCTGGAGCTCGATGACACCACCGAGGAAACGCTCGGCTGGCTCATCTACTTCTTCGAGAAGGCATGCGCAGTCTCCGGCTATATGCTCGGCGTCAACCCGTTCAACCAGCCCGGCGTCGAGAGCTACAAGAAGAACATGTTTGCTCTGCTCGGCAAGCCCGGCTATGAGGACATGAAGGCAGCGCTCGAGGCAAAGCTCGGCTGATGACATCCGTTCCCAATTTGCACGGCGGCAAGCTGTGAAAATTCAATAAACGAAGGGAGAATTACCATGATTCAAGTGATTACCGGCAAGAAGGGCTCCGGCAAGACGAAGATCCTGCTCGGACTGATCGACGAGGCTGTGAAGGTCTCAAACGGCGATATTATCTGCATTGAGAAGTGCATGAAGCTCACCTATGAGGTGAACCACAAGGTTCGTCTCGTGGACGCTGAGCGCTACAACATCAACGGCTATGATATGTTCTACGGCTTTGTCGCAGGCGTCCTCGCGGGCAACTACGACATCAAGGAGGTCTTTGTGGACGGCATCCTCAAGATCGGCGGCAGAGATTACGAAGAGCTCGGCAAGCTGCTCGAAAAGCTCGATATCCTCACCGGCGATGAGGTCAACATGATCTTCACCGTTTCCGAGGACAAGGAGTCGCTGCCGGAGTCTGTGCTCAAATACCTGATTCCGCAGGCTGACTGATCGGAATTTTGGGGAAATATCCACAAATTTCGTCATTTGATTGACAAAGAGCGGCGTTTTTGGTATAATTGTTCCGTGATGCTGTGTGCATTTTTCGTGATGTGCGCCTGCATGTGCGCCGCCGGAGGAAAGGCAGGCTTACAATGCAGAAGCAGGATGAATCGGCAAGCTATCGGATCAATATCCGGTCGCTGCTGGAACGCATTGGCGAACGCAGGGAGATCAGACGGGAGATCGACGCTGAGACCGCAGCGCTTTACGGGCTGCGCTTTGCAAAGCTCCCCGAAATTGACGGGCTGCTCGAAAACCGGGCAGGCGTCCTGCTCTTCACATATACGCTCCGTGCCCGGCTGCTGCTCGAATGTGACCGCTGTCTCAGCGAAACAGAGCAGACTGTCGAAGCGAAGTTTACCCATGTGATCGTCACGGAAACCGCATCCGAGCAAAACGACGCCGAATATCTGCTGGCACCTGACGCGATGCTCGATCTCGCAGAGACGGCAATGACGGATCTCCGTCTTTCACTGCCGACCAAAACACTCTGCAAGCCGGACTGCAAGGGTCTCTGCCCTCTGTGCGGGCAAAACCGCAACGAGGGGACATGCTCCTGCGAAAGCGAAGGCGATGTCACATTCTCCTTTGAGGCGTGACCGATCGGCTCGTGCCTTTAAGGGCAAGGTTTTGGCAATTCATACTGCATGGGCTTCCCGTGCAAGTTCATAGAAGGAGGTGCCGACAATGGCTGTACCGAAGAATAAAGTTTCCAAGGCAAGACGCGATACCCGCCGTTCTGCTGTCAGCAAGCTGGAAATGCCCGCAATGAGCATCTGCTCCAACTGCGGTGCGATCAAAGCGCCCCACAAGGTCTGCAAGAAGTGCGGATACTACAAGGGTGTTGCAGTGCTCAAGATTGCTGAGGACTGATCGCTGTTTGCAATGATGAGTGAAAGGGGAGAGGGCGTTTGTACTTCTCCCTTTTCATTTTGCTGCACGGGAATCGGATCAGACGGAAAGGAGAATCGGAGACATGATTGAGATAACCGAAGTGACAGCCGGTTCTCCGGCGGACAGAGCCGGCATCAGAGCGGGCGACTGTCTCATTTCTGTCAGCGGCACAGAGATTCACGATGTGCTCGATTACCGCTTTGCAATCACCGAAAAGCACCTCGATGTGCGGGTATTCCGCGAGGGGGAAGCAGTGGAGTTTGCCGTCCGCAAGGGTGAATATGAAGACCTCGGGCTCGGGTTTGCGACGGCGCTCATGGACGAAAAGCGCACCTGCGGCAATCACTGTATCTTCTGCTTCATCGACCAGAATCCGAAGGGCATGCGTCAGACGATCTATTTCAAGGATGACGACGCACGGCTTTCGTTTTTGCAGGGCAGCTATATCACGCTGACAAATCTCACCGACGAGGATGTAGACCGCATCATCCGCATGCACCTCTCCGTGAATGTCTCCGTGCAGACGACAGAGCCCGATCTGCGCAATCAGATGCTCGGCAACAAGAAAGCAGGCGAATCGCTGAAATATCTCTGGAAAATGGCGGAGGCGGGCGTTTCGATGAACTGCCAGATTGTGCTCTGCCCGACCTGGAATGACGGCGATCATCTGCACAAGACGCTCGCAGACCTCTTTTCGATGGTGCCGGCGGTCGAGAGCATCGCGGTGGTGCCCTTCGGCGCGACAAAGCACCGGCAGCATCTCTGCCCGATCCCGTGCTTCACGCAGGAGACCGCAAGGGCGGCAGTGGAGCAGATTGAAGCGGTGCAGCGCTGGTCGCTCGGCGCAAACGGGCGGCGCATTGTCTATGCGTCGGACGAGCTCTATCTGCTTGCGGGGCTCCCGCTCCCGGAGGATGAAGCCTACGAGGGCTACCCGCAGTATGAGAACGGCGTCGGGATGCTCAGATACCTGATGAATGAATTTTATGATGCGCTGGAAGATGCGGAATATGACGGTGATGCGCGTTTTCTGACGATTGCGACCGGGACGGCGGCAGCGCCGTTTCTCGAGAAGATGATGCGCGATCTCGAAGCGAAGTTCCCGGCTGTGCACTGTCAGGTGATTCCGGTGCTGAATGATTTTTATGGGCACACGGTCACGGTTGCGGGGCTGCTGACAGGGCAGGATCTGCTCGCACAGCTCAGAGGGCGCGAGCTCGGCAGCGCGGTGCTTTTGTCGGAGACCTGTCTTCGGCATGATGATGTGTTCCTCGATGACATGACGCGGGAGGAGCTCGAAGAAGCGCTCGGCGTCAGAGTGATCAAGAATGCGGTGGACGGGTATGTGCTGCTGGATACCGTGCTGGGCTACGCAGAAGGGCATTTATGAATGTGCCCGGAGCCCGTGCAGGCGTTTCCCTCCGGGAGCCCAACCGAAGACGCCCAATGACAATCCGATGACGCCGCTGTTCGCGGCTATTGGACATGCCGTTCTCCCTGCATCGGTTCTTCTATTGGACGCAGCGTATCTCGGCTCCCCTAACAGGGGAGCTGTCGCGAAGCGACTGAGGGGTTGAGAGCGAACGCACGCCGCAGAGAACCCCTCCACCACCGCCTTTGGCGGCGGTCCCCCTCCCCTTTCATGGGAGGCAGGAAGGCGGGGATTTCATGCGCAGCAATTTCATTCTCTTCATATTTTATCATTTCACTGTATTATTTCAAGATACTCGCTTTCTATAAGGGGTGATCATCTTGATCATCTTGGCACGGAGCCCGTGCAGGCGTTTTGCCTCCGGGTGCCCGACCGAAGATGCCCAATGACAGCCCGTTGACGGCGCTGCTCGCGCCTATTGCAAATTCCGTTCCCCCTTGTCTGTGTTTTTTTCAGCATCTTACACAAAATGCCGCGCTGCATTGCCATCTTACTTGTGGATTCACCATATCTAAGGGCGGTAACACGGTAACTCGGTAACACCGCCCGGAGCCCGGACTCTGACAACCTATCAGGGTATGTCAAATTGTCAAAATGTCAAAACAGTCAAACGCTTTCAGCACACGATTCTGAATCATCGGTGCAAGGCGATATCATAATTGCGCATTGCAAATTGCGAATTTGTAGGAGTGATCACATGTCATTACCCATCGTTGCAGTCGTCGGCAGACCGAATGTCGGCAAATCGACGCTGTTCAATAAGCTGGTCGGGCAGCGCCTCTCGATTGTCGAGGACACGCCTGGCGTCACCAGAGACCGCATCTATGCAAAGGCAGAATGGTGCGGCAGAGAGTTCATGGTCGTCGATACGGGCGGCATTGAGCCGAAAACCGATGACAGCCTGCTTCAGCAGATGCGCCGTCAGGCAGAGCTCGCGATCGAGCGTGCCGATGTCATCATCCTTGTGACGGATGTGCGTGCGGGTGTCACCGCGAATGACACGGATGTCGCTGCAATGCTGCAAAAATCCGGCAAGCCCATTGTGCTCTGTGTCAACAAATGCGACAGCATCGGTGAGCCGCCGATGGCGTTCTATGAGTTCTATAACCTCGGTCTCGGCGAGCCCTATGCGGTATCTTCCCTGCACGGCAGCGGCACAGGTGATCTGCTGGATGCCGTCTGTGCGGAGTTCCCCGAAGATGCAGACACCGAAGAGGAGAGCGACCGCATTGCCGTCGCTGTGATCGGCAAGCCGAATGTCGGCAAGTCGTCGCTGATCAATTACCTTGCGGGCGAGGAGCGCAGCATTGTCGCCGATGAATCGGGCACGACCCGGGATGCCATCGACCTGCCGCTTGACCGTGAGGACGGCAAATATCTGTTCATCGACACGGCGGGCATCCGCAGGAAGTCGAAAATCACAGACAGCATCGAGCATTACAGCGTGCTGCGTGCATTCATGACAGTTGACCGCGCACAGGTTGCCGTCATCGTCATCGACGCGACCACAGGCTTCACCGAGCAGGACAGCAAGGTCGCGGGCTATGCGCACCAGCAGGGCAAGGCATGCATTGTCTGCGTCAACAAGTGGGATCTTGTCGAGAAGGACGGGAAGACGATGCAGGAATTCCAGAAGAAGCTGGAGCATGATTTCAGCTTCATGAGCTATGTGCCGTTCCTGTTTATCAGTGCAAAGACGGGTCAGCGCGTCAGCAAGCTCTTCCCGATGATTCAGCAGGTTGCCGCGAACAACGCCATGCGCATCACGACAGGGCGCCTCAATGATGTTCTGGCATATGCGACTGCGCGTGTGCAGCCCCCGACGGACAAGGGCAAGCGCCTGAAGATTTACTATGTCACGCAGGCAAGCACCTGCCCGCCCGCATTTGTATTCTTTGTGAACAATGCGGAGCTGTTTCACTTCTCGTATCAGCGCTATCTGGAGAACCAGATCCGCGAGACCTTCGGCTTGGAGGGCACACCTGTGCGGATCATCGTGCGCGAGCGCGGCAATGACGCAAACGGAAGAGGCTGATCCTGGCGGTGTTACCGAGTTACCGTGTTACCGCCCTATGATGCGGTGAATCCACAAACGAGGTGTTGTGGCAGTGTGCGATTTTGTGCATTCTGCCCGCCAAGATGATCAAGAAGATCAAGAAGATCAAGATGATCACCCCTTATAGAAAGTGAGTACCTTGGAATAATACAGTGAAATGATAAAATATGAAGAGAATGAAATTGCTTCGCAATGAAATCCTGACGGATGAAATGCTGCGCATGAAATCCCTGCGGGAATTCAGGCAGGGCGAACGGCATGTTCAATAGCTGCGATCAGCAGCGTCACCGGGCTGTTATTGGGCGTCTTCGGTTGGGCACCCGGAGGGAAACGCCTGCACGGGCTCCGTGCCAAGATGATCAAGATGATCAAGATACTCACCCCTTATAGAAAGTGAGTATCTTGGAATAATACAGTGAAATGATAAAATATGAAGAATGAAATTGCTTCGCAATGAAATCCTGACGGATGAAATGCTGCGCATGAAATCCCCGCCTTCCTGCCTCCCATGAAAGGGGAGGGGGACCGCCGCCAAAGGCGGTGGTGGAGGGGTTCTCTGCGGCGTGCGGTCGCTCTCAACCCCTCAGTCGCTTCGCGACAGCTCCCCTGTTAGGGGAGCCGAGATACGGTGCGTCCAAAAGCTGCGATCAGCAGCGTCATACCTAGTTGTTGAGCACTCTCTGCTGCGCCTCCCGGAGGCACATTGCCCGCGGGGGCTCCCCGCCCGGGTGAATACTACATTAAAGCTGGAGAAATATATGCAAACAGTATTCGGATTCATCATCACATTTCTGATTGCGGCAGCAGCCGCCTACCTGATCGGCAGCCTGAACGGCGCCATCGTGAGCGTGCGTCTCCTAAAGCATGCGGATGTCCGCGATTTCGGCAGCGGCAATGCCGGGCTCACCAATGTGCTCCGCTGCTTCGGCAAGGGCTGCGGCATCCTGACGCTCCTCATCGACCTCGGGAAAGGCGCCTGTGCCATGCTGCTCGTGCAGGGGCTCTGCAAATGGCTGCATCTTTACGCCATGCCGGACGGCGCGGGCAGCGATTACCGCTGGACGCTCTATCTCGCGGCTGTCTTTGTCGTGCTCGGGCATGTCTTCCCCCTCTGGCACGGCTTCAAGGGCGGCAAGGGCGTTCTGGTCGGCGTCAGCGTCTTCCTCGTGATCTCGCCGCTCACATTTCTCATTCTGATGGCGATCTTCGCCGCTGTGCTGCTCTGCTCAAAATATGTCTCGCTGGCTTCCTGCACCGCAACGCTCTGCGTCATCCCTGTGACGCTTGTGACGGAGCTCCTGCGCTGCAAGGGTGCATGGGGCATGCCTTGTCTTTATACCGCACTGATCGTGTGTGCGGCGTTTCTCATCGTCTGGAGCCACCGCGAGAACATCCGGCGCCTCAGAGCGGGCACCGAGCGCAGAATCGGAGAGAAAAAGCAGAAGGAGTGAATCTCATGCCGGTTCAGACGGATCTCAGGCATCCCTGCCGCAAGGCGTTTTTCTGGGCAGCCGTGCTGTTTCTCCTGAGCATGCTGCCCCTTCTGATTTCCTCGCACGGAAGGTATTTCTATTCAGGCGACATGAATGTGCAGTATGTGCCGTTTCTGTCCCATCTGAGCGAAATGCTGCACAGCGGCGGGCTCCCTGCCTTCGACTGGCAGACAGGGCTCGGCACCGATACGCTCGTGACCTACGGCGGCTATCTGCTCTCGCCCTTTTCGCTGGTGCTCTTTCTGCTCCCGCCCGCAGCGCTTCCTTACGGCATCACGCTGATGACCGCAGTGAAAATGGGCATCACGGCAGCGTCGGCGGCGTTCTGGTGCAGGCAATATGTGAAGCAGAACCGCACGGCATTCATCTGCGGCATGCTCTATGCCTTCTCGGGCTTCCAGCTCTTCAATCTGGTCTATCCCTTCATGGATACGGTCTGCCTCTTTCCGCTGCTGCTCTATGCCTTTGACAAGCTGGTGACAGAGCGGAAGCGGCTCTGCTTTGCGCTGCTGCTCGGCGTGAACGGTTTTATCAATTCGCTGCTGCTCTATGCGGCGTGTGTGTTCATCATGCTCTATTATATCGTGCGGGTCGCGTGCGGGTCGTTCCCGAAGCCGCGGCTCTCCGATTTCCTCTCGCTTGGCGTCGAATCGCTTGCGGGCGTGTTTCTCTCGGGGCTTTCGATGCTGCCCTTCGGCCTTGCGATGATGAACAATGCCCGCGCAGGGCTCCTGATCTTTGACGGCGATCTGCTGCTGTATCCCGAGCGGGGGACGATTCTGCGCATCGTGCAGTCGATGCTGCTGCCTCCGGAGATTGCAGGGCAGGGCTGGTATTTTGATGCGAGCATGCTCTCTGCTTCGGCGCCTGCGCTCTTTCTCCCGCTGTTCCTGATTGTCGGTGCGGCGGCTGTGCTGCGCCGTGACCGCAAAGCGTGGTATGCAAGGCTGATGACGGTCTGTGCCGTCTTTGCCTGTGTGCCGCTGCTGAACAGCATCTTCTCCACGCTGAATCTGCAATATTATGCGCGGTGGTTCTTCTGCCCCGTGCTCATTCTCGTGATGCTGACGGGCAAATATATTGAAGATATGGACACGCTGGATGCGAAGCCGGAATACCGCGTGACGGCGGCAGCGCTGGCGGTCTTTCTGGCAGTCGGGTGCTTTACGGTGCTGCCCCGCAGCGATCTCCCGGATTTCAGGCGCGCATGGATCTATGCGGCTGTGTTCAGCATTGCCTCAGTCTGTGTGCTCTGGCTGCTGATGCACCCGGAGCTGACGGAGAAAACGCGGCTCCTGCATCCCTTCCGCAGAAAAAATCTCCCGCAGATCACGGCTGTCTTCTGCACGATGCTTTTCTTCCAGAGCAACTTTTCCGCCGCGCAGGCGGAGGTCGGGGAGTATGCCGAGCGCTATCTTCGCACCTGTTACAACAGCGGCGTTCCGCTCAGCACCGGCGACAGCGGCTTTTACCGCATCCGCAGCAGCGGCACCGAGGAAATGAACCTCGGGCTCAGGGAGGGCATGCCGAATCAGTCGCAGTTCTATTCGACTGTCTGCGCCACAGAGAGCGCGTTCTTCGCCTATGCGGGTATCCCGCGGCAGCAGGGCTGTGAATCGAAGATGTCTGACGCTGCGCTCGCAAGCCTGCTCTCGGTGAAGTATGATTTCTTCCGCAATCTCCCGCTGACCGGCGGCGTGGCGGTTGAGCCGGAGGATGTGCTCCGCTCGAAGCTCTATGAAGCGCCCGGCTTCACGGATTATACCCTCTGCGGCAATTACATGGTCTTCCGCAATGACTGCTATATCCCGATGGGCTTCACCTATGACTGCGCCCGCCCGATCTCTTCCGTCCTGCCAAATACGGAGGCGGGGGAATCCGACCGCGTCAAGCGCCAGCGTCAGATGCTAAAGGCGATCTGGCTGACGGATGAACAGATCGAAAAATACGGCAGATTCCTCCCGCCGATCACGGATGATGTGTTTGACGATACCTCGGATGAGACCTATTTTGCGGACTGCGCAGCGCGTGCGGCTTCTGCCTGCGAGGTCTTTTCCCCCCGCGGAGACGGCTTTGATGCGGAGATCACGCTCCCCGAGGAGAATCTGGTGTTCTTCTCCGTGCCGGTGCAGGCGGGCTTTACCGCGTATGTGGACGGGCAGCAGACGGAGATTGAGTCCGTCTTCGGCGGGCTTTCGGCGGTGTATGTGCCGAAGGGGCATCACAGCATCCGCTTTGATTACAGGACGCCCGGTCTCAGGGCAGGCATTGCCGTGAGCCTTTGCAGCGCGGGCGTGCTTGTGCTGTATGCAGCGGCAGCATGGGTGCTCCGCAAAAAGTATACAGGGAGTAATAAAGGCACAGGAAAATTACACAAACCGTAATGCACATTTTCGGCGATATGCCGGATACGGCACCCTGTTTGCAGGCGTGAAAAAATGTGAATATATTGTGAATTGAAAACATACAGCGTTCCCCACAAATTTCCACACGGATTTTTGTGGGGAATTGCTATTATTTAAGCGGAAACTGCTTGAATAATTCAAAAACAGTTCATGAAATGTTCACATGTTATCCATATATTACTATCTGTTTTGTGTTATGATGAAAGTGTCGGATTCCGACCCAAAAATGAGAGGGATTTTTGGAGCGGACACACACAATTCTATATTTTTGAGAGGGGAATTTTACACATGAGACACACGCTGAAAACCCGTGTCGCAGCAGCCGCTATGAGCGCGGCGGTTGCGTTCACCCAGTTCGGCGGACTCGGCATCGCAGCTCCGGCTGCCGTCCATGCTGCGTCCTCCGACAACTACGCGAAGCTGCTGGAGTACAGCCTTTACTTCTTCGACTGCAATATGTGCGGTGCGAACACGGACTGTGCGATTCAGTGGCGCGGCGCCTGCCACACCAGCGATGAGGTCGTCGGCGGCTACCACGATGCAGGTGACCACGCAATGTTCGGTCTGCCGCAGGGCTATGCAGCTTCTACCATCGGCTGGGCATACTATGAGTTCCCGGATGCCTTCAAGCAGGCAAAGCAGGAGACCCACTTCAAGACAATCTTCAAGCACTTCACCGAATTCTTCAAGAAATCTGTCAAGATGAGCGGCGATACCGTCACGAGCTTCCTCTATCAGAAGGGCTCCGGCGTCACCGACCATCAGTACTGGGGCGCACCTGAGAAGCAGGAGCAGACACAGGGCAACCGCAAGATGTACTGGACCTCCAACAGCGCGTCCGACATCGCAGGCGACTACGCAGCAGCGCTCGCACAGGACTATCTGTTCTACGGCGACGCAGAGTCCCTGAAGATCGCAAAGGCGCTCTATAAGTTCTCGACCCAGTATAACAAGATCGAGACAAACGGTCCGGTCGAGGGCAAGGATACCTTCTACTACGCAGGCACAAATGCCAGCGCGCAGGATGAGCAGGAATGGGCTGCTGCATGGCTCTATCTTGCCACCAAGGATGACTACTACAAGCAGGAAATGGAAAGCCACAAGCATCAGTACCTCGGCTGGGCTCACAACTGGAACACCGTTGCACAGGGCGCTGAGATCCTCCGCGCAGAGATCAACGGCAACTGGGGCAGCTGCATGAGCTGGGCAGAAGGCTCGATGCAGGAGAAGATGGTCTCCGGCTACTACCACCTCGACAGATGGGGCAGCGCAAGACTGAACTGCGGCATGCAGCTCGCTCTGCTGGCTGCTGCAAACCGCGGCCACGGCAATTACTATGACTGGTGCAAGGGCCAGATGGATTACATCCTCGGCTCCAACCCGTTCAATGTCTGCTTCGTCACCGGCTTCGCTTCCAACTCCGCGAAGAACACCCACCACAGAGCAGCTTCCGGCTGGAACGGCTATGAGGAAATGGGCAACAGCACCGTTTACAGCCCGAACGGCCATGTGCTGATCGGCGCGCTCGCAGGCGGCCCCTACACCCCGGAGAACGGCGGCAGCCTCCAGTACACCGATTCCGTCAAGGACTATGTCGGCAATGAGGTCGCGGTTGACTACAACGCATGCCTCGTCGGCGCAGCAGCAGGTCTGCTCCAGAAGTATAAGACCGGCTCTCCCGACAGCACCATCACCGGCGTGAAGAATGTTGTCCTCGATGACGGCAGCTCGATCGTCACCCAGGATACCAACAACACCGAGCAGTCTCAGACCACCACCACGACCACCACGACCACCGGCGGCGGCTCCTCCTCTGAGGACGGCGTCTATGAGCTCAAGGTCGGCAAGGCTTACAACTACGACAACATGCCCGAGAATGACCGCATGATCGGCTTCAAGTATGAGGACTTCGGTCTCACCGCAGGCTCCTCCGAGAAGATCAAGAAGGTCGAGGTCAAGCTCTCCGGCAACGGTCTCAGCATCTGGCAGGGCGCATTCGGCTCCTCCACCACCGTCGCGGCAGATGACTACTGGACTATGACCGATCAGATGGAGAAGTCCCTGAACGGCAGCACCGGCACGATCACCTGGGAAGTCCCGGCTGCGACCGCAAATATCATCCAGTACGGCTACGGCGGAGAGGTCAAGATCGGCTTCTGGTACATCCAGAATTCGCAGTTCACGATTGATTCCGTGAAGATCTACACCGACGGCAAGGGCGCAACCACCCCGACCACCACGACGACCACTTCCACCACCACGACAACGACCACGACCACCACGACAACTACTACCACCACAACGACCACAACGACCACGACCACCACTTCCACCACCGTGAAGCAGGCAAACTTCCCCGGCGACGCTGACTGCAACGGCATCCCGGAGCTTGCGGACGCAGTGCTTCTTGCACGCGCCATCGGCGGCGGCACACAGCTCAGCGTGCAGGGCGCAGCAAACTGTGATGTGGACGGTCAGACGGGTCTCTCCAACAACGACCTGAAGATGATCCTCCAGGCGCTCGCAGGTCTCATCGAGCTCTGATCCCCTGCGCAGGGCACACAACACATGGCGAAAACACGGGTACGGCCCATCTGCGGCCGTATCCGCGTTCGCATATAAAAAATTTTTTGGGGGGATATCGAAAGATATCTCATTGACCCGGTTTCCGCAGGGTCAGGAAAGAGGAGGCGTTTACCATGCGGCAAAATTCCATTCTTCACAAGGCGCTTACCGTCGGCGTGAGCGCGGCGATGCTGGCAACCTCAGTACCGCTCAGCGGCATCTCTGTCTCAGCAGAGAGCAGCAACAACTACGGCAAGGCACTGGCACTCTCGCTCTATTTCTTTGATGCGAATGCCTGCGGCACAGGCATCACGGACGGTCCGCTCACCTGGCGCGGCGACTGCCACACCTATGACGGCGCGGCGCCGGTCTCTCAGGCAACAGGTCTCCCGAGCTCCGCACAGAGCCTCGCAGACCCCGACGGCGACGGCAAGATTGATGTGTCCGGCGGCTATCACGATGCGGGCGACCATGTCAAGTTCAATCTGACCATCGGCTTTGCGATGAACTGCCTTGCGGCTGCCGATTACCTCAATGACGGCGCCTTCAAGAAGGCGGGCTGCATGGATCACTTTGCCTATGTCTTAAAGCGCGGCGCGGATTATCTCATGAAGACCACGCTCCTGGACGGCAGCGGCAATGTGCAGGCGATCTGCTATCAGGTCTCCGATCTCGCCGACCACGGCTACTGGCAGTCTCCCGAGGTGCAGACCTATCAGCGCAATACCTACTGGATGTCGGCAGGCAACAACAACACGAAGATCTGCGGCGATATGGTCAACGGTCTCGCGGGCACGGCTTATGCGCTGAAGGACTATGACCCTGAGTATTCCGCGAAGTGCCTCAAATATGCAAAGGCGATCTTTGACTTCGGCAAGGCAAACAAGGGCAACAATCAGGAAGGCAACGGCGGCATGTACGGCAACAGCGGCGATTCGCAGGATGAATTCCTCATCGCACATGCGTGGCTCTGGCTGAACGGTGTCATGACGCAGCCGACCTGCGTGCCGAACAGCAAGCAGTATTCCTCCGAGTACGGCTCCGAATACGACGGCTATATCGTCTCGTGGGATAAGCAGTATCAGCTCTATTCCGCGATGATGTATAAGAAAACCGGCAACCAGTCCTATAAGAACGAGCTCCAGGCGGAGTTCAACGATCAGGCACAGGGCAGCGTCAGCAACTATCTGCAAAAGTACAATACCAAGTGGGGCTGGGGCAATTCCCGCTATAACTGTGCATGGCAGATGACCACGCTCATGCTCGCAGACGGCGACGCGAACTCCGATTACGCGAAGTGCGCACAGTTCCAGATGGATTATATCCTCGGCGCAAACAGCTACAACTACTGCTTCCTCGTCGGCTACACCGACTCTTACCCGACGCATTATCATCACAGAGCCTCGAACCCCGGCACCGGCGATGCGAATGCGGACACAGCGGCGAAGTATCCCTGCTACGGCGCGCTGATCGGCGGCCCTGATGACAGCGGCTACCGCGACACCACGGCAGAATACCGCTACACCGAGCCGGCGCTTGATTACAACGGCTGCTTCGCGCTCGCCTGCGCAGGTCTCTTCAATCTGTTCGGCGGCGACGGCTCCGCTGTGAAGGAGATCACGCAGAATGCGCCCGAGATCAACGACAGCTTTGTCTTCGGCAGCGGCAATTCGCAGGAGACTGAGACGACCACGACCACCACGACCACCACGACCACGGATGGATCCACCAACACCGTGATCGCTGATTATGCGACCCAGTTTGACTATGACAGCAACCCGATGCAGGTCGGCGAGCGGCGCATCATCCGTGCCTATGACCCGGCACCCGGTGCGAAAACACCGTCTGTGCTTTATATCAGCGGCCACTCCGACAACATTGAGGTGAATTACTCCGGCAGCGGCGATACCTTCTCCGTCACCGCACTGGCGCCCGGCGATGCCTATGTGACCGTCAACTGCGGCAGCACGGCGTTCTCCGGACAGTTCAAGATCCAGATCGTCGAAAGCTCGACCGGTTCTGAGGAAAAACTCAGCACCTTCCCCGGCGACGCAGACTGCAACGGTCTCCCGGAGCTCGCGGATGCAGTGCTTCTCGCACGCGCCATCGGCGGCAGCGCTGAGCTCAGCGTGCAGGGTGCAAAGAACTGCGATGTGGACGGCACGGCAGGCATCGGCAACGGCGACCTGACCCTGATCCTTCAGGCACTCGCAGGTCTCATTGAGCTCTGATCCTATGAACCCCGGATCGCGCATGGGAAACTGTGCGCGATCTGCGCATTCTATCATTTCAACACGGAGGAATAAGATGAAACACAACCGACTGCTTCTCTCTGCCCTGTTTTGTGCGGGACTGCTTGCTTCCGGCTGCGGCGATGCGTCCAGTGTCCCTGCGGAGCCCACGGCAAGCCTCGCGGAGACCACGACCGCTGCGGCGGAGACCACAACTTCCGCGGCGGAGACGACAACAGCATCCGCCGCTGAGACCACAGCTTCCGCGGAGACAACCACAGGCAGCACGGCAGCACAGACCGCGGAGACCGCCGCAGGCAGCACAGCGACAAAGACCGCCGGTTCCGTTACGGAGGAGCTCAGCCTGCTGGCACAGCTCGCAGACCGCATTGAGCACACCGACGACGCCGTGGAGCTGCACTATGCCTTTGAGGATGAGGGGCTGCGCATTGCGGGCGATCAGGTCATTCACGGCAGAAGCTATTATATGCGCAGCGAAACGCCCTACTACACGATCAAGGCATGCTCGGACGGCAATTCCGTCTGGATGATGCACGACGAGACAAAGACCTTTGCTCGCATCAAAGGCGATGAAGGGGAGGACCTCATCCCGGACACGATGGTGCCGGATTTCGATGAGATCGGCGAGGTGCTGGAACGCGGCACGGAGACATTCAAGGGCAAGGACTGCCGCTATGAGGACTACTACGAAGAAGACGGCGAAGATATGGCAAAGGTGCGCTATTACTTCGATGACAAGGGCGACATGCTCGGCATGAAGGCGCTCTCCGGCGAGGACGAGGGCATCATCTATGAGTTTGAGATGCGCGTCAATGAGAGCCCGGACCGCACGCTCTTTGCCCCGCCCGCAGGCTACTCCGAGGTTGATGAGAAGGAGCTTGTTCCCCGCGTGATGGCAAACTTCCTGGAAATGCTCGGCGGCGCAGCCGGCAGCACGGAAGACAGCGGCGATTGAATACAGATGATCCGCATATGTGCGCGTTCTGCACTGTGCGGATCGTTTCTTTCCCTTGACTTTCCTGCGATTTTATGGTATGATATATGATATAATAGATATAGTGGGCGCAGTGTATGCTCACACAGGAGGTTACTATGAAATTTGCAGACGGCTTCTGGCTGAACCGCCGCGGCTATTCGGTCGATTATGCGGCACAGCCATACAGTGTGACAGTCAAGGACAACAAGGTGTATGTCTATGCGACGGCGCAGCAGATCTATCACCGCGGCATGACGCTCGGCGGCGTGACCCTCACAATCGTCTATTCCTCGACAAAAGAGGATACGGTCAAGGTGCAGATTGTGCACCACAAGGGCGCTGCCAATCATGAGCCGAAATTCGAGCTCAATGAGGACCCGGGATTTGTCCCCGAGATCACCGAGACCGAGGATGCTGTGACGCTCCGCTCCGGCAAAACCGCCGTGCGCATCGCAAAGGGCATGAGCTGGAATGTGCAGTTTACCTATGACGGAAAGCACCTCACCGGCGGCGGCTGGCGTGCGGCTTCCTATATTCAGGAGAATGCCTATATGCACGATGCCCGCATGCGCGAAACGATGGACGACACCTTCTGGAGCATCCCGACCCCGCCGCAGAATGCCTTTGTGCGCGAGCAGCTCACGCTCTCCGTCGGCGAATATATCTACGGCTTCGGCGAGAAGTTCACGCCCTTTGTCAAGAACGGGCAGACCGTTGAGACATGGAACTCCGACGGCGGCACATGCTCCGATCAGAGCTACAAGTGCGTGCCGTTCTATCTCAGCTCCCGTGGCTACGGCGTCTTTGCAAACCAGACGGGCTATGTCAGCTATGAGGTCGCATCGGACACCGTCTCGAAGGTCAGCATGACCGTCCCCGGCGAATCGCTCGAATACTTCATCATCGGCGGCGCAAACTGCGCTGAGGTGCTGGAACACTATACCGACCTGACCGGCAAGCCTGCGCTCCCGCCCGCAAAGTCTCTGGGGCTCTGGCTCTCGACCTCGTTCACCACAAACTACGATGAGGAAACGGTCACAGGCTTCATCGACGGCATGAGCGAGCGGAAGATCCCGCTCCAGATGTTCCATTTCGACTGCTTCTGGATGAAGGCATTTACCTGGACGAGCTTTGAATGGGACGAGGAGATGTTCCCCGATCCGAAGGGCATGCTCCGGCGCCTCAAGAAGGAGAAGAATGTCGGCATCTGCGCCTGGATCAATCCCTATATCGCGCAGGAGTCCGCGCTCTTTGACGAGGGCGTAAAGAACGGCTATTTCCTGCACACGAAGGACGGCGGCGTCTTCCAGACGGATATGTGGCAGCCGGGCATGGCAATCGTGGACTTCACGAATCCTGCGGCCTGCAAGTGGTTTGCAGACGGCATCCGCAAGCTCTGCGCCGACGGCGTGGATGCGATCAAGACCGATTTCGGCGAGCGCATCCCGACCGATGTGGTCTATTTCGACGGCTCCGATCCGATCGCGATGCATAATTTCTACACCTACCTCTACAACAAGGTTGTCTTTGAGGCGCTCGAAAGCTGCGTCGGCAAGGACAAGGCAGTGCTCTTTGCACGCTCCGCAACCGCCGGCGGGCAGAAGTTCCCGGTACACTGGGGCGGCGACTGCGCTGCGGAGTATTCCGCGATGGCTGAGACGCTGCGCGGCGGTCTCTCGCTCTGTGCCTCCGGCTTCGGCTTCTTCAGCCATGACATCGGCGGCTTCGAGCAGACGGCTTCCCCGGATGTCTACAAGCGCTGGGTTGCGTTCGGCCTCATGAGCTCGCACAGCCGTCTCCACGGCTCCACCTCCTACCGCGTGCCGTGGGCATATGAGGAGGACGATCCTAAAAATCCCGAGAATGCGTGCGCGGTGCTGCGGTTCTTCACGAACCTCAAGGGAAAGCTGATGCCGTATCTCTGGGCACAGGCAAACAAGACCCATCAGACCGGCATCCCGATGATGCGCGCCATGTTTATCGACTACGCGGAGGATCCCGCCTGCCTGACGCTCGACCGTCAGTATATGCTCGGCGACAGCCTGCTCTGTGCGCCTGTCTTCGAGGAGAGCGGCGAGGTGCAGTTCTATCTGCCGGAGGGCGAGTGGTTTGATCTGCTCGGCGAAACCTCCGATACGCTCGTGACGGGCGGCAGATGGATGAAGCGTACCTGCAATTATCTCCAGATGCCGATTTATGTGAAGCCCGGCACGGTGCTTGTGCTCGGCGATTTCAAGACCGATGTGCTCTATGACTATCTTGAGGGCGCGACTGTCATCATCGCAGGGCTCCGGGACGGTGAGACCGCTTCTGCCGATATTTACAAGGCGGAGGGCGGCATCGACCTCACGATCACGGCAAAGCGCGAGGGCAATCATATTGATGTGACCTATCCCGCGACCGACCGGAAGTTCACGATCGCCGTCGCCGGCACGAACCGGAAGGTGAAGGCAGAACAGGGCGGCAAGACCGTCATCAGCCTGTAAGAAGGGCAAACCTGTATTCGTACAGTGAAAATTACAATCCGTGCGCGGACAAAGCGCAGAAGGGAGCAGCAACATGTCGAAGAAAAAGGATAAGGCAGCATTTGACTACATCTGGCGCGACAGAAAGCGTACATTTCTCGGTCTGCCGTGGAGCTTCACGACCTATTTCCTGACGGAGACCAAGTTCGTCACCCGCACCGGCTTCTTCAATCTCGATGAGGATGAGCTCGATCTCTACAAGGTGACTGACAAGAAGCTGAAGCTCCCGTTCTGGCAGCGGCTCGTCGGCTGCGGCACGATCATTGTCTTCGTGCGCGATTACGACACCCCCGAGAAGGAGATCCGCTGCATCAAGAATCCGCGCAAGGTGCTGCAAATGCTCGACAAGCAGATCAACGCAGAGCGCGACCGCTACAACACCCGCGGCAGAGACCTCTACGCGGCAATGGGCGGGATGCCCCCGCATCCGCATGATGTGCATGATATGCACGATGCACATGATGTGCAGGGCGATGCAGACTGCGGCTGCGGCTGCGAGCACCACGAGAACCAGTAACAGCAAACTATATCACAAATTGGAAGGGGAAATGTCCGGATGCTGGAATTTGTTACGGAGAAGATATCCGTCTGGGAGCGGCTTCAGGCGGAGTCACGCCCGATCTATCTCTACGGAATGGGAGACGGCGCACTGCGCATTCTCGCGGCAATGCGGACATTCAAGATTCCGGTGGCGGGTATTTTCGCAAGCGATGAGTTTGTCCGCGGGCATGATTTCGCCGGATTTCAGGTCAGGAAGCTCTCGGAGCTTGAGGCGGAGTGCGACGACTTTGTGGTCGTGCTGGCATTCGCCGTCTGCTCGCCTGCAATGATCGAGAAGATCCGCACGCTCGGGCAGCGCTACACGCTCTATGTCCCCGATGTGCCGGTCGTCGGCGGCGGGCTCTTCACGCGGAGCTACTGCGATGAGCATGCAGAGGAGATTCAGACAGTCTATCAGTCTCTTGCAGATGAGCGCTCGCGGCAGATCTACGGCAATCTCATCAATTTCAAGATCAGCGGCAATCCCGCCTATCTCACCGATCAGGTCGATACACGCGATGACATCTGGAACCGTGTGCTCTGCCCGACAAACCATGAGATCTATGTCGATCTCGGTGCCTATAACGGCGACACGATCCGCGAAATGCTCGAATATACACGCGGAAAGTATCACCGCATCATTGCGGTCGAGCCGGACAAGAAGAATTACAAGAAGCTCGTGAAATTCGTCGGCGACACGCCCTCTGTGCAGTGCTATCAGTGTGCGGCATGGTGTGTGGACACCGAGCTGCCCTTTGCTTCCAGGGCGGGGCGGCAGTCGCAGGTCGCGATGGAGGGCATGGCCACGCCCGCACGCGCTGTGGATAATCTGCTGGCGGGCAATCCCGTCACGCTGCTGAAGGTGGATGTTGAGGGTGCCGAGCGGGAAGCGCTCTGGGGCGCAAGCCGTTCCATTGTGCGCTATGCACCGAAAATGATGATCTCGCTCTATCACCGCAACGAGGATATTTTCGAGCTGCCGCTGCTCGTACACCGCATCAATCCGCGGTATAAGCTCTATATCCGCCATCTGCCGTATATCCCCGCATGGGAGACCAATCTCTATGCGGTCTGCGATGACAACGGGCAGTACGGCAACGCACAGTACGGCGACTGAACCAAAACAAGATGCCCCTGATACTTCGGTATCAGGGGCTTTCTGTATGTATACAGCATATCGTTTGTATGAGGGCGGCGTCCTCATGATAAATCCGTCGGAGATACCGCTTTACTCCTTGCGGCGTTTGGTGCATGCGGCGGCGGCAAGGAGCGATGCGATGCCCGCTGCGAGCATGCCGGTCTCTGCACGGTCGCCGGTTTTCGGCGGGGCTGCGGTCGTTGTGCCGGCAGCGGTTGTGGCTGCGGCAGTTGTCGTGGTGACGGCAGCGGTGGTTGTGGTGGTTGCCGATGCAGCTTCGGTCGCTGCGGTTTCGGTTTCAGCGGGCTCGGCGCTGTCCAGTTCCCAATAGAATACAAGATTTTCGTCAATGTCATTCTCCTGCATATAAGTACGCAATGCAGAAAGGAAGCTCTCCTTCTGTCCGTAATAATACTGCACAATGACTTTATCTGCGTAGAACTGATGGGTCAGACCGTATTCTTCGTTTGCAAGGTCATCTGTGCTGCGATAGACCCCTGCACCGGAAAACGCTGTGTTCTGCGCTGCCTTCTGTGTGTCGATATAAGAATTCAGAAGATCATAAACACGCTCCAGTGTCTCAGCCGGAACAGTCGGTGCAAGCTGCAATTCGGTGATGAGGAATCGGGCTTGATCCACGCCGCCGTTTTCGCCGGTGAAGATATTGTTTTCGTTCATAAAGCGGAGGATCGAGCGCGGGAACTGCTGATTCTCCGTGGTCGTTTCATCGCTTGCCGTGATGTCATATTCCAGAATCAGCTTATCATCAAAAGCGCCGGGCTCTCTGCCGAGCTTTTCAGCGTATTCATCAGGATAAAATACATTTGCGGAGCGGAAGCAGGGGTTCCCGTTTGCCTGTTCTTCGGCGATGTACTGTTTTAAGAGCTGATAGGCACGCTCGGTTTCGGCGTCCGCTGTTTCTTGTGATGCGGCGCTAGGTGCCGGCGCATCTGTTTCTGCGCTTGCGGGAATCGCAGGTGTTCCGAGTGAAGCAAGCAAAACTGTGCAGGCTGCAATTATTGTCAGATACTTTTTCATTGTCACCATTCCTTTCTTATCCGATATGTGAATTGTTCAGGAAGAATCTGAGAACCGGGAGTGTTATACGAGTGCCGCGATGCCAGCTTCCGTTATCTTGGAAATGAATGTCATCCATCCATCGGAATCACCTCTCTTTACCCATTGAGACGGAAAAAACGCCGGAATGGTTACAGCTTTCTGCAATTTTGTATCTATGCACAAAAACCGCACCCGGAAATTGTGCATCCCGCCTTGCTGCGGCATTTTCCTTCTATATACACACGTTTGAAACGCCCGAAATATCACACCCCGCGACGCCGTTTTTTCACTTTTGTATACATGCACAAAGCACAGCGCGGAAAACTGTGCGTTCTGCAAAGGTATGCTGTTATCTATATTATATCACAAAAAAACGATTTGTCAACACCTTTTGTACGCATTGCCGAAGAAAAGATGCGCGATGCTGCCGGAAAGTTTACGATTTTATGAAGAAAGCGCGGCTTGCCTTGCTTTTTCCTGCGGGATATGGTATGATATAGCATATGATACAAAAACTGTATCTCATTTTGCACGAATCCTACAAAGGCGGTCGGCGGAAAAACCGTGCCGCACAGCCTTCACAGATACAGACTACCGAAAGGAACCGCAAGCGTATGAAGCAGCGTCTCCGCGCGGATCTCCGGGCAGCGATCCCCGCGTGTATCGTCACATTTCTCGTATTCCTGCTCTGCGGCAGGGCATACGGCATTTTCCCCTGCGGCAGCAAATCCATCGTCTGGTGCGATATGGAGCAGCAGGCGGTGCCGCTTTTGCAGCAGATGAAGCAGCTCCTGCTGAGCGGCGAATCGCTCCGCTATTCTCTGCTGGATGCGGGCGGCATGGAGTTTTACGGCATCTTCTTTTTCTTCCTGAGCAACCCGCTCTCGTTCCTCGCGCTCTGCACCGATCTCCCGGCGGATCTGCTGGTCAATCTGCTGGTGTTCATGAAGCTCTCGCTCTGCGCCTTTACCGCGGCAGTCTGGCTGCGGCACCGCATCCCGGAGCTCCCCGCGTCTGCGGTCGTGCTCCTCTCGGTGATGTACGGCTGCTCGGGCTACGGGCTGCATTATTACCAGAATCTCATGTGGCTCGACATCATGGTGATGCTCCCGCTGCTGATGCTCGCGCTCCGGCGGCTGCTTTACGGCAAGGGGAAATACCGCGCTGTGCCGTATTTTCTCGTGCTCTGCGCGATGATGGCGCTCTGCTTCTATCTCTGCTACATGATCATCGTGTTCACCGTGCTCTATGTTGGTCTCTCGCTGCGGTATACCGTGCGGGCAGAGCAGCGCGGCGGGACGGCACGGAAATTCTGGGCGGCAAGCATCTCCGCCGCCTGCGTGACAGCCGTGGTCTGGATCCCGTGTTTTTTGCAGGTGATGCACTCCGCACGCAGCTCCAGCACAGTCTCAAAGCTCATGCACGCATGGCTGGTCAACAATTTGCAGGATAAGCTCATGCTGCTCGGATGTACGGCGATCGTCTTTGCCGTGCTCCCGACGCTCTTCCGCGGCGCAGATGCCGCCCGCAGAAAGCGCGACCGCGGTCTGACCGTGCTCTTTCTGCTTGCGCTCCTGCTCGATCCTGTCAATATGATGTGGCACACGGGCAGCTATCAGGCGTTTCCGTTCCGCTGGGGCCTGATCCCGGTGCTGCTGCTGCTAACAAGAGCCGGGGAGCAGCTTACGGAGCACAGCCGCGACAGCGTCCCTGCCGCAGAGCCCTCGAAGAAGCCGGTTCTCCTGTGTCTCCTGATCATGCTGCTCGTGACGGTCTCCGATGCGCTGCTTGTGCGCTTTGCCGGCAAGCATGTCACGGCATATGTGTCCTCGCTCTGGGTCTCGTTCCCACAGTTTTTCCTGATGCTTATTCCGCTGGTGCTGCTGATCATCGGCTATGTGCTGCTGCTCTGGTATTATCAGACGCGGCAGATCTCGCTCCGGCTGACGACCTTCCTTGCGGCGCTGTTTTTCTGCTGCGAGTTCGCGATGAATTTTCACTGCTTTGTCGGTGCGGCGGCAGATGACGATGTGCTCTTTGCGCAGACAATGTCTGCGGCGGATGCGTTCCCGGAGGATGCGGATGACCCGCTCGCGCGTGTGCGCCTGACACGGAAATATGCACATGCGAATATGGTCGGTGCGGTCGGGGTGCCGACGCTTGCACACTACACCTCCATGACGCGGGACGATGTGATGCACGGTGTCAAGCGTGCAGGATACAGCTCCTACTGGATGGAAATCAACTCCACAGGCGGCACGGTGCTCTCCGATGCGCTCTGGCATATCCGCTATCTGCTCGGCACACACGGCGACCTGCCCGCACGGATGAAGAAGCCCTGGACAGACGGCAGGCTCGCGCTTGCGGTGAATCCCGATGTGCTCCCGTCTGCGTTCACGCTTGATGCAGCGCCCGGTGAGATCGCAGCGCTCCCGATGGGGCAGCGCGCCGACACGCAGCGTTTCCTCGCGGAGCATGTGCTCGGCGACGCTTCGGTTGTCACGGCGGATCAGCCTGTCTCGGAGCTGAAGGGCGTCACGCTGGAGACCGACGAAAACGGCAATACCGTCTGCACGCCGGAGGACGCAGAAACCGAGGGTGAGATCGTCTGGCATCTCTTTATCCCGGAGCGGCAGGCACTCTATTTTGACCTCTATTCCCAGACGGCGACCGACCTGAAAACGCCCCGTGACGGTGCGGTGCGCGTCTCCGTGAACGGCAAGACGCTGGAATCTGAGTATCCGATGCAGAACCGCAACGGTCTGCTGCATCTCGGCGATTTTGACGGCAGCTATGTGACCGTGCGGGTATATGTGAAAAAGGCGTTTACCTGCGAGAGCTTCGGTGTCTTCGGCATCCGCCTGGAGCCCTTTGAAGCGGCCCTGGAAGAAGCAGAGGGCTGTGATGTGACATACAGCCGCGGTGTCTATACAGCGGAGATCAATGCAGACACGGAGAAAACGCTCGTGTTCTCCGCAGCGTATGACGAAGGCTTCACGGCGACGGTCAACGGCGAACCTGCGGAGGTCTTCCGTGTGCTTGACTGCATGCCTGCCGTGCGGATTCCGGCAGGGGAGAGCCGTGTCGTGCTGACCTATCATGTCTGCGGGCTGAAGCCTGCGCTGCTGATTGCGCTCTGCGGGCTGCTGCTGATTGCAGTGTTCCTGCTGTGTCTGCGCTTCCTGCCGGAGCGTGTGCTGAACGCCGTCGGTGCGGTGAGCGTGAAGCTGACGCATCTTGCCTACGGCGCCGTGGTCGCGGGGGTCTATTGCCTGCCGCTGGTGCTCTGGCTGATCGGCGCGGTGCGTTCTCTGCTGCAATAAAAATGTCCCCGGTTCTGACGGTGAACCGGGGGCGTTGCTGTGTCTGTGATTTTCGGTTATGCGTGCTTGTCGCGCTCTGCAACGGCAAGGCGGTCGCAGCGCTCGTTCTCCGGGTGACCGGCGTGCCCCTTGACCCAGACGATTGTGACCTTGTGCTTTGTGAGGAGCGGGAGCATCTGCTCCCAGAGGTCGGCGTTCAGTGCGGGCTTTTTGTCCGCCTTGACCCAGCCGCGTTTTTTCCAGCCCCAGACCCAGCCCTTGCCGATGCTGTCCGCGACATATTTGCTGTCGGTTGTGAGCGTGACGGCGCAGGGGGTTTTGAGTGCAGAGAGCCCCATGAGCACGGCGGTGAGCTCCATGCGGTTGTTGGTGGTCTGCGGCTCGCCGCCGGAGAGCTCGCGTTCGTGGGTTTTTCCGGCGCTGTCTGTAAAGCGGAGGATGGCGCCCCAGCCGCCGGGGCCGGGGTTGCCGCTGCATGCGCCGTCGGAGAAGAGCTCGACTGCGGGGAGAGAATGCTGTTCCGGCATAAATACGGTTGTTCCTTTCGTGGATTTAGATAAATCAGTCTTTGGTGGGGAGCAACCCCACCACCGCCGCCGCTGGCGGCGGTCCCCCTCCCCTTTCAGGGGAGGCAAGTGAAAGCGCTCCTCAAAGGCTGGGAATTCTTCGTTCTTGGCTCCCCTGAAAGGGGAGCTGTCAGCGAAGCTGACTGAGGGGTTAAACTCTGATTTATTTCGGTTATTGTCCGCGCTTCTGCTGATATTCCCGGAGGGCGGAGAGCAGCTTCTCCGGCTGCATGACCCACGCGACGCGCACATTGTTCTGATCGAGGATACGGTAATGCGACTGGAGACCGCTTGTGCGCTGCTGCTGGAGCCGCCAGCCTTCGACCGAGAAGATGTTGTCATACCAGACATTGCCGCCGAGCGTCGGGAACTGCATGTTCGGCGCAAAGCTGTCTCCGTATTCCCGCACGAATGCTGCGAGCAGGTCTGCATGCGGGAAGAGCTCTGTCATCAGCGCCGTGATGACGGTATTGTATTCCTCGCGTGTCTGCGGTTCGCCCGAGAAGCCGCCGAGCGAAGTCTTTGTGTCGGCATAGCCCTGCTGCATGTGCTTCTGAATCTTTGTCTGCGCGAAATTCAGCGTGCTCGAAATGAGATTGCCCATCGGATTGATCGGCTTTACCAGCGTGAATGTGCAGTCGGGATAGCGCGTCGTGAGATCGGAGGCACCCTTGCGGAGAATGCCCGGTGCCTGCCCGCCGTAGACCGTGAACTGATGCCGCAGCGAGACAATCAGCATGTCGCGGTGCCCCTGTGCATAGCAGGGGGAGATGCACATATCGCCCTCCGCCGTGCCGCTGCCGTCCTTGTATTCTGCGCCGAGATAGCGCTCCGGCGCGTAGATATGCGGAATCGCGGAGGAGGCAAGCAGCAGCGTCCGGATGCTGTCATCGGGGAGACCGTTCAGCTCGAAGAACACCGGCTGCCCGCTCTCGACATGCTGCACGCTGACATGAATGCGCAGCGGAGAATTGCGGATGCGCTCGAGCGGGAGCTGACTGATCATGCGGATGAGACCGTCACGCGAGAAGAATGCCCCCTGTGCGCCGAGTGCCAGCAGGTCGGAAGGGCGGATGCTGTTCCAGAGATCCCGCGCAAAATCGAGATCGCCGAGCGCATAGAGCACAGCATTGAGCGCGCCGACGGAGCAGCCTGCAACACAGCGGATCTCACTGAGCAGCGGTGTCTCCTGAAGCGCCTGCCAGGCGCCGATCTGGAATGCACCCTTTGCACCGCCGCCGCCGAGCAGCAGGGCAGTCGGGTGCGGTCTTGCGGGAAGTACAGGTTGTGTTGTCATAGTCGTTCCTTTCTCTTGTGCGGAATGCGCCGCGTCAGTCAAACCATCTGCCGTTATATCTGATCTGTGCGCAGTGCATGACAAGGATGCCGGCGAGAAATCCGGCGGTCAGCGGGATCCACCAGAGCTTCAGCGAAAAAAGCATCATGACACCGGCAAGGCAGAAGCCGGCGCCCGGCAGGGTCATTCCGAGCCCCATCCGCTTTGTGTATGCCGGGATGTCCTCCCTGCGGACATGCTTTCGGTGATATGCATGCAGCAGAGAGAGCTTTTGCTGCTTCCGGAGGATGTGCCCGAGGATGATGAACAGAATGCCGACCGCCGAGAGTGTGATGCATCCGATGATCATGGCGGCTCCTTTCCGGCTTACAGCGGGAGCTGCGCGCTGCCCGTCTGTGTTTCGTCGGGTGTGAACGGGATGTTTTCGTCGATGACCGACTGCCCGTAGATATCGGTGATGCGGAAGGTGAAGGGACCCTCGCCGAGCCCCGATTCCGCAAGGAAATAGTTGTAATTCTGCCGCGGAAGCGCCGTGAATGTGCCGTCAGCGTTTCTGACCTCCAGCGTCTCGATCGGGTAGCGGTGATTGAGTACCTGCACGCCGCACCAGTAGGGGCTGCTGCCCTCCTTGTAACGATACTGCATCGGCGCGTTTTCTGCGGTGTCGAGGGGAATGATCTTCCAGGAGACCGGCACTCTGCCCTTTTCGGCGGGCGCGATCAGCGGAAAGGCATCCACATAGAGGTCGAGATCGCCCTTTTTGCCCTCGGGCAGCAGGTCCGTGACGAGCACGTTGATCGTGCCGAGCTCGCCGGTGACCTCAAGATAGGCGCCTGCCAGCTCCGCGGTGTTGTAGTCAAATATATTCATTGCCGTGATCCAGTGATCTGTCGAAACAGGGTCAAGCATCGCACAGCCGCCCTCATAGCCGCCGCCGTAGAAGGTCGCTTCGCCCGTGTGGACAGTGCCCTTCGGCTCAAGAATCCATGTTTCTTCCTCTGCCGTGTCAAGTGACTGTACCATCAGGCGCCAGTCCAGCAGCGTGACAGCGCCGTCTGCGTCAAGATCGCAGGGGACAGCGTCCCCGTCCGGGCACTCTGCCATGTATCGGAACAGCCGGACTGCATCCGCGAGGGTAAAGCGCATGGACGGTGCTTCTTCCGCGGAGACTGCGGGCATGCTGTCTGCCGCTGCCGCAAGCATCACGGCGGACAGCAACGCTGCGTATTTCCGTGCTTTCATCCTTGGCTTTCCCCCGCTTTCCGTAACTTCCAATTAAGAAAAATGTTCCTGCGATAAATCAGAATTTAGCTATCCAGTTTTTTAATAAACGCCTTCATATCCTGACTGATTCTTTCATAGGCATAGTTATGCACATAATGCCCGCAGTCAAGCTGGATCAGCGTGCCGTCTGAGGAAGCATCGACCATCGCCTGCATCCCGCCTATCCAGTATTCATCATTTGAGGGTTCGTTTGAAACGTACAGCATCATGGGAACTGTCGGCAGCGGGGCGGAATTGCGTTCATCGTTCAGGGCGATGATGTTTTCAACATTGCCCTCATTCTGCATCGTATCATTCATATTTTTGTGACAGGCGATCTCTTTATAGATCGCGCAGTCATCATCTGAGAGCGCACCTGATTCGCTATAGTCAAACAGGCGGACAATTCCGGTCGCTTTCATAAACTTTGCAAGCCCGCGCAGGAACGAATAGCCGGAATCACTCTCTTTCAGTTTCTTGACGTCCATACAGTGCAGCGTACACATATCCAGCCCGACGATTGCTTCGACCTCATCGGGATATTCCTGCGCCCAGCGGGTCGCCTCATAGCCTGAAAATGAATGCGGGCACAGCACATACGGCGCTTGGATGCCGCACTTTTCGAGTGCCTCCCTGTCCTGCCGGAGGATCGTGTCAAGATCGCGTTCGCCGTCAACCAGATCGCTGAAACCGTAGCCGAATTTTTCCACAACAACGATTTTGTATTTGTCGGAAAGCCTGCTGAACAGCGGCTTGAAATCCAGGATCGGTGAGGCAGTACCATGACCTGACAGAAACACGACCGTGTGTTCTCCCTCGCCTTCGGTATAAATGCTCATATTGTGGCCGTCCACCTCAACAAGCTGTCCAAGCGGCGTTTCGTAGAGGGCTTTGTTTTTTTTCAGCATGATCTGATTGTATACAGTCATAATTACAAGGAATAACGCGATCAGAGCCAGAAGTCCGAGGAAAACTTTTCCGATGATTTTGAATGCTTTTTTCATATGATCCGATTCCTTTCAGCATGAGACATTCCCATTTCATACTGTCAATCACGCGAGTAAAATACATCCCGCAAATGCAGACAGGAACCGCGGTATGCCAGCGGGTGCTGTCTCCAAATTCCGATTTATATTAGTAACTGTGAAATGGTTATTTCTATTATCGCAGATTTTTTGCCGAATTGCAAGCCTGTGAAGCGAATTTGGTGAAAGTGACAAAAATATGGGAAAGAAAAAAAAGTTGGGAAAAAGACTGGATTTTTGTGGGATATTATGCTATAATAGAGTATATCCGGGTTCAGAAGGGGCGAAGTCTGCCCGCTGACTGTTCGCCGGTAACAAAGAATGGAGGTTTTTCCAATGGGCAAAAAGTATTGTTACCTCTTCTCTGAGGGTAACGCAGACATGCGTGAGCTGCTCGGCGGCAAGGGCGCAAACCTGGCTGAGATGACCAAGATCGGTCTCCCGGTTCCGCAGGGCTTCACCATCAGCACCGAGGCGTGCACACAGTACTACGAGGACGGCCGTCAGATCAATCCTGAGATCATGGCTGAGATCGAAGAGTACATTGTGAAAATGGAAGGCATCACCGGCAAGAAGTTCGGCGACAAGGAGAACCCGCTCCTCGTTTCCGTCCGTTCCGGCGCAAGAGCTTCCATGCCCGGCATGATGGACACCATCCTGAACCTCGGTCTGAATGAGACCGTCGTTGAGACGATGGCTGCAAAGTCCGGCAATGCGCGCTGGGCATATGACTGCTACAGAAGATTTATCCAGATGTACTCCGACGTCGTT
>JAEEGL011918992.1_pt1 | contig 104215 bp, 83 predicted proteins | sample 9134231 | NCBI WGS metagenome assembly JAEEGL01 (sample SAMN16246548, study PRJNA631951) | gut metagenome | biome: gut microbiome; feature: rumen; material: fiber-attached | host: Bos | place: Iran: Karaj | collected 2018-10 | reverse complement strand
TGCTGGAGCTGGGTCTTGATTTCAAGGCGGGACGTTTGCGCGTCGGCGGTTGATGTGCTACATTTAAGCATGTGACGTTTTCTCCTATGTTGTTTGTTTTTGGTTTACAGTAACATAGTGCGGAAAACGTCACTTTTCCACTCCCACTCGGGAGTGGAGGACAGATGCCCTAATCGTAATACCTAAAATGCATAATGGCCCTTCTAGGGGCCTTCTGGCGCGCTTCTGCAATTTTCGCATTGGGTAGAAAAGCGGCCTTTGGGGCCTTTCACATATTGCAAAGAATGCAACATCTGGTTTCCGGGCCTCTAGGAGAAGCTGAGTGCCGTCGCCAAAAGGAAACTGCTGGCGGAGGCGACGGCGAGCTTCTTCTCGCGCAGGAGATTTGATCATCGTCCTTCCATCTTCCCAAGATGCAAGGGCAACTATGCCCCCAACATGCGGCACCACTTCCGTGCAGAAATGTCTAAACCCCTGCCTGTCATAAAGTTATAGAGGGCGGTCTCCAACACCTTGCCAATGCGGTCCCAATCGGGGGCCCCTTCTTCCACATACCGCAGTTCATTGAGGGCGAAGCGGGGATGGCAGGGCGGTTCCGTGACTGTGATGCCAAATTGGGCCGGATTTTTGGCGATGACACTATGGGCCGTCAATGCGAAGCGGTGCCAGAAGGCGGACTGAACCAACCCTTTGGCGAAACAGCCGCGGACGAAGTCCAAGGCGTCCAGAGCCTCGTTTTTTGTTTCTGTCGGAAAAGCATACATTAGATAGGTATGCACAAGAATGCCCGCGTCGGCAAACGCCTGAAAGACCCGCAGTGAACTGGATAGCGTGATGCCTTTGTTCATCAGCTTGAGAAGACGGTCGTTGGCGCATTCCAACCCGCCACTGACGGCGATGCAGCCGGCGTCTGCCATCAGTTGGGCGATTTCCGCCGTAAACGCCGTCTCGAATCGGATGTTCCCCCACCACGAGACGGCCAGTCCACGGCGGAGAATCTCCTTTGACACGGCGGCCAGAAGGGAGGGTGCGAGGGCTTCGTCTGTGAAGTGGAAGCCAGTCTGTCCGGTTTGCCGAACCAGCCGCTCCATGGCGTCCACAATGTCCGACGGCGTTCCGGGGCAGTAGCGGCAAATGTAGTCCAAAGCCACATCGCAGAAGGCGCAGCGGTGCCAATAGCAGCCTTGGGCCAGCTGCATCTTCAGCCACGTGCCATCGGTCCAGATGCGGTGCAGAGGATTGGGCATTTCCACGACAGACAAATAGTCTGAAATCATAAGACCTTCATAATCAGGAACTAATGGCATTTCAGCCTGGCCGTTCCCCGGCGGCAGCAGAGTGCCGTCTCGCGTTAGCAAATGACCTGGAACATCTCGGTCTCTCTCCTCGGCGGGGCGGAGCTGGCCTTTCATCAGCGCCGTCAAGGGGATGCACCCTTCATCATAGGAAAGGACATGGACATAGTCAAAGATGCGCATGTCCTCAATGTCCCGCAGCTCCGAATTGACATAGCCGCCCCCAAGGACAATTTTGATTTGCGGCGCTGTCCTGCGGATTCGTTTTGCGATGCGGAGGGCGCCATAGAGGGTGCCGGGGAAAGGCACGGTGATGCCAAGGACTTCCGGCGGCTCGCCTTCGGTCAGCAGACTGTCCGCCAGCTGATCAATGAGCTGGTCCACATAGGTGGGTTTTGGACGGTTCAGCCGATTGTGCAAAGGGGTGAAGGAGGGAAGAGAGACGGCAAGCCGCTCTCCATAACGGCCAAAGGCGAAATCGGGATCCAGGGCCTGGGAGAGGAACGATGACACATCGTCAAGATAAAGGGTGGCGAAATAACGCGCCTTGTCCGTGATGCCCATGGAGCCGAAGCTGGCGGCCATGGCGCCGCCGTTTCCATCGCCGCCAGTTTGGGCGTCCTCTTCATCCATGGCGGCGAAGAACGGTCCCTCCGGAAGGAAGGTTCGGGCAGCCAGCCGCCATGCCAACGCGGAATTTTTCCCCTGAAGGAAACGGATGACCGGAAGAATGGTCCGCTTGTAGTCCTCAATGCTGTCCAAAAAGAAGGCCAAAGGGTCATCATCGCCGCCCCCGCGATGCGCCGCGGCGGCCTGGGCAGCCGTATCCAACGTCTCTGGCGTGAACATTTTCAACGCCAGCTCCAAGGACAGATCCCGCTGCCGTGCATCAATGCCCTGCCGTTTCAAATAGCCGGTCAGCACCGGCGTGGCCGGATAGGGAGTGTTAGGCTGAAGCAGTGGAGGGGTGACCAGCAGGATATTCATGGGGTGCCAGAGGCGGCCAGCCGCTCGCGCATGGGAATCAGCAGGGAGTCCGGCACATGGTAGTGGCCGCCGTATCCATATCCGATGCTGATGTTGGGCATGTTTCGTCCATGGAAATCCGTGCCGCCGCTGACCAGCAGACCGAACTCCTTGGCCAGATTGAGCACATGGCCAGTCCGCACTTGCGTATGCTCCGGATAATACGCCTCAATGCCGTCCAGTCCATAGGGCATCATCTCCTCAATGCGCCGATGGCATTTGGACAGCGTCATGCTGTTGGCGGTCATGGGATGGGCCCAAATGGCCAATCCGCCGGCGTCGTGTATGGCCTGGATGCAACGGGACACGGGAGGAAGCTGCCGGCCCACATAAGCCGTCTTGCCCCTGCCAATGTAGCGCTCAAAGGCGTATTTGGCGGTGTAGCAATACTTATGCGCCACCATGGCGTTGGCGATGTGGGGTCGGCCAATGACGGTCCCCGGCGGCACCATGGCGATGACCTCCTCCAATGTCAGGGGCTTCCCCAATTTGGTCAATTTCTCCAGAATCTTCTCATTGCGTTCCTTTCGTGCAAGTTCCTGCTCCTTCGCAAGTTCCAGCAGCGCGGAACCCTTACGGTCCACAAAGAGCCCCACAATGTGCAGGTGTTCACCGCATTCCACAACGCCGGCCAGCTCAATGCCCGGAATGCATTCCAGCTGGGGAAACTCCTTGGCGGCCTCCTGGAACAGCTCCAGTCCCGCAACCGTGTCATGGTCCGTCAAGGCGATGGCATGGATTCCCATGGTCGAGGCCAGCCGTGGAAGATCGCAAGGGCTGACCGTTCCATCTGAAGCTGTGCTATGACAGTGTAAATCAATCATTTGCAAATCCTGTAGCGAAAAAGTCCGCTATGCGGCGGCTCCTGCCTTCGCGGCGGCGGCCTTTTTCATGAAAAGGACAATCAGGGCGACCGCCACGGCCAGCAGCAGCACGCCAAGCACGGGACGATAGGCAATCCATGCCACAGCGATGGTCACCACCGCGCAGACTCCCGCCACAACACCCGCCACCAGAGACGTGCCGATGTTGCCGATCTTGCCAAGGAAGGGCACCACATCCGCAAGAACCACCAGCGGGGCAAAGAACATCTTGACGCCAATGAACATCAGCAGGAACCCAAGCAGACGCAACAGCCACGTGATGAGGGTGTTAGCTCTTTTGGCGGAGGCAAACATCTCCTGGGCGCTGCGAAGGCCGTCCTGCACAAGAAGCAGCGTGTTGCCGTTCTTGGCCACATATGGCACAAAGGAATCCCCCTTCTGGACGGCGACCAAACTGATCTCGTGGGGCAGAATCATTGACACTGTCACCCGCAGGTCTCCAATCTGCGGAGCGGCGGAAGAGCCGGCCGCTCCTCCTTCCGTCGCCGCTCCATAGGGAATGTAGACAGTGCTTCCATCGACGGTCGCCCCTTTGCCCAACTCCGCCGGAAGGACGGTGTCTGCGGAAAACGCATAGGGCTTCTGTTCGCCTATCCTCTTGATGATGTCCGATGTGAGCCGAAAGGCGCCGAAACGGACATTGTCCGCGAAGACCGCCTTGTCTCTCAGACTTTCGCTGATGGCACCCACGTTCTTGTTGGCGGTACGGGCTTCAGGATCCTCGAAGGAGTTGGAGTCAACCGGCTGCCGAACCCATTCCTTTTCATAGGTATAGGTGGTTTCCTCTTCCTCCGAGCCGCCCAGTTTCTTCTTGGTTTTGGAGCTGCTGTGCTCCACCCATTGGTAGATTTCCGTCTCGGCAAACAGCGCAATGGCGTTGGCACGAATGCCCAACACGGGAAGAACCAGCTCATCCGCCGTCTCAGCCTGCGCGCTGGCATGGATAAGCGTCCCCTCGTTGGCCGCCTCCACGGTGTCCGCGCTGACGGACACCACATTGCTCTCCCCTTCCTTCAACGCGCGGGTTTGGCGCACCGCCCGCCCCTCGTTCATCCACAGCACCGGAAAACCCGCCACAAACAGTATGATTCCAATGAAAATCCCCTTGACGGCATTTCCCAAACGGCTTCCCCACGAATGGGTGGTTGTGGTTTTGTAATTTGCCATTGCAGAACTCCTTAGTCTATCCCGTGTTGCCTTGGTCAATTGACGGATGGCCGTGGCGCTTCCCCCAATGATTCCACGCGACGGCCATGAATCCATTTCATCATGTCCAAGGACTTAATATGATGGACATTTTCTCCTTGTCAACGAAAAAGCCGCTCCTTTCCAGCTCATTTCCTCCACCAGCGGCTCCATCAATCCGATTGGCGTCGTCACAGCTCCTTCAGGCGGATGCCCTTGCGATAGGCGGCCTCCCGGACGACCGCCAGCAGGAAGCGCTGGCGGAAATAGGGAAGCGTTGGCAGGGCGATGGTGGTGCGGAGGTCCACCTCGTCGTCGCCGGCGCCGGCGTCGTTCTCGTCCCTCGTCGCCTTGTTCCGAAGACATCTGACGGACTTCAGCTCGCTCCAGGCCCATTGTCCGTTTCGGCTGGTGTTCTGAAGTCCAATGCCGGTGGAACGCGCCGCATCCATGGAGACAGGGCGGAACCATGTGCTGCGCAGGATGATGCCGTTTTCATGGATGCGCAGCATGACCGTGCCAAAGAGACTATGGAGGACGGCGCCTAACATAAGGGCCGTTCCTGCAAGAAAGGGGATTCCGAACAGGGACTGTCCAAGACTGAATTCCCCTTTGTAGATCTGCGTGCCATAGAGCCCCCCGAGGGAAAGTCCGCTCCAAAAGCACATGAAGGGGATGAGAAAGAGGCAGGTGGCCCGGGACTGGTGGGCGATGACGATGATTTCCCGCCCATCTTGCTTGAGGGTCACCCCTTTGGGCGGCCCCTTGCGAAGCAACTCCGCATCCTCCTGATGGTCCTCCTCATTGTTCACCGCCTCCATGAGGGGCGTCAGGGAAAACATCTCCTTGCAGACCGGACAGTACCCTGTGTCCTTCGCCAAGTTCACGTCTTCCGGCTTGAGTTCCCGATCGCACAATGGACAGAATAGCCTCATGTCTCTATCCTTTTATGTAAATCATTTTGGAGGAAGAAGTTGACGATATTTAGCAGAAGGGAGTCAGTCTTGCATGACGCCGACGATGTCGCGGATGTCGGCAATGCCGTGGTTATCCAGCCATGCGTTGACGCCGTCAGCGATCTCCACGGGGCCCATGGGGTTGCTGAATGTGTAAGTTCCTACAGCGCAAGCATTTGCGCCAGCCATCATGAATTCGATGACATCTTCTGCGCTTTGAATGCCGCCCATGCCGATGATGGGGACGCTGACGGCCCTCCGCGCCTCGTAGACCATGCGGACGGCGATTGGCTTCAGGGCGGGGCCGCTGAAGCCGCCCGTGCGGTTCGCGATGCGGAAACGGCGGGCTTCGATGTCAATGGACATGCCGGCGAGCGTATTGATGAGGGAGACCATGTCGCTGCCGGCGTCCACAACGGCTTTTGCAAAATCGCCGATGTTGGCGACGCCGGGGCTGAGCTTGGTGATGAGGGGCAGGGTCGTGGCCTTGCGGACGGCGCTCACCACTTGGGCGGCCAAGTTCCTGTCCGTCCCGAACATGATGCCGCCCTCCTTCACGTTGGGGCAGGAGATGTTGATCTCCAATGCGGCGATGCCCTTCTTCTCCTGCTCCAGACGAGCTGCGACCTCCGCATACTGCTCCATGCTGCGGCCCCAGATGTTGACGATGACGGCACAAGGCAGAGTCCGCAGATAGGGGAGGTAGTGCGCATCGGCGATGAATCGGTCGATGCCCGGGTTCTGAAGACCGATGGCATTGAGCATGCCGCCGTAGACCTCCACGGCCCGTGGCATGGGATTGCCGTGGGACGGGAAGGGAGAGACGCCCTTCACCGTCACGCCGCCAATCTTCTCCAAGGGGATGATGTCCGCATATTCACTTGCGTAACCAAATGTCCCCGAGGCGGTTATGATGGGATTCCGCAGGCGGAACCCGGCCAGCTGCACTTCTGTCTTTGCCATAATCTCTAGAAGGGCTGAAAGCCCCAGAGGCTTTTGATAAATCCTATTTTTAATTTCTAATTACTGATTGACAATGATTTGCACATTTCAGCCGACAGTGGCGCCAGGGGCGATGTCTCCATCCACGGTCAGCAACCGCAGCTCCTTCTTCTGCTTCGCGGCCAGCAGCATGCCACAGGAGGTGACGCCGCAGAGCTCCGCCGGCTTCAGATTGGCGACAATGATGATGGAGCGGCCAATGAGCTGCTCCGGCGTGTAGAATTTGGCGATGCCGGCCACAATTTGCCGCTTGCCATCGCATTCCACCTGAAGCTTCAGCAGCTTGTCCGTTCCCGGAACTGGCTCGGCCTCAAGGACTTTCGCCACTTTCAGCTGCAGTTTCGCAAAATCGTCGATGCCGATGAGCGCCACATTCGCCGGCGCCTTCTCGGCAGGCTTCTTCTCCGCTGGTGCCTTTTCGGCGGCAGGAGCGGCGGTCTTTTGCTCAATGCGGGCCCAGCTGTCCTTTAGGCCGACGGTGCGGTTGAACACGGGAGACGCGGCGCTGTGCTCCACGCGGTCCGTGCAGAAATAGCCGACCCGCTCGAATTGGACTCGGGTCTCCGGCGGCAGTCCCCCCAGAGCCGGCTCGCATTTGCAGTGCTTCAGCACATGGAGGGAGTCGGGATTGAGATTGACGATAAAGTCCTCTCCTTCAGGAACATCCTCTGGGGCCTCCTTGTTGAAAAGGCGGTCGTAGAGGCGGACTTCCGCGTCCACCGCGTTGCTGGCCTCCACCCAATGGATGGTGCCTTTGACCTTATGGCCGTCGGAGGGATTGCCGCCGCGGCTGCCTTCGTCGTAGGTGCAACGGATTTCGGCGATGGAGCCGTCCGGGTTCCGCACCACGTCCGTGCAGGTGATGATATAGGCCCAACGCAGCCGCACTTCCTTTCCAGGGGCCAGACGGAAGTATTTTGGCGGCGGCTCTTCGCGGAAATCGTCCTGATCAATGAAAATCTCGCGGCTGAAGGGGATTTTGCGGGAGCCGGCGGCGGGGTCTTCCGGATTGTTCACGGCGTCCAGCCACTCCACCACGCCATCCGGATAGTTGGTGATGACCAGCTTGACGGGATTGAGCACCGCCATGTAGCGGGGGGCGGTCTGGTTCAGCTCATCGCGCAAACTGCTCTCCAGCAACGCGATATCCGTAATGCCGTTGTATTTGGTGACGCCCGCCTTCTTGAGGAACGCGTGGATGGCCGTGGGCGTGTAGCCGCGGCGGCGCAGGCCGCGCAGCGTGGGCATGCGGGGGTCATCCCATCCGCTGACATAGTTCTCCTGCACAAGACGGCGCAGAAGCCGCTTGCTCATGACTGTGTAGTTCAGGTTCAGACGCGAGAATTCAATCTGCTGCGGGCGATGCACGGGCAGCGGGACCAAAAACCAGTCGTACAGGGGGCGATGGTTCTCAAACTCCAGAGAGCAGAGGGAGTGAGTGACGCCTTCAATGGAGTCCTCCAGCCCATGGGCCCAATCGTACATGGGATAGATGCACCATTTGTTTCCCGTACGGTGATGAGGGACGTGGGCGATGCGGTACATGACCGGATCACGGAAATTCAGGTTGGGTGATGCCATATCTATCTTAGCCCGAAGAACTTTCGATCCGTCAGGAAACTCCCCTGCCCGCATCCGCTTGAACAGATCCAGATTCTCCTCCACGCTGCGGTTCCGCCACGGGCTTTCCTTCCCCGGCTCCGTCAAGGTGCCACGGGTCTCGCGAATCTGCTCTGCACTTTGCTCATCAACATACGCAAGTCCTTTGTTGATAAGTATTAACGCATATTCATACATCTTCTCGAAATAGTCGGAGGCATAGCGGATATCCCCCTCCCATTCAAAACCGAGCCAGTGGACATCCTCCATGATGGCGTCCACATATTCGGTGTCCTCCTTGACGGGGTTGGTGTCGTCCATGCGAAGGGTGCATTTGCCGCCGTATTCGCGGGCGATGCTGAAATCGATGCTGAGGGCCTTGGCATGTCCGATGTGGAGATAGCCGTTGGGCTCAGGGGGAAAGCGGGTCCGGATGTCCCCCAATTTGTATTTGCCGGAACGGATGTCATGGTTGACGATTTCGCGGATAAAGTCCGTCGCCTCCGGCAGTTCCGGAACGGAATTGGCTTCTGTGACCATAGATGGCTGTCCCTTGGTTGATGGCTGGCCGGGCCCCTTGAATCCATGGCCCGTCTCGTGCCTTCCTGCTCCTGCAGTTGACACAACCTCTTACTATAATGGCACAAATGCACTTGGCAATTTCCCCTGCCGCGGAACATGGCGGAATCCACCAAAGGGAGATGCAAGGGAAATCCCTTTATCCTTTATTATATATAGGGGTCATGGAGCGGCTTCGCCAAGGGCAATGGACTTCAGCACCGCATTGAATTTGGGGTTGGCGGTGAATTCAAGGGCCTCGTACAGTTCGACTTCGGACAGACGGGAGTCCTCATGGCAGGCCTGCAGGTCCTTTTGGATGTCATAGGTGCCCCGCTGGCTGTTGACCCGCATGTGGGCGCCTTCGCGACAGAGGCCGAGGCGGATGAGGCGTCCCCCCGTGATGGCGTCGGTGAAGTGCTCCGCGAAGTTGCCGCCGTGCATCATGATGCCGTCCACGGACTTGTCCACGGCGATGTAGCGGTGATAGAGCCAAGGCAGCATGTTGACTTTGACGCAGGAGTTGTATTCGTCGAACACAGGGCGCTGGCCGAGGGGTGCGGGCGGCAGGCCGTTGACGAAGAGGGGACGGCTGCCGAGACAGGCCTTGCAGGCGGCGAAGAAGTCGGCGATGGCATTGGCGCGGATCATGAGCAGTTTGCCCACGTCGGCCTCCTCCTTCCAGATGTCCACGCCATATTTTTGCAGATAGAGCTGTCGGATGGGTTCGTTGTAACCCAATTGCTCCTGCGGCTCCTCACGGCAGTGGGTGCCGAAATTCAGGTAGAATCCATCGAAGGGATAGGCCGCCAGTTCGGCGAAGCGGGCGGTCTGGTGGGCCAGAGTCTCCGGCACCGCATATTCATACATTCCGACCATAACCCATTGCCCCAGAGTGGCTTCCACGCCGCGCATGAAGCCAGTCTCAGAATTCGGGTAGTCCATGGCGCAGTCTCCAAAGGCCTGCATGGCCAGACTTCCCTCCGTCCCTGTTTTGCCGCTGTTGTTGTAGCGCCATGTGGCGGCGATGGGCTCTCCGCGGACGTTGAAGACGCGCGCGTTGGGACCGCCGCTGTACAGCACCATGGAATAGCCGTTGCCCGAAAACGGCGCCGCCGCCCCGATTTTCACATACTTTGCGTCTATGTTTAAGTCACTTAGGGTGAAGCCGTTGTAGCCTTCTTCCGTCGGCGTGGCGGCAAAGGTCATCGGGCCGTCGTAGGGACGATAGGCCACATTGTCGTCGCTGATGAAGAGCCGGATATTGTCTTTGTTGAAACGCATGGGCTCCCGTTTGACCTTCTCGTGGCACACAATCCGGCCGATGGGGTGGGCAAAGGCCTGCCGATTGGCCTCCTCCACTTTGTCTGGCCAAAAGGCCTTTTTGGGATCCTTCATGGTAAAGTATTCTGGATGAGCAATATAGAACGGATCGCACAGGGGCAGGTTCTTTGTGGCCAGCGAGGCTTCCCGATTCGCTTCCGTGGGGGTGAACTCAATGCCACCATCGAAGGGGGAATCCCATGCCCACGCCTCCATGCCGTATTTGTGGGCCAGACGGATGGTCTCCTGACAGACATCGTAGGTGCGCACGGTCTTCGTCAGCCGCTTCACGCCGTCGGGGTAGGACCAATGGTGGGCATGGCCTTCTCCATAGAGGAGGGAAACCGTTGTGGGATAGAGAGTTAGGCCTAAGACGTTGACGCGCAGATAGATCTTTTTGACCCCATAGCTGGCGATTTCCTGCATGCGCCGCTCATAGACGTCCACAGGATAGATGTCCGTCGGCCCTTCCTTGTCGAAGAAGACATAGTCCAAAAAGTCAATGGTCATGGAAAAAATGGGATGGGCGGCCTCCTCCGCAAGTGCAGAAGGAAGGCTGCACGCCATCATCAGGGCGATGGAAAAATGAAAGGCTCTTGTCATGAGAACTCCAATAAATAATTGGGAATTAGTGATTAACCTAAAATCAGCAGTTGAACATGGTGGTCATTCAGCTCCATTGGAAGCGCATTGAACCAAGACCGTCGCCGCACCCTCTTATGCGCCTGTCTGCGTCCCATGGGCAGACGGATTTTGTTGAATCACTCCAGAAAATTGTATTTGAAGATGAACCAAAGGGCGGCCAGGCCGTCCTTCCAGCCGATTTTCTTGCCTTCGTCGAAGGCCCTTGCGGAATAGGCAATGGGGACCTCATAGATGCGGACCTTCCCCTTGGCCAGTTTGGCGGTGATCTCCGGCTCGAAGCCGAAGCGGTTGCATTCCAGCGTCATGTCCTTGAAGATGTCCGCCCGAATCATCTTATAGCAGGTTTCCATGTCGGTCAGATGGAGATTGGAGCAGATGTTGGAGAAGGTGGTGAGCATTTTGTTTCCCATGTAGTGCCAAAAGGAGTCCACGAGAATCTCGCGGCCGGAGTAGCGGCTGCCGAAGACGGCGTCGGCCAGATTCTCTTCGATGGGGCGGAGCATGGCGACAAATTCCCGCGGAGAGTACTCCAAGTCTGCGTCTTGGATGATGACCACATCGCCTGTCACATGGGACTGGGCGGTGCGGATGCCGGCTCCCTTGCCCTTGTTGACGGGATGATGGAAGATTTTCAAGTCGGCGGAGGGGGGCAGGCGGTCCAGCACCTCTCCAGTTCCGTCGGTGGAATGGTCGTTCACCACGATGATCTCCAGGTCAGGGACGCCGCAGTGGCGAACGGCATCAATGACTTGGACTATCGTGGACGCTTCATTGTACACGGGAATGATGACGCTAAGTTTCATAGGACTCTCAATTTGAGCCGCTGTCGGCGGCGCGGGGTTTTCCATTTTACATTATGCAGATATATTAACTGTCTTTGCTTCAAAGGCGCTTCGGCGGGAACCCCCTCGCTAATGAGGGGTCATAGGAAAGGGAATCGGAGCCGGGCGTCAAAAAACGGAAAGTTGCACTATGGATAATATACTGTTTTTTTTGAATATGTTGTGGAAAATCGTGTTCATTGCCTTCTTTTTTGGCTTTTGCGTGTTTATCCACGAGTTTGGCCACATGCTGGCGGCACTGTGGCAGGGGCTGTACGTCCATAAATTCTCCATCGGTTTCGGCAAGCGGATTTGGGGCTTCACGCGGCATGGCGTGGAATTCGTGGTCAGTCTGCTGCCCTTCGGCGGCTATGTGATGATCCCCCAATTGGATCCGACGGACGCACCCGAGACGTTGGACAAGAAGAAGCTGCCCCCTGGCAAGCCGGGTCCGAGGGCCATCACCGCCTTTGCCGGCCCCTTCTTCAACGTGCTGTTCGGCTTTGCGCTGGCGACGGTCATGTGGGCCGTGGGCGTCTGGGAGCCCGCGCCGTCGGACTCCTGCATCGTGCTGAGCGTGCCCCAGTCCCTTCCCGTCTACAGCCGAGACGGCATCCGGCTGGAGGACACCATCGTGGCCCTCAATGGAGAATCTGTCTCCGGAAGTTGGGAGGACATCTGCGGACAGATTCCGGCGAACGGGCCGGAGCAGGTGGTGACCGTGCTTCGCGGAGAGGAGCGAAAGGACGTCCGCATCACACCGCAGCCAAATCCGGAGTGGGAGGCGGGGCTGCGGCCCGGCGACCGCATTGTGGCCATCAACGGGAAGCGCTTCACCCGGGGCATGGACGAGATGTCGAAGGAATATGTCTACAATGAGCAGCCGGAGATTGCGGTGGATGTGCGCCGTGGGGAGGAGACATTGTCCCTCCACTACATTCCCGCGAAGAACGGCCGAATGGAGAACCTGGGCATGCCTTTCTTTGAGGTCCGCAACCCCGTGCGGATCGGCAAGGTGCTGCCCGACTCCCCCGCCGAACGGGCCGGCCTGAAGCAGGACGACCAGCTGCTGCAGCTGGAGGGGGAGAGCGTCGTCGGAGCGCGGGAGTTTCTGACGGCCCTGCGGAGCCATGCGGGGGGAACGGTCCGCGTTCTGGTGAGCCGCATGGGACAGGAGGTCACCGTCAATGACATGCAAGTTCCTGATACTCAAGGAGATATAAGCATGCAGGACATTGGCATGGTCTTCACCGTGCTGGTGGAAGGGGTTCTGAAGGACTCCCCCGCCTGGAAGGCCGGAATCCGACAGGGGGACTTGATCAAGAAAGTAGATGGCATGGACATCACGGACGCCGTCATGTTCACCACCCACATCCGCCAGTCCGACGGACGCCCCATGACCATTGTCATCGAACGAGACGGACGGGAACGGGCTCTGGAAGGAGTCCGCGCCGTGGCTAACACGGTGGGCGGCCAGACGCTGTATCAGGTGGGTCTCTATCTGGCGGACAGCGTGCCGAAGATCATCGGCCACCCCTCCCCCTGGGCCCAATTCACAGATGTGGTGAAGACCACGGGACGGACATTGGGGCTGCTGTTCATGCCCCTGCGGGCCCGCATCTCCGGCAAGAAGATGCCCTCTGGCCGCGCGAACATCGGCGTGGAGCACATGAGCGGGCCGCTGGGCATCCTCACCATGCTGTGGTACAAGCTGAAGCTGGAGGGACTTCGGGGCGGCCTGTCCTTCATCATTCTCATCAGCTTCAGCCTGGCCCTCTTCAACCTGCTGCCGTTCCCTGTCCTTGACGGCGGCCATATCCTCTTCGCCGCCATCGAGGTCATCATCCGCCGGCGGCTGCCCGTCAAGCTCATCGGCACCATTCAATACATCTTCGCGGCGCTGCTGATCACCTTGATGCTATACATTACATTCTTTGATGGAAGCCGCCTCTATCGGCACCTGCGGCAGTTGTTCGGCCATGGAAATCAGACGGAGGCGGTGGCCGCGCCGAAGACGGCTTCGGAGACCGCGCCGCCAGCGGCAGAGGCGGAAGGAGAGACGGAAAAATGAACGGAATTCAGATTGCGATTGACGGACCGGCCGCCTCTGGAAAGAGCACGGCGGCCAGGCTCCTTGCCCAACGGCTGGGCGGCCTCTATGTGAACACAGGGGACATGTATCGGACCTTGAGCCGTGGCATTTTGGACGCCGGCGTGGACCCCGTGGCTCAGCCGGAGAAGGTGGCCCCCCTTCTCGAGACGTGGGACCTGCGCTACCGCCGCATGGACGACGGCAGTCTCCAGCTGTTCTTCAACGGCAAAGCCGTGCGACAAGAGGACATCCGCGCCCCAGAAGTGGCCGACGTGGTCAGCCATGTGGCGAAGCTGCCGGAGGTCCGCCAATGGATGCTGGAGCGCCAGCGGGAATGCAAGTCCTTGGGCACCATTGTGATGGAGGGACGAGACATTGGCACGGTCATCCTGCCGGACGCCACATTCAAGTTCTTTCTCACCGCCTCTCCGGAGGAGCGGGCCCGCCGTCGCTTCCTCCAGAAGGGGGAAATCCCCAGTCAGGCCAACCTCGCCACCGTGGCCGCCCAAATCGCGGAGCGGGACCGCATCGACTCCTCCCGCGCCGTCGCCCCTCTCAAACCCGCTCCGGACGCCCGCGTCATCTCCACGGACGGCATGAATCAGGAGCAGGTTCTGGACTGCCTGCTGGCCATCATTCAGGAGGCAAACTAGATGCAGTCCCCTGTGCAAGGCCGTCTCCTCTATCGGGTTCCCTACGCGGACACGGACCAGATGAAATTCGTGTACTACGCGAACTATCTGGTCTATTTTGAGCGGGCCCGCAACGAGCTCATGCGCAGTCTGGGCCTCCCCTATCGGGAGCTGGAGGCCCGCGGCTACGGGCTGCCCGTCATCACCGCCCACGTGGACTACAAGGCGCCGGCGGCCTATGACGATGAATTGGAGCTGCGGGCAAGCGTCGGCTGGCTTCGGGGCGTCCGAATGCAAGTGGACTGCCAAATCCTCTGCGACGGCCGCCTGCTGGCCAGCGGCTACACCATCCACGCCGTCATGAACATGGCCACCCACCACGCCACCCGGCTTCCCGACGATTTGGCGGCCATCTTCACCAACGGAATCACCGCCGAGGAGGCATGCCCATGAATTGGACCACCCTTTGCTTGCTGGCCTGGCTGGCCACCTTCCTGCTTGCCGCTCTCTGCACGTGGGCATGTCGCTATCTTGCTCTGCGATGGGGATTTGTGGATGAACCAAAACACGAGGCCCACAAAAACCACGCGCGGCGCACGCCGGTCATGGGGGGATTGGGCATGCTGACGGCCTGGTTGGGCGTCATCGGCGCGGGCCTCTTCGCCTCGCGACTCAACCATCCGCTGCTGACAGCCCGCATCAGCGAATACATCCCCGGCATCTCCACGGTCCTGCGGCAACTGCTCACCGTCATCGCGGGAGCCGTTGCCCTTACCGCATGGGGAATGTGGGACGACCGAAAGGCCATGCACGCCCTGCCCAAATTCGGCGGCCAGTTCGTCGTCGCCGCCGTCACCGCCTGGCTGGGCATGCGGACCAGTTGCTTCTGGGCCGTCCCTGGCATGAACTGGCTTGTGACCACCCTCTGGATCATGACCGTCATCAACGCCCTCAACTTCTTCGACAACATGGACGGACTGGCCGGCGGCACCGCCGCCATCGCCGCCTTCTTCCTGCTGGTCATCGCCCTCTGCCGTGGACAGTACTTCGTCTCCATGCTCTCCGCCGTCACCTGCGGCGCCGCCTGCGGCTTCCTGTGGCACAATGTTCCCCCCGCCAAAATCTTCATGGGAGACGGCGGGAGCCACTTCCTGGGCTATGTTATTTCTGTAACTTGCGTATTGACAACATTTTACGTGCCTTCTGAGGCCCCCACCCCCACCCCCGTCCTCATCCCCTTCCTCATCCTGCTCGTGCCACTTTTCGACGCGGTCACCGTCGTCATTCTGCGCCTGCGGGAAGGCAAACCCTTCTACGTGGGGGACAACCGCCACATCTCCCACCGCTTCACCCAAATCGGCCTGAGCCGCCCCTACGCCGTCCTGTTGGTCTGCCTGCTCTGCTTCATCTGCGGCGGAGCCGCCGTGCTGCTGCTGTGGCTGCCGCCTGTCGGCGCAGGGCTGGTTTTCGCGCAGCTGGCGGCGGCTCTGGCCATCATCTCCATCATCCAATTCAAGGCGCCGAATCGAACGACGCCCCCCGCCCAAACCCCAAAAGGAAACTCCAATGCCGCTCAATGAAAGCTATTTACGAAATCTTTGCCGCATGGCCCTGGCAGAGGATGTGGGCAGCGGCGACGCCACCACACTCGCCGTCGTGCCGGAAAACCTGGAGACGGAGGCGAATTTCGTTGCGCGGCAGGACTGCGTCTGCGCCGGCCTGCCCGTGGTCCGCTGTCTGTTTCAGGAGTTGGACAACGATCTGGTCCTGACGGAATATGTGAAGGATGGTGACTTCTGCCCCAAAGGCACCTGCATGGCCACCGTGGCGGGAAAGGCCCGCTCCATTCTGACCGGCGAACGCACTGCCCTGAATTTCCTCCAGCACGTCAGCGGGATCGCCACCCTGACCCACCGCTATGTGGAGGCCCTTAACGATCCTCATACCAAGCTGTTGGACACACGGAAGACCATTCCAGGCCTGCGCTTGCTGGAGAAATACGCCGTCACCATGGGCGGTGGTCAAAACCACCGCATCGGACTCTATGACCGCATCATGATCAAGGACAACCACCGCGAAATGGCCAAATTCGCCGGCCCGGACTCCATCGCAAGGGCCGTCCGCGCCTGCCGTCAAGCCTATCCGCGGCTGGAAATCGAAGTGGAGGCGGACACGCTGGAGGATGTGGCCGCCGCCGCCGCCGCCAACGTGGAATATATTCTGCTGGATAACATGAGCGACGATGAGATGCGGGAAGCCATCCGCATCGTCAATGGCCGCGCCCGCACGGAGGCCAGCGGCAACATCACGCTGGAGCGGCTGCCTCGCCTTCGGGGCATGGGGCTGGATTTCATCAGCTGCGGCGCCCTGACCCACAGCGCCCCCGCCGTGGACATCGGACTGGACATTTTGAACTGAGGAGACGACCATGCTGAAATCCATCCGCAGCCTCCGTCCGTTGCCGTTTGTCCTTCTCGCCGCCGTCCTCGCCATGGCGATGATGAATGGATGCAAAACGCTGAAATCCGCCACATATGATGAGACAAGTTCCACGTATCAAGCGGCTTATGAATCCATGAAGGCGGGAGTCACCGCCTATGAGGACGTGGTGGAGCGCTTCGGAAAGCCCATGGACCGTGTCCAGCTGAAGGATGGCGGCTTCGCCTGCCGCTGGCAGGAACGCAGTCAGGTGCGCCGTTCCGCAACCAACAGCAGTCGGCTGACGTTGGATCCAGATGTCCATGGCTATAGCTACACCATGACCGTGGTCACCACATTGGAAGTCTTCTTCGACGACGACGGACTCATGCGGGATCTCCGCATCACCCGCGACATGCCATGACCGCCACCCGCATTTTCATCCTATCCTTCTGTCGGCTTGGAGACAGCGTGGTCATGCTTCCTGCGCTCCATGCACTGAAGCGTCGGTTTCCCAAAAGCGTCGTGGAATGCGTCAGCCAGCAGGAGCCAACCGCCATTGGCGCGAAGGAGGTTCTTGAAGGCAGGGGACTTGTGGACGCCTTCCACGCCTTTCCTCTCGGCGGCAATCCCCTTGCCCGACTAGTGGGCCGTTGGCGGCTTTTTCGGCGACTGAGGCGGCGGCATGCAGACTATGGCATCCTTCTCATGCCTCCGGCGGCGCCGCTGGAGCCCGCGTTTTTGGCGAAGCTCCACCATTGGCTCCTTCAGATGGGATGTTCACAAGTCATTGCACCAGAAGATCTTATAGAATCTGTGCGAAAAGAAGACGGTCAACTGGCGCCTCTGCCCAAGGCGGCGGACACATTGTTGTCACTGCTGAAGCCTCTGGGCCTGGAGCCTCCTAAACCCGACGGCGGCGACGGCTCCCTTCCCCCTCATTCAGATGACCGTTGGCGGCGGCAGGCGGCAGAAATCTGCAAAGGCTTTCCAACCGGCCGCCTTCCCGTGGCGGTGGCCATCGGAAGCAACATGCCGTCCAAACGATGGCCCGTCGCCAATTATCGCCGCACGTTGGAGGCATTGCCGCAACTTCATCCGGTTTACGTCGGCTCCGCCGCCGAAGCGCAGGACATCCATGATCTGGCCGCCCAGGTCCCCGGCTCGATTCTGACCGGCCGCCCGCTGCCGTTGGTGGCCGAGGTGCTGCGAAACTGCCGTGCCTATCTTGGCAATGACACGGGACTAATGCATTTGGCGGCCGCCTGTGGCGTACCCTGCGTTGCCATTTTCTCCGCCAGAGGACTTCCCGGCCTTTGGGAACCCTATGGCATCGGCCATCGGATTCTGACTCGCCATCCCGCCTGCGAAGGCTGCCAAGCCACGGTCTGTCCCATCGAAGGACATCCTTGCCTGACCCAAATCCAGCCGGAAGAGGCCGTGCAGGCGCTGAAGGAAGTCATTGGGTATTAGGAAGTAGCTATACAGAATGTAGCTATTCCGTCGAGGTGTCCTAAAACAAAAAACTCTCCGCAAAAAGCGAAGAGTTTCGAAAAAATGGCGCCAGCAGCAGGGATCGAACCTGCGACAGGGTGGTTAACAGCCACCTACTCTACCGCTGAGCTATGCTGGCGCAACAATATGATTGTTCCATGGCGCCAGCAGCAGGGATCGAACCTGCGACAGGGTGGTTAACAGCCACCTACTCTACCGCTGAGCTATGCTGGCGCTGAATACAGAACATTAAAATACTTCGCCTTTTCAAAAATGCAAATGAAGACCACGTGAGAAGTTGTCAGAAATTGTCAAATAAACGACGTGGCATCTTGAAAGATACCATAGGGCATATATATTAATTGGCAATACGTTCCCGAAGTCGGGAGTGCGTCATATTCACAATCAGAGGAGATGTTCAAGATGGCAATCAAAGTTGGTATCAACGGGTTTGGCCGCATTGGCCGCATGGTTTTCCGCGCTGCTTTTGAGAATTTTGCTGACAGCATTGAGATCGTCGGCATCAACGACCTTCTGGATCCCGAATACTTGGCCTATATGCTGAAGTATGACTCCGTCCATGGCAAGTTCGCTGGCGACGTGAAAGTCGAAGGCAACAAAATGATCGTGAACGGCAAGGCCATCCGCCTGACCGCTGAGAAAGAGCCCGCGAACCTGAAGTGGAACGAAGTGGGCGCGGAAGTCGTCGTGGAGTCCACGGGCTTCTTCCTGACCGACGAGCTGGCTCGGGCTCACATCACCGCCGGCGCCAAGAAGGTCATCATGTCCGCTCCGTCCAAAGACGACACGCCGATGTTTGTCTATGGTGTGAACCATGACACCTACGCTGGCCAGGACATCATCTCCAACGCGTCCTGCACCACGAACTGCCTGGCCCCCATCGCCAAGGTTCTGCACGAGAGCTTCGGCATCAAGCGCGGCCTGATGACGACGGTTCACGCCGCCACCGCCACCCAGAAGACCGTTGACGGCCCCTCCAAGAAGGATTGGCGCGGTGGCCGCGGCATTCTGGAGAACATCATCCCGTCCAGCACGGGCGCCGCGAAGGCGGTTGGCAAAGTCCTGCCCGCTCTGAACAAGAAGCTGACCGGCATGTCCATGCGCGTTCCGACCTCCGACGTCTCCGTCGTGGATCTGACCGTCGAGCTGGAGAAGGCCGCCACCTATGATGAAATCTGCGCCGCCATGAAGGCCGCCGCCGAGAAGTGCGTCTGCGCCGGCGGACTGAAGGGCATTCTGGGTTACACGGATGAAGCCGTCGTCTCCACCGATTTCCGTGGCGACGCCCGCACCTCCATCTTCGACGCCAAGGCCGGCATCGCCCTGGATCCCACCTTCGTGAAGGTCGTGTCCTGGTACGACAATGAGTGGGGTTACTCCAACAAGGTTCTGGAGATGGCCCGCGTCATCGCCAAATAAGCGACAGCCATAGTCGTTTCTAAACAGCATGAGGCCGATGGAGCAATCGTTCCAACGGCCTTTTTAGCTCTCGTTCCACAAAGAACAGCTTTTTATCCACAGAATAAACAGATGCGAACTGCCGCTCAAGAGCGTCAGTTCGCGGTTCTTTTATGTCATTTGAAAAAACAAACCCGCGTTTAGCCGTGGAACGCGGCTGAACGCTTCTGTTTATTCCGTGTATTCTGTGGATAATAAAAGGGTTACTTCCCAATGCAGAATTTGGAGAAGATTAGATCCAGCAGATCAGGGGAGGCCGTCTTGCCAATGACCTGCCCCAAGGCGTGGACGGTTCCATGCAGCTCAGCGGCGGCCAGCTCCCATTCATTGGCCAACAGCAGCCCGATGGCTTGATGACACGCCTCCTCAGCCTGCCGCATCAAATCCGACTGGCGGACATTCACTGCCACCGCAGACTCCCGCCATCCCTCCCCAAGGGCGGCGGCCTCCTCAATGGCGTCGTAAAGCGCCTCCAGTCCCAGCTCCTCCTTGACGGAAATCGTGATCGCATGGGGCACATCCAACACGGCCCCAGGCAGATCCGCCTTGTTGGCCACCAAAAGCAGTTTCCCGCCGATGTCCCAATCTGGCGGCGGCATTTGGGGAGGGACGGGCTGTGAGCAGTCGATGAGCCACAGCACAATGTCGGCCGACGCCACATAGTCTTTGGAGCGGCCGATGCCCAGCCGCTCAATGACGTCTTGAGCCTGACGGACGCCAGCGGTGTCCACCAGACGGACGGGTATGCCCCGCACCTCCGCCATGACTTCGATGGCATCTCTCGTGGTGCCAGGGATTTCCGTCACAATGGCGCGCTCCTGTCCGGCCATGCGGTTCAGCAGACTGGATTTGCCTGCGTTTGGGGGGCCGGCGATGATGAGCCGGATGCCATCGTGGAGGACTTCGCCTGTCCGTTGGGTGGAAAGCAGGTCGGCCAGCTGGCGTTCCGTCTCCGCCAATCGGTCGGCCAGAGCGGCGGGATCCTGCCAATCCAGCTGTTCCTCTGGAAAGTCCAACCGGGACTCTGTTTCCGCAAGTATCTCTACCACAACATGATAGAGATTTTCGACCACCTTGCCCAACCGCCCTTGGAGATGAGCGGCGGCCAGCCGTTGGGCGGAGCGGCTCGTTGCGGAGACCAAATCCGCCACGGCTTCCGCCTGCGTCAAATCTAGTCTGCCGTTGAGGAAGGCGCGTTTGGTGAATTCGCCTGGCTGTGCCATGCGGGCGCCATTGGCCAGCAGCGCCTCCATGGCCAATTTGGCGGTGAGAGGGCCTCCATGGCACTGCAATTCAACCACATCCTCCCCCGTGTAACTATGGGGGCCAGGCATGACCACCGCCAGACATTCCGGATCGATGACCGCTCCTGTGGCGGGATTCTGAAGCTCCCCAAGCATGAGCCGACGGGGGGCGCACGCCGCCAGCGGAGTCTTCCCCCGCCAGACGGTCGCCGCCGCCGCCACCGCGTTCGCTCCAGACAGACGGATGATGCTGATGGACGCCCCCGCCAGCGCGGCGATAGGCTTCTCCGCCCCATGTTTCTCCTGTTCAGACACGGAACAGCGCCCCCAGCCGCTTGCCCAACAGCGCAGACGCCGTCAGAAGAGACGTGCCCAAAAACACCATGGTCCACAGCCCCAATGCAGAGGCCAGCGCCTGCCCCTGCCCCAAAAGGGAGGACAGCTCATAGATGGCCTTGGTGATGGGGAAATAGGCGGCTTTTTGCGCAAGTATCAGGGAATCAGATACTTCTAACATTGAGAAGCTGAAGGACAAAATGCCGCCCGCAATGAGATTGGCGGCGATGAGCGGCATGGTGATGCGGCGAAAGCAGACCAGAGGCTTTGCGCCCAGACTGGCCGCCGCCTCCTCATAGCTGACGGATGTCTGCTGCAACCCCGCCACGGCGGAGCGGACCACGTAGGGAAGCCGGCGCACGGCGTAGGCGATGACGAGCAGGACAGTGGGGTTCTCCACAGGGTCAAAGCAATGGAAGAGGCATCCTTTCTGCGCCAAAGCCAGATACCCAAACGCGAGCACAAGACCCGGCACCGCCATGGGAAGCATGACGATGCCGTCCAGCAGCCAGGCGCATTTTCCCTTGCCGCGGACGATGCTGACGGCGGCGAAGATGCCCAGCACCATGGCCAGCAGGACGGCCAGCAGGGCGTAGCGCATGCTGTTGATGATGCTCGGCACCGTCAAATTGTGCTCCAACGCGGCCTGCACATGCTCCAGCGTGGCCTGCACGGGCAGCAGCGCATGGTACCATCCCTTTCCAAAGGCCAGGCCGCAGACCCCCAGATGGGGCAGGATGCTGAAAAGCCCCAACGCCGCGAACACGGCCACCACCGCCGCCGCCGAAAGCCCCTTCAGCCGAATCTGACCAGAGGCCCGCCCCGCTTTGTTCACCATGGCGTAGTCGCCGCCGCCAAAGCACACTTTGGCCAAAACGTACATGACAACGGAAAGGGTCATCATCACGACGACTAGCGCGTAGGGCATGGGGTTGTAGCCCACTTCGTTGATGCCGCCGAAAATCTGCACCGCCGTGCAACGGCCGTAGTTGAACATCAACGGCGTCCCCAGTTCCGTGAAGGCCCAGATGAAGACCAACGAGCCGCCTGCGAAAACCCCTGGCATGATCAACGGCAGGATGATTTTGCGGAAGCGCCGAAAGCCCGTGCAGCCATAGTCGGCCGAGGCCTCCAACAGCATGGGATCCACATTTGCAAATGCCGCCACCACATTGAGATACAATATGGGATAAAGATGGAGGGCCTCCAAAATGACGACGCCCCAGAAGCCTCCCGCAAACCAGTCCGGCCCCGCTCCGGCGGCGCAGAGGCCCAGCTTCTCCAACAGCACGTTCAGCGCACCGTAGCGGCCGAAAATGCACTGCATGCCCAAGGCTCCCACAAACGGCGCCAAAATCAGCGGCAGCAGCAGCGCCCCGCTGAGAAAGCGCTTCGCGGGGAAGTCATAGCGGTCGGATAGCCACGCCAGCGGAACCGCCAGCAGCAGGGACAGCAGGGTGGTGCAGATGGCGATCCGAAAGGAGTTGACCAAGCCGTCGCGATAGAGGGGATTGCGGATGACCTCCAGCAGATAGAAGGCCGTCAGCTTGCCGGTTCCATCTGTAACTCCCCCTTTGACAACCTGATACACTGGAAGAAAGAAGAAGAACAGAAAAAAGACCAAGATGCCCAGCAGCAGAAGAAGGGAGCGAGTTTTCCGTTGCATAATGACCTGACGCTTTCATTGGGCGGATGAAGACCGCCCGCCTGACGACATGAAGGGTAGCTCGGCGGCAAAAATCACCGCATTTGTTTCTCCATGTCTCTATATTTTCCTTGTGTTTCGATTGGTGAATCGGGTTTTACGAACTATTTTATGGGAACGACATATCCATGCCGTGCACATCTGCATGACATGGTTCATTAATATAGGTTCGTGACAGGAAATTGCGATGACGAAGATTGCATTTATCAGCGATATTCACGGCAATCTGCAAGCTCTTCAGACCGTGTTGCAGAGAATCGACCAACATGACTTTGACATGATTCTCTGTCTTGGGGACATTGTGGGCTACGGCGCCAACCCCAAGGAGTGCATCCAGCTGATGCGGGAGCGGGAGATTCCCTGCGTCTTGGGCAACCATGACGAATACGTGACCATCTACGGCATGCCCGGCAGCCAGGTGGAGCGGCTCCGCGCGGAAGTGCAGCAGGTGGTGGCATGGACCCAAGGCGTCCTCTCCATGTCCGAATTGAGATGGCTGGCCAAGCTTCCCCGCTTTCTGGAGGCGGAGGAATTCACCATCTGCCACAGCTCCTTCGTCCCAAAGGCCTGGACCTACTGCATGACCGAAGACACCTTTGCCCTGAATTTCCATTATCAGGACGTGGGGCTGGCCTTCTGCGGCCACAGCCACTCCCCCATGATCGGATTCGATCAGGGCGACGAAGCGCAGCCATATGTGGATTACATTCAGCCGCAGGAACTTCCAGAAGTGATTGACCGCAAGATCATGGTGAACGTGGGCTCCGTGGGGCAGCCTCGGGACATGGATCCGCGGGCCTGCTTCGTCAGCTACGAGCTGGAGACCCGCCATCTGGAGCTGGTTCGGGTGGAATATGACATTGAAGGCGCCCAGGCGGCCATTCGGGAGGCCGGCCTGCCCGAACGCTTCGCCGCCCGCCTCGGCTTGGGGAAATAGAGCCCATCGGCGGTTTCGCCACACCGTTTTATTTCGCGTAATGGGAGCTGACCTTGGCAAAGGCCTCCATAAGCTGGTCGGCCTCTCTGTCTCCATAGCTTTCATAGATGCTGAAGAGGAAATCCGTCGCCATGCATTTGTCGCAGTTTGGCGTGGCATATTCTGCATGGACATCGCTTCTGCAGAGAGGATTGTTCCACGGATGGCAATGGGCACGGTTCGCGAACCACTCCATTTTTGCAGGAAGGGCAGCATAGTAGTTGGGGGTGACCAAGGCGCCTTCCGCCGCCAGGGCGGCGCAGAACTCATCACGGGTGCATGTCATGGCCGATGCGTCAAAGCGCAGCCTCCACCACCAATAGCAGGGCTCGAAATCTGGCGCAAGGTCCTTTTGGGGCACATAGATTCCAGGCAGCTTGTCCAATCCGCGCTCTAACATCTTCTCCACAAAGGCTTTACGCCTTGAAATGATACTGGGTAGCTTTTTCAGCTGGACACGTCCTATCGCCGCATGAAACTCATCCATGTTGCAGTTGATGGCATATCTGACATTGCTGTGTCCAGGCAGATTGAAGGGCTTTCCGCGATCCGCGGCGCGGCGGACTTTCCAATACAGCTCTTCGCTCTTTGTGAAGATCGCCCCGCCCTGCCCGCCAGCGCACATGTGCTTTCCAAACATCATGGAGAACGCCCCCATGGCGCCGAAACTTCCCGCCTTCTGACCATGGATAAATGCCATGTGCGTCTGAGCGCAATCCTCCACGACCGGAAGATTGTGCTTTTTGGCTACCGCCATGATGCCAGGCATGTCCGCCGGCTCACCTCCAATGTGGGCAACGACGATGGCACTGGTGCGTTCGGTGATTCGGGCCTCAATCTGCTCCGGCCCTGTGTTGAAGCTCCCTGGAGCCGTGTCGGCGGGAACTGGAATGCAGTTCAGTTCGGCAATTGGCATCATGCCGCCTGGATCCGTCACGCAGCCGACGACGACTTCCGAAAAGGGAGGCAGCTCAAGGGCCTTCAATGACACATAAACCGTATTCGTCCCTGAATTCACGCCATCGGCAAAGCCGCCGCCCATGTATTCGGCAAACTCCTTGCCAAAAGCCTCTTCCTCAGGACCATTGTAGCCGGAGGCGTTGCCAGTTCGGATGCATTCGTCAAAGAGGGCGTCAATGGCCTCCTTCTCCTCCTTGCCAAAGTGAAAACGCGCCGGCAGTTCCGTAACCGCCTTGCTTCCACCCTTTATCGCCAATTGTGCATGAGTCATTGCCTTCCCCTTTTATCCATTATTGATGAAGTCAGAAGGAACCGCCAAACCGCTTCTCCACAGTCCATGGATGTCGCCCCTGAGTTCGTCATCGCTTCGGACCGACTGTTTCATCCACTTCTTCACAAACCGTGTAAGTTCCTATATTCAAGCATGTTATTCAATGACCACATCATGTCCCATCGTAATATAGTGGCGCTTGCAGCCGATTTCCTGAAACCAGCATTTGGTGTAATTGGTCTTGTAGATGAAATTCCCCAGATGCTTGCCGTCGGTGGAGTTCTCCCAAAGCCAATAGGGGGTCGGCCACAACGCCATTTCAGGATTGACCTTTTCATAGAAACGCTTCGGGGCGCCGTTTTGGCCATGATGCGAAACCTGGACGATGTCGCATTTCAGAGCATCTCCATATTCCTCTATGAGACGGTCGGAGGTGATTTCATGGACATCCCCCGTCACCATGAAGGTCTTCCCCCCAAGCTCCACCTTGAAAACGATGCTGACATCGTTGATCGAGCGTTTGGGCTCGGAAATGAACTGGTTGAGGGCGGTCACGGTCACACCATCGTAAGTCCATTTCATTCCTTTGGTTATCCGCACCTGCCGAATGCCGCTCTTGTCCAGAATCGGCTGGATTTCCAGAAGCTCTTTGTCACTGGAGCCTTCGCACCATTCCATGGGCGGAAAATCGTGGGCGACGAACGGAATCTCCAAAGCGTCAGGCTTTTCTGTCAGAATCTTCTGCAGCACGCCATAGTGGTCATTGTGGGGATGAGTGAGGAACCATGCCGAAACCTTGCCGCCGTTGATGAGTCGGACCCAGTCAATCAGATTGTCGGTGTCCACAAGATTGCCACCGTCAAAGATGATGACTTGGTCATGGGGAGTCTTGACGATGATGCCCGTCATCTGAGTCATGGAGCATTCCTTGAGCATGATGATTCGGGAACCGTCGTTGAACATCGGCTCGTAGTGGTTGGTTCCTGTCAGCATCTTCTCCCGATCCACCTCATTGGGATTGAAAGCCGACGCCGTCAACGCCGCGATAGCCACAGAGCAAACTGTCATTTTCATAATTTTCTCAAACATGATTTTTCCTATTTAGCCGAATGAAGAAACCTGTTCAGCTCCTCGCCCCATGTGAAGTTCTAGATTGTCATTTAGAATAATGGCTCAATGCTTTTTTGCCACTCGCCATCCATGTAAATTTGCGGAAATCACCCTAAAGCAAGGGTGCCTTGGAACAGTTTTTAACCATCACAGGAATAAGGCGGTGCGGGAAAACCGTCATCCTGCAACAAGTCCGCGATGAGCTCATTTCGCGCCTAGCAGGACATGAAAAAGGGCCGGTCTCCGCAAGGGAAACCGGCCCGATGATTTCAGGCCCGCAGGGGGTCAGCAGAATTCGCCATGATTAGAACGGAATCGTGATGGCTGTGTTGTCCTGAGTGAAGACACTGATCGTGGTAAAGTTGGAGAGCATCTGGCGCTTCTTGGCGCACTCTTGGAAGTCGCTGACGCTCAGGCCGGCCACATGGCCATCCACGAACACCATATTGCAGCGCTCATTGTGGGCAAGCTTGAAGCGATAGCCCCATGCCTGCAGGGAGCCGCTATAGAAGATGGGAAGGGTGGAACTACTGTCCTTGTAGGCGGTGTCGCCAATGTAGAAGAAGGCGCTGGGGTTCTTGATCTGGTTGGTCAGCAGCATGCGGTTGACCTGCCCGTAGGAGTTGATGTTCTCGTAGAGGTTGGTCTGGATCTCTTCCCAACGGCTGGTGCCGTAGACCTTCTGCAGATAGCGGTAGTTGCCGGAAACGAGAATCTCCAGCTTGGTGGAGACAGTGGGGCAGGTGGCGATGGGGCACATGTCCTCGATGTAGCCCAGGGCCATGAGGCGGGAGGCCCAGTCGGCGCCTCTCCCGATGGTCCCTTCCAGGCTGGTGTGGCTTTCCACGTACAGGTTGAAGCGGCCGCCGAAGTCGTCCATGTAGAGGATGGCCGCTTCGCCGTTGCCGCGCAGGTTGGACTGGCAGTTGACCGCGAGGGCCTTCTGCTTTGCCTTGGCCAGAGCCGGCAGCAACATGCCTGCAAGGATTGCAATAATTGCAATCACAACCAACAGTTCGATGAGGGTAAACGCTTTTTTCATCTTCTTCTTTTCCTTTTTTGATTTTTCCACGGTCTTGAAATACCCCCCCATTTTTTATGGGGCGACAAGAGATATTCCACTAAACCATGTCGTCCATAATTATACTAAACTTTTGGGCAAATTGCAATACCCCACACAAATTTTATTGTAAAAAATTTCAGAACCAATCCGCAAAGCAGGTTCCGTGACTATAATTCAGCCATGATCACGGACATGCGCCGTCTTCCAGACGGATAGTCATGGGAGGCCATTTACACCCCGACTGAAGTCGGGGTTACCCAACGGCCATCTTTCAGACGGAGAATTGGCAAAACTTTCTGAACAGTTATATTTCTAATTCCTAATTTCTAATTTCTAATTCCTAATTTCTAATTCCTAATTTCTAATTCCTAATTTCTAATTCCTAATTTCTAATTCCTAATTTCTAATTCCCTTATAGCCAGGTCTTTACCAATTCCGCCTGATAAGCCACCTCGGGCAGGAACTCCCAGATGAAGCGTTTGGCGAGCGGCAGACGGGCGGAATCCTTCAAGGTGTCCCGCAGCAGCAGATAGGAGACGAAGACCAAGGTTTCCATGCGGACAAGATGGCTGCCGATGAAGTCCAGTCGGCCTTCTGAGGCGTTGTTGGCCAGTTCCGCGGCGATGGTCTCGTCGCTGCACTGGCGGGCCTTCGCCACGCGGCGGGCCAGTTCGGCGGCCTCTCCCGTGAACGGCAGGGCCTCCAATTCGTCCAGAAGGGGCTTGAGGACCCGTTTGACGATGCCGCCCTTCGCGGCCACGAACTGCATCTGGGTCGTGCCTTCATAGATGTTCATGATGCGGGCGTCGCGGTAGTAGCGCTCCGCGTTGTGCTCCCGCATGTAGCCTTTGCCGCCGTGGCACTGAATGCCGTCATAGGCGACCTTGTTGGCCATTTCCGTGTTGAAGGCCTTGGTCATGGGCGTGAGCAGGTCCGTCAGATGGCCGAGTTCCTTTGCCTCCTCCCGCAGCGTGTCGTCGCCGTTCTCCACAGCGGCGTTGCAGGCATCCCGCAAATCCACATATTTGCAGGCTTCATAGAGCAGGGTCCGGCCGGCCACGGTCAGGGCGTCCATTCGCGTCAGCATCTCGTTGACGGCCGGAATCTCGCAGAGGGGCTTTCCGAACTGGATCCGTTTGGAGGTGTACTCCCATGCGGTGCGGCGGGCGGCCTCCGCCAGACCGACAGCCTGCGAACTGATGGCCATGCGGGCGCCGTTCATCAAAGACATGACATAGCGGGTGAGCCCGCGGCGGCGCTGGCCGACCAGCTGGGCGGGGGCGTCCTCGAAATGCAGCTCGCAGGTGGGGGAGCCGTGGATGCCCATCTTGTTCTCAATGCGATGGATACGAATTTGGGGACAGCGCTCCGCAATGAACATGGACAGACCGCGGCCGTCCTTCGACCCCTCCTCCGAACGGGCCAGCACCAAAATGACCTTGGAACAGCCGTTGGTGATGAAATGTTTGATGCCGTTCAACAGCCAGACGCCGCGGGCTTCGTCATAACGGGCCGACAGCTGGGCGGACTGCAGATCGCTGCCCGCGTCAGGCTCCGTCAACGCCATGGCGCCATCGTTCTCTCCCGTGGCGAAGCCAGGCAGAAAGCGAGCCTTCTGCTCCTCCGAGCCAAAATTGCAGATGGTCTGCGCAATGGACTGGAGGCCAAAGAGATTCTGCAGACTGGCGTCGGCGCGGGAGACCATTTCCGTCATCATGCTGTAGACGGTGACAGGGAAATTCAGGCCGCCATATTCTCTGGGGAGGGTGACGCCGCACAGGCCAAGCTTGCGGATGTCCTCCAGATTCTCCACCGTGCCAGGGGCGAGAATCACCTTGCCGTCCTTGAATTGGGCGCCCACCTGATCCACTTCGACGGCCCGCTCCGTGATGGGGCCGCCGCAAAGGGCGCCCAGAGCCCGCAGCTTCTCTTCATAGGCCCCCATGGCCGCCGCAAAATCCGACGGAGCATTGGGGCAAGTCGCCGCCTGGGCGTAGTTCCTCTCCCGAAGGGCGACCGCCTTCTCCAGACCCAAATTTGTCAGATGGAAACGCAGTTCCGAATTGTCGTCATAGTAGTTGGCCATGGTTCTCGCCTTTCCCTGTTGAGATATGTATTTTCATATGTGATTGTTGTTCAATATGTTGAATATGAAACGCAAGATGCTTCCGCATTCCTGTCTCTAGTCTCGTGCATTTAGTCCTTCAAAGCCAGTTTGTCCACGTGAAGGAGTCCTCCGCTGGTGGGCTCTTATACCATATATAATATATATTGTATAGCGCATTCAGACAGGAAGCCGATAGGAACCCTGCGGATAGAGGATGGCGCTCTTGCCGATGCCTTCGATGTCCGCCAGCAGGGACCCAACGATGTTTTGGTCGTAGAGGTTGCTGTTGAGCATGGCGGAGGACAGCAGATAGGAGAGCAGCGAGCAAATGACCTCGCGGTGGGTGCAGACATGGTACATCTCCTGCCCTTTGTCGGTCTCCACTTTCCACTCCTCCATAATGTCGATTCGGTTGTGGTCGGGGTCCAGCAGGCAGAAATGGCCATTGTGCATGCAGATTTGGGACATCCAGCCCAGTTTGAAGCCCAAATGCTGCGCGAAGATGGCCAACACGATGGTGGCCGCGAGCTGCTGTTCCAACGCCTCTCCAATCATGAAATGCTCCGCGATGAAATCTTCGTCGCCCACGGCGTTGAGGCCCGTGTAGCGCATCAGCTCGATGATGTCGCTGGTCTGACTGGGTGTGGGCGGCGCCTCTTCGGGAAGGCTCATCCGAACCTGCTCCTCCAGAGAGTGCATGGAACGGCGGGTGTCCATCAGCACATGAATGGCCAGAAGGGCGTTCCACGGCAGCAGGGTGTTCCGTCGATACTCCTTCAGAAAAATGCGGCGGATGCGACGATGCTCCAAAATGACGGCAAGCTGGTGGATATGCCGCCGCAACTCCGGCCCGTCCGCATCCTGATTCAATGCGACAACATCGTCAAGTCCTTCATATTTAAGGAGTTCCAATAAGGCAGACGAGGCGATTCTCTCGTCTTTGTCCTCCAAAAGCGTCACCAGCGAGGCCATGGCGGCATCCGCCGGCTTCAGGGCCTTCGCGGCGAAATCACTGTCGTTTCCATACCAGAAGGCATGGAAATCCACATCGGGCTCCTCCGGCAGAGGGGGCAGCGAATTCTCCGGCCCCTTTCCAAAGTTCTCCGGCAGAAATGAATTCAATTCTTTCATATTTTGAAATGTTTTGATATCAGTTTTTCAGCAGCCACTCATCGGACTGGGCGGTTTCAGCCATGAGCTTCTCGAAATGGACTTTTTGCTCAAGAACTTGCGTGACATAGCTTTGGACGGATTCCGGCAGCATGTCCAAAGTGACGGGCTTTGTCGGATCCTTCGGAATCCATTTTTTCACATGTCCATATCCTGCATTGTATTCCGCCAGCTGGAGGATTTCGGGGCAGGAGCGCTTTTTCCAATGGGCGCCGCACCACGCCAGATACCAACAGCCGATTTTCACATTGTCCTCCGGCTCCCGCAAGGTTCTGCTGTCAACCTTTTGCCCTGGATGGACCCGCCGCCATTCCTCCGCCGCGATGGGCATCACCTGCATTAGGCCGAGTTCGCCGGCCTTGCCCACGCAGTTGGACTTCATGCGGCTCTCCTTCCAAATCACCGCCATGACCAAAGCGGGAGACAGGCCGTTCTGCCTGGCGGCGGCCTCCACAACGGGCCGGATGTCCATGCCCGCATGGTTCTTGCATTCCGGCAGGCGTCCCAAAGTCCACAGGCCCCAAAGGGCGGCGCCGAGCAGAGCCACCACGCCAATCCAGACAAATTTTCGCTTTGTCATCCGAAGTTCCTTTGTTTCAACGCAATAGATTGAGTCAACGGCCACCGCCGCCGCGCGTTTTGCAAAAGCCGCGACGGTGGCAGCCAGCGGCGAGTCAGCCGCCATTGAGATGGCAAGCCACCCCATGGCCCTTTGTCTCCCGCCACGGCGGCGCCTCACGGGCGCACTCCGGCCGCGCCATGGGGCAGCGCGGATGGAAGGGGCAGCCGGAGGGCGGAGCCGTCGGCGAAGGCAAGTCCCCTGACAGCAGCTCCCGCTTGCCGCTTGTGCGGCCCGGCCTCGGGACGGCGGAAAGCAGGGCACGGGTGTAGGGGTGTTTGGGAGCCTCCATGACCTCCGCGCAGCCGCCGCACTCCACCAGCCGCCCGAGATACATGACCGCCACCCGCTCCGCGATATGCCGAACCACGCCTAAGTCGTGGGAAATGAACAAGTAAGAAAGGCGATGCCGTTCCCGCAGCTCAATGAGGAGATTGATCACCTGCGCCTGCACGGACACGTCCAATGCGCTGACCGGCTCGTCGCACACGATGAACTCCGGCTTCAGCGACAATGCCCTCGCGATGCTGATGCGCTGCCGCTGGCCGCCGGAGAACTCGTGGGGATAGCGCAGACGGCTTTCCGCGTCCAGCCCCACTTCTCCCATCAGCTCGATGGCCGCCTCCTCGCGGCTGACTCCTTTGAGAAGTCCATGCTGCGCAAGCCCTTCGGAGACCAGCTCCATGGCCGTCATCCGCGGATTCAAAGACGCGAAGGGATCCTGAAAGATCATCTGGCAGCGGCGCCGCCACTGCAGCTTCTCCGCGCCTTTGAACGTGGCCAGATCCCGTCCATTGTAGCGAACCGTGCCCGAATGGATCTTCTCCAGACCCAGCACGGCCCGCCCCAACGTGGTCTTCCCGCAGCCAGACTCCCCCACGAGCCCCACCGTCTCGCCGGCGGCGATGTCCATTGACACGCCGTCCACGGCGCGGACATAGCCACGGACCCGGTTCAGGATTCCGTGGCGCAGGGGAAACCACACCTGCAGGGAGTCGATGGACAAGAGCGGCTCAGTCATGAATCAGACACCTGAATAGGCGGCGAAGCCGCCGTCAATGGGAATGACGGTGCCGGTGATGAAGCCGGCGGCCTTGTCGTCGGTCAGCCAAAGCAGGGTGCCCAGCAGGTCGGAGGGTTCGCCGAAACGTCCCATAGGTGTGTGGCTGAGGATCTTATGAGAACGGGGCGTCAGTCCGCCGTCGGGCGTCGTCAGCAGACTGCGGTTCTGGTCGGTCAGGAAAAAGCCAGGGGCGATGGCATTGACGCGGATGCCCATGGGCGCCATGTGGACCGCCAGCCACTGCGTGAAGTTGCTGACGGCGGCCTTCGCGGCGCTGTAGGCGGGAATCTTGGTCAGCGGACGGAAGGCGTTCATGGAGGAGATGTTGATGATGACGCCGTGGCCGCCCTCCGCCATCCGGCGGGAGAAGACCTGGGTCGGCAGCAAGGTGCCCAGGAAATTCAGGCTGAAGACGAACTCCACCCCTTTGGGGTCCAAATCGAAGAAGGTCTTCACGGCGGGGTCCTGGTTGGCCAGGTCGGCCTTGGACATGGTCTCGTTGGAGGTGGTGCCTTTGGGATTGTTGCCGCCAGCGCCGTTGATGAGAATGTCGCAGGGGCCGAACGCGGCCACGACCTGCTTCTCCGCCGCCTCCAGGCTCTCCCGCTCCAACACGTTGCAGGACAAGCCCATAGCGGTTCCGCCATCCGCCACGATGCGGGCGGCGACGGCCTCCGCGGCCTCTTTCCGCAAATCCAGAATGGCGACTTTGGCGCCGCAGGCGGCCAATGCCTCCGACATGACGCTGCACAGGATGCCGCCACCGCCAGTCACCACGGCGGTCTTTCCCTTCAAATCAATGTTCAATGGAATCTGCATAGAACACCCTTTTTCGTTTGTAAGTTATTGTATCGCAATGAGTTAGAATTAAAACGCCTATTCGAGGACCGCCTTGATGCGGCGGACGCCACGGCTGGAGCTCTCCTCCTTGACGATGCGGAAATGGCCCAACGCGCCCGTGTGGGTCGCATGGGGGCCACCGCAGATTTCCATGGAGAAGTCGCCGATGGTGTACAATTTCACCTTCTCGCCATATTTGGACTCGAAGAGGCCGATGGCGCCCCGCCGTTTGGCCTCCTCTAGGGACACCTCTTCGCAGACCACGGGTAAATCCCGCTTAATTTGTTCATTGACAAGGGCTTCCACCTGCGCGATCTGCTCCGGCGTCATCTTCTGGTCGTAGGTGAAGTCGAAGCGCAGGCGCTCCGCCGTGATGTTGGAGCCGGACTGGGCGGCATCATAGTTGAGCACCACCCGCAGCGCCTTGTGGAGAAGGTGGGTCGCCGTGTGGAGGGCGGCCGTCTTCTCGGAATGGTCCGCCAGACCGCCTTTGAACTTCTGCATGGCACCTGCGCGGGACTGCTCCTGATGCTTTGCATACTCCTCCTGGAAGCCCTTTTCGTCCACTTTGAAGCCGCGCTCCGCCGCCATCTCCTGCGTCAGCTCCAGCGGGAAGCCGTAGGTCTCATAGAGGCTGAAGGCCTTCCGTCCGCTGATGACCTTGTTCTCCAGCTGGGGCGGGAACTTCTCGATGAGCTTGGCGAATTCGCGGGTTCCATTCTCCAGCGTCTTCGCGAACTGATCCTCCTCGCGGCAAAGCTCCTCGCGGATGACGTCCGCGTTGGCGGCCAGCTCTGGATAGAACTCGCGGTATTCGGCAATGACCACATCCGCGATCTTGGCCGTGAACATGTCCGTGATGCCCAGCTTGCGGGCCTCGCGGACGGCGCGGCGGATGAGACGGCGCAGCACATAGCCCTGATCCACGTTGCTCGGCTTGACGCCGTCCGCGATGAGGAAGGTGGCCGCGCGCATGTGCTCCGCCACGATGCGGGCGCTGCGGTTGCCGCTGTTCGCCTCCGGATTGTTGGCCAGCTCCTGGATTTTCGCGAAGATGCCGCGGAACAGCTCCGTCTCATAGGCGCTGCTGACGCCCTGCATGAAGGCGGTGACCCGCTCCACGCCCATGCCCGTGTCCACATTCGGCTTCTCCAGCGGGATGAATTTGCCCTCCGCCGTCTTGTTGTACTGCATGAAGACGTTGTTCCAGATCTCGACCCACTTTCCGCAACCGCAGCTGGGGCCGCAGTTGGGGCCGCAGTCGGGGCGGTCCAGCGGCACGAACATCTCCGTGTCGGGGCCGCAGGGGCCAGTCTCGCCGGCGGGACCCCACCAGTTGTCCTCCTTGCCCAAAAAGCAGATGTTCTTTTCGGGAATGCCGTGGCGCATCCAGATTTCCGCCGCCTGCGTGTCCCGCGGGGCGTTCTCGTCCCCCTCGAAGCAGGTCACCTTGATCTGCTCCGGCTTGAAGCCCAGTTCTTTCGTGAGGAACTCATAGCTCATGGCGATGGCCTCCTCTTTGAAATAGTCGCCCAGAGACCAGTTGCCCAACATCTCGAAGAAGGTGAGATGGAAGGGGTCGCCCACTTCATCGATGTCTCCCGTGCGCAGGCACTTCTGCACATCGGTCAGCCGTTTGCCCGCCGGGTGCTTCTCGCCGAGCAGATAGGGCACCAGCGGATGCATGCCCGCCGTGGTGAACAGACAGGTGGGGTCGTTCTCCGGAACCAGAGGGGCGCTCTTGATCTCCGCATGGCCATACCGCTTGAAGAATTCGATGTATTTCCGGCGCAGTTCGGAAGCCAGCATAATGGGTCCTTTCTTCTAAACTTTCATATATCATTGACTATCAATGAGTTATAAATCTCGTTGACAGCCGTCGCAACCTGCCGCCCTCCCTCTAGGCTCCCGAAACGGCCTCCTGTGGAGGGCCGTCAAACCCATGGCGGACAGCATTGTCACAACCTTATAATATATGTCCGCTTACGGCATTCTGCAATGCCGCCGCCCATTATCGCAGGGTGAATTCTCGTGAGGGCGTGCTGCTGTCCCCTCCATAATAGGTGGCCTTGACCCCTTCATTGCTGACGTCAATGGTGAAAAAGCCCGCTCCCGACGCGAAGGTGTATTCCCGCAGCGCCCCGCGGACGGCGTCCTGAAACGCGATGCCCGCAGGGACCTTGTAGGTGTCCCGCATCCGCTTTCCGTAGTCCTCCGGCTTGTCGCCAATTATAGCTAACTCCTTCTGGTTAGGGTTGTTCCAGACACTGTTGCAGACCAGTTCGGTCACCCGCCCCTCGTCCGTGGCGAAATCCATCATGGCCAATTTGTGGATGTGCCCGCTGAAGACCATGGCCTCGTTCTTCATGAAGAGGGGAATCATCTCCTTGTAGCTCTCCGGTTTGGAGAACAGCCGCCAGGCGTAGTTCTTCACGTCGGCGGACATCAGGCAGCCATGGGAGAAGACGAATTTGTAGCGGGCGTCTCCGTGGGTGGCGAAGGCCTCCCGAACCATGGCCTTGTCAAGGTTGTTGAAATCGATGAAGATATATAAGTCATTGTCCTTCATGAAGTAAAAGTTTGTCGAGGAAATCTGCTGCTTCAATTCCGCGCTGTGCCATGCGGTGATCACGCGGCGGTACGCCGCCGCGGCGCCCTCGCCCCGAATGTCATGGTTGCCGGTGGTGGTGAGGAACGGAACAGTCCCGAAGGTCTTTTTCATGACGGCGAGGGCGTCACGCACCATGGTTTCATGCACGGCCTCCGAACCGCAGTCTCCCTGAACCAGGTCGCCGGCCTGAATGACAAAGGCCGTCTCCGGCGTGAGGGTTCCCGCCGCCGCCTTTAGCAGCCGAGGCAGCCGATCCTTCCACATCTCCATGTTGCGCTTGAACTCCTTCTTGCGGGTGGCCATCTGCTTCTCATCGGCTATCTTGAAATTGGCGTGATAGACTTCCGGAGGGGCGTCAAAATGCACATCCCCCAAGAAGATGAACCGATAGGCGGGCCCCTGCCTTTTCACCTCCGTCGGAAGCGGCGTCGTTCTGGCCGTCAGCCGAATGCCTGGATCCGGAAGCTTCTTTGGCTCCGCCGCCTCTTGTCCAATCAATGTCAGATGGCATGCCACCCACAATCCCAAAATCCACGCTCGCCCAATTCTCTTTGCCATTGTTATCTCCTATCTTGTTGGAATATAATGAGTTATGAAATACGCCTCTTCAGAATGTGTCCACAGAACATAGAGAAGGACACTGAAGGGCTTGAGTGATTTTATTTGTCTTTTCTGTTTATTCCGTGTATGTTGTGACTTTAATGGGGTTCTGAATAGATACCTCTTCAAAGCCTCTCGAATTTGGCATCCATGAGCTGCCGCGTCTGCCGATCGAAGTTCAAGCCGATGGCCCAGACGGGGCGGTCCGCCGCACGGTAGGGGGCATCGTAGCCCTTTTGCTTCACCTGCGCAAGGGCGGCCTCCGCGCTTTCGTCCACCTTGAGCTCGAAGATGTAGACGCCGCAGGGATGGGTGGCGACCACGTCCGCCTGCCCGCTGGCCTGCCGGTCCTCCGCGGTGCATTGCACCCCCTGGGCGCGCAGAAAAGTCATCAGCACACGCTCAAAAGAACATTCATGGACGGCGGCCTCCGTGGAGCCGTAGGGCAGCCCCGCATACAGCGACTTGAGCCCCGTGAGGAACTTGTCCCATTCGCCGCCCAGCAGCAGTCCGCCCAAAGTGGCGACCCATCCAACGTCCTGCTGCGCCATGACGGAGGCCGTCAGGGAGGCGAGATCCTCCCGCACCTCCTCATCTGGCACGCGCAGGGTGAACAGTCGGCTCGCAGAATCAAAATCGCCGATGGTCAGATAGCCGGTCTGGAAGAGCATGGGAATGGTGCGCAGCTCGTGGATATTCGTCACGTCGAAGGCCTGCTCCAGCACTTTCATCTCCGTGTCCAAGTCATGGGAGAGGAATTCGCCCCGCTTGAGGAAATTCATCAGCATGGAGGCCTTGCCGGTGTCGGCCCAGCAGGGCTGGAAGAAGTTCTCCGGAGACTCAAGATTGTTGCCGATGGAGACCGGATTGTAGACGGTGGCGGGGTTCTGCCTCCCGAAGCGATAGCCGTTGAACCACCGCTTGAGCTCCGCGCGGTAGGTGCCGTCGTCCAGCCCCATCTTCTCCGCATGGGCTCTCATGTGCTCGCCGAAGTAGGCGTCCAGCTCCTCTTCCGTGTAGCCCAACATGGTGGCGACATCGTCGCGGAAGGAGAGGTCAACGAGGTTGGAGAGGGCGGAGAAGACCGACATTTTGGTGAACTTGGAGACGCCAGTGATCATCAGAAAGCGGATTTTGTCCGTGCGGCCTTTCATCTGGCCATAGAAGGAGGCCAGCTTCTCGCGGACTTTCTCCGCCTCGTCGGGCTTGTGCAGCAGCCGCGCCACGGGGTCGTCGTATTCGTCAATGAGAATGACGACGCCTTTGTCGCTGTCTGCCTCGTCTGTTTTGTCAGCCCTGTCCTTGTGCGCCATGGACAGCTCGTCGATGGTCCGTCCGAAATTGGCCTCTGGCGTGTCATCAGATTTGTAAGTTCCTCCAGTCTCGACAATTGCAGACTTGATGGTATGGGGGAAATTATGAGCAAATTCCTCTGCTGACGTGGCGGAGGACGCAAAGCTGAAGTCAAAGTGCAATACAGGATATTTCTCCCATGTCCAATCCGTCTTGTCGATGGCCAAACCCTGAAAGAGCTCCCGTTTCCCTTGAAAAATAGCCTTCAACGTGGAGAGCATCAGGGACTTGCCGAAACGCCGCGGCCGCGCCAGAAAGAAGCAGGAGTTGGCCGCGGAGATCAGCCGATGGAGATAGGCGGTCTTGTCCACATAGACGCAGCCTTTCTTCCGAAACTTCGAGAAAGACGCTGAATCGATTAAGATGGGTTGTGTCATGACGCGATCTCCTTGCTCCATGATGCCAAATGCTTATCCTTAACATAATGCAATGTCGGCAACTTGCGAGAATGCATGCTTCAGAACATTGAAGAGTCTAGCTCTAGAGGCTCTAGAGGCTCTAGAAAAACTCCTAATAATCAACCACTTATAACTTCTAATCGCTAACTATTTCTAATTTCATTCAGGGGTTGTGATAATGGCCGCCGTTGAGGATGTTCACCGCGCGGAAAAGCTGTTCCATGAGCAGAAGCCGCGCCAGCTCATGGGTGAACGTGAGCCGCGAAAGGGACCATAGCAGATCCGCCTTCTGCTTGACGGCGGGAGACAGACCCAGCGGCCCGCCAATGACGAAGACCAGCTTTCGGTCAGTTCTCCCCACCATATCGGCGAAGCCGACGCTGGAGAACTCCTTTCCCTCTTCGGAAAGCACGACCACGCAAGCATTTCGGTCCTTTTCCAGCTCTTTGAGGATGGCGGCGCCCTCCTTTTCCACATCGCTGTCCGGCAGTTCCCGCAGCTCGATTTTGCCATAGCCTCCAATCCATTTCGCGTATTCGGCGCAACGAGCCTGGAGGGCACGGTCCTTGAGCTTTCCCACGGTGATGACCTTTAGCAGCATTATTTATATAAGTTATTTATAATAAATGAGTTATAAATCATGAAGAAGCTGGTCGCAATTCAGCACCTTCTCCAGCAAGTCGTTTTCCACATAATAATAGTGGTTACTGGCCTCATAGCCCAAACGGGAGTCCTTTCGCAACAGCTTCAAAAGGCAAAGGGCCTCCTCCCGCTCCTTGGCGATGACGGCCGCCTCAATCCGCCCCTGCTCTCGGGCAAGGACAAAATCGATTTGGTTGGCGGCGCTTTGGAAGTGGCAGCGGCATGCGTCGGCGATGGTGATCAGCTCCTCCAGATTGGCCTGCTCCCGCGCACCGTCGGGCCGTGGCATGCCGCGGAGGAGCTCCACACCCTGCCGCCACTGGTCGCCAAGCCGCGTGAAGCAGGCCTGCATGATGTCCTTTGGAACGCCGCCGCGCCATCCGTCCAAATCGTCGAAGGGGAAGCCGATCATGGTGGCGTGGCGTCCCGTGGGCTGCGGATACAAGAGGGACATGGGGCCAAAATTCTGCGGCGCACAATAGAGGGTGCTCGTGTAGTGGATGGGGAAGTCCTTCTCGAAGGAGTCGGAGAAGATGGTCCATGCCTTAAGTACCGTTGGCGCACAGGCTTCCCCAAAGAGGAAGCGGGCCAGCGTTGCTCTGGAGCAGTTGAGCAGCGGCAGATTGCCGCCGGGGGCGCCGCCATGGGTCCAGCCAAGCATCAGCCCGTCCACGCCGCACTCCCGCAGCCGGTTCAGATGGCGTTCCACCAAATCGGGCACGGGAATGTACGGGATGGGAGAAAGCTCCCAGCTGACATTGGTCTGAATTTTGGCCACGCAGGGATGATGATGGGCACGGGCCAGCTCCCACACGTGGCGGCTGTCGTCGCTGGGGCCGACTTTGGAGATGGTGTAGTCCGCAACATAGCTGCAATAGCCGTGGACATTGGTGGGAAGGCGGTTTTCGCTGACGGCCATGACCGCCACGCCGTCCCCCAGATTGGCGATGATTTCCTCCTGCCATAGCGCGTCCCATGCCCAGCTGTACGCGATGAGGGCCGTGCCTGTTCCCGCTCGCCGCAGCCCCTCATGGAAGGCGCGGTTGACGCCGATGATGAGCTCCGCCGCCGTATGGCTTTCACAGCGTGGACAGCAGTTCCCCCGCGAACGGCAGTGAGTGAGGTTCTCGCTTTGGGTGATGTTGAAAATGCCGCCCAAATTCGGCACTTCCCGCGCCAGCCGCTCAATGCCGTTGGAAAGGGCCTCCAGAACTCCGGGGGCACTGGTGCAGACGGCAAAGTCGTTCTCCGGACCAGCCACCCCTTTCCAGTCCGGATGGGTCTCGAAGAACCATGGCGGCATGGAGCGGGGTTCATTCAAATAGAGGTACAGCTTGATGTGGTATTTGCCCGCCCGTTCGGAAAGCTTCTTCAGGTTGCGGAGCCGCTTCTGCCATCCGTCGGAAAGGGGCAGATCCTCCCCCAGCCAAGGCACCAGCTTGTAGAGAATGCCCTGCAGCCAGACGCCACCCACACCGCTGGCCTCATAGTCTTTGAAGAGGCTCTCGGGGTAGGAGGCCAACTCATCGTCCATGAGGGCGTCGCCGTAGAGCGCACTATAAGAGTAGATAAAGGTAAAGGAGAAATCGCCAGCGCGACCGTCTTTGGGGAAGGCCTCCATGTGGCCATAGTTTTCCAAAAACTGGAAGGGCAGCTCCTTTGGGGGTGTCAGGCCGGACAGAATGCCCTCCACGGTCTCGCGAATACGACGGGTTTGGTCCACCTCCTGCGGCGTGAGCTCCCGATAGGCCACATGGGGGCATGACGGCTTGTGGAGACCCAATTTATGGTAGAGGAAATCATCCTCTTTAAGCGTAAAGGCCAGCTGTTCGGGCGTCCAGTCCAGTAGCTGCAGCAGCTGTTCATAGTCGAGCAGCTCCCAATTGCGGCGGATGATGGTCTGGAAGCCGCGCTCCATCCACCGTTTCAGACAACGGTCGTCCTGTTTCAGCCCCATGGCGGCGCCGCAGGAAAGGATGTTCTGCGGGGTCGTGCCCAAAACAAGGGCCAGCCGTTCGGGAGACACCAGATTCCAGTTCCGCCAGACGACGGCCTGATGGAGAGTGGGGAAGTGGGGCAGCGCCAATGCTTTAGGAGCGTCGCCGACAGGAAGGATGGAAAGGTCTTGCATGGTTGGCCTTCAGTTGGTAACCGATGAATGGATACGGAATGAAACACACGTTCTAAATATAGCCATGTTGACTGAAAATGAAAAGCATTCCCTTGCCAATTGATATGGTTTCCTTTTCTCTTTTCCCCTTTCACTTTTCGCGTTCTGCGTCCCCATGAGACCGGAAGAGCCACCAAGATGAGCCGTCTTCATGAGACAAACGACAATATGGCAATATATTCTTGTAAAGACAACATCACGGCTCCGCGGCGTCAAAGCCTTCAGAAGAGCAAGTGCCACAACGTCCACCGAAAACGCAGGAGACTTTTTCATGAGTCGATTCCAAATCTTTCAGTTTGCATTCAATAGTTGCATTTCCTGCCTGTGCATGGCCGCCACAGCCTACTTCGAGGGGGATGTGGTCACCAGTCTGGAGCAGCTGGAGAGCTACCGCGGCATGGCGGCGGTCGCCCACATTGTCGGCGACCTGCGCAAAAAGGCATATGTCTGCAACCATGAGCAACTTGGGGTAAACTACGGAGACAACGTGGAGTTCCAGCTCCGGCGAGAGCAGGTCATCCTGACCCCCCAGACGCAGGCGTTCCTCTACGGAAAGGAATGCGTCCCCGCGCCCCGCTATGCGAAGGGCAGCCACCCCCGTCTGGAGGGGATTGTGGCGGAGCTGACGGCGGGAAAGGACTCCGAGCAGGAGAAGGCCCTCGCCATCATGCGCTTCTGCCGCGACCTGAAGAAGAAACACCTCCCCGGCCCCGGCCACAGGGACTGGTTCTACGGCGGCACGGAGGAAATGCTCATCGACAAGGGGGAGGACCTCTGCGAGACCCTTGGCCGCCTCTTCACCGCCCTCTGCGAGGTGGCCGGAATCCCCGCCCGAATCGTCATGCACGACATCGGCGGACACATCACGGCGGAGGCCTTCACGGACGGCCACTGGGGCTACTGCGACCCCCGCTTCGGAATCTATTTCCTTAAGGAGGATGGCCGCATGGCCTCCCTCTGGGAGCTGATGCAGAACCCCGCCCTGACCTTGAATCAGCCGGAGACCGTCAAGGCGGACATTGGCGGCATCTACACGTGGGAGGTGCGGGCCCAGCGCTGCCGCGAGAAGTTCTTCGCGCCGCAGGAAATCAACGGCTTCGAATACTATTCACTGGCGGACGCGGCCCGCTACCGCTACGGCACGGTGTCCGAGGCGCTGAGCGTGTCCGCCGGCCTGTATGTGGTCAACGCCGTCTACGGCGCCCTAATCACGGAAATCTTCGGGCTGGGGGAGAGCCATCTGGAGGACTATTTCTGGAAACCATTGCCATTGAACAAGTTAGAGCTTGCTTGGAGAACCGACGGCTTCTCACCATGGTATGAAATGCCCGCCAACGTGTCTTCGGAGGAAATCGAGAGACGGCATATCAGCCCCTTCGACGGCGGTGCCATGGACTATGTGATTTGGGGCACGGGCCCCGGAAGCACCTTTACCCATCGAACCCAAGCGGGAGAGCTGTTTGGCTACGCTGTCACCGAAGAAGAATGGAAAGAGAAGTTCCGGCCAGGGGATTGGAATATTCATAAAACCATGCACCATTACATCAGCCAAGGCATTGACCCCATGGCCATGATGGCGGAACTGGCTCATAAACATGGACTTAAACTCTTCAGTCGCTTGGAGATGAACCATGAATACGGGCCAGTGGACTCCGATTCGTGGATGTGGGTCGGCTTCGTGGGCGAGCTGAACAAGCGGCATCCGGAGTATCGCATCAAAGGCAACGCCAACCTGGACTTCTCCTTCAAAGAGGTTCGTGATTTCAAACTGGCCATCCTGCGGGAACTGGCCGCTTCCGGCGTGGACGGCGTGGACGTGGATTTGGCCGTCTATCCGCCTTTCTTCACGAAACCGGATCCGGAGATCATGAACGGCTTCATACGAGATGTCCGCAAAATGCTTGATGAAGAAGGTGAAAAGCAGGGCAAACGCATTGCGTTGCAAGTGGCTATCCCATCGCAACATCTGGACAAGTACGGACTGGATTGGCAGACTTGGTTGGACGAGGGGCTCGTGGACGTGCTCGTGCCCACCGCCGTCCCCATCAATGAGAACCGCTACGAGTTTGACGTGCGGGTAGAGCCCTTCCTGCGGAAACGCAAAAAGGGCGGCTGCAAAATCTACGGCGGCTTGGACCAAAGCCTCCGCATCTTCAATCGTGATCCCCATCCCGATGGTATCAAACGCTTTGCGAGAGGCAAATCCATAGAGGAATTCTATGCGCAGCTCTTGATGTTCATGCGCTCCGGAGCGGACGGCGCGGTCTTCAATTTTGCGAGCTCCTCCTTTTATGCCTCCCGTGCGAAACTCATCAACGGACTGAAGGACCCCGCCAATGTGGAGTTCGCTCCGAAGAACTATTTTGCGGGCCCCTTCCTCCCCTTGACCGCCATCGAGCCGAAGCGCTCCGCAGACTCCCGCCTCTTCACGGAAACCCAGCTGACCCGGATGCGGGTGGCGGACGACATCGCCGCCGCCAGACGCAAGTCCCTGGAGCCCAAAGTGTCTCTGATATTGAACTTCCGTGCCCTCACCTCTCATGAGAAGCTGGAGGTGTATCTGAACGGCCATCTTCTGGGCACCCATGTGGGCGACGCCGAAGGCGGAGACGCGGCGTCTTCCTTCGGGCTCCCCAAACGGGAGGCGGATCTGACGGTGCCTGACTGGTGGAAAAAGGGCATGCACACGCTGGCGGTGCCGCCGGACGTGCTGTGGCTGGGGGAGAACGTCATCCGCATGGTCTATTCCACAGACGCCCCCGCCGAACAGGAGCCTCTCCAAATCCTTTGGCCTGAAATCCAAATCCGCTATTGACGCGGCCTTCGGCCCACGTTTTGGCAAACTATTACTTAACATATTCTATATCAAGGATTTACAACAATTCAAAAGAAACAAAAGGATATTGACATCGACATTGCGGCCGCCCTTTCGCCACGCTTCCTGCCTTGCGTCTTGCATCCACTTGTGATTGAAAACTATCCTTGTGGAGAGCAGAGCCTTCTGGAAAAATGGCGTTGATGGGCTACATTTTGTGTTGGTAACTGCAGACGGACGGCCGCTCCGTGCAAACGGGGAGGAAAGTCCGGACACCGCAGGGCAGGAAGTCCAGCTGAAAGGCCGGATGCCGCGGACCATATTCCACGGTAAGGAAAGTGCCACAGAAAACAAACCGCCCGGCTTCGGCCAGGTAAGGGTGAAAAGGTGGGGCAAGAGCCCACCGCCATGGCAAGAGATTGCGTGGGCAAGGCAAACCCCTTCAGGTGCAAGACCAAATAGAGGACGAGGCGCGGCCCGTGCCGTTCGCGAAAGCGAGTTGAGTCCTGGGTATCGGTCGCTTAGATGAATGGTCGTCGTTCCGTGGTGACACGGTTCACAGAATCCGGCTTACAGTCTACAGTTGCCACTTCCCTTTAGGGGAAAATGGTTTGGGTTCAGGTTCAGAAGGGAGCAGCCATGGTAACAGCCTTTGTATTGATCAGCGTCGAGGACCGCAAGGTCCATGAAACCGTCAAGGCCCTGCTTCAGCAGCAAGGAGTCACGGAAATCCACGTTGTGGCCGGCGAATATGACATGGTGGCCATCATCCGCGTGCCGGACAACGAGTCCCTCGGCAACCTCATCACGAATCAGATTGTCAACGCGCCAGGCGTGGAGCGGACCAAGACCCTGTTCGCGTTGGAAAGCCATTCCCGCTTTGACCTTGACGCCATCTATTCACGGCAATGAATCCTCCGAAGGAAACGCCGTCGGCATGACCGCCCATGGAATACCCCTTTGACAAAACAGCGATTCCGCGAAGCGGAAAAACGGGCTACGTCGCCCTGCTGGGCCGTCCGAACACCGGCAAGTCCACCTTTCTCAACACGGTGCTTGACCGCCATCTGGCCGCCGTCTCCAGCAAGCCCCAGACCACCCGCAAGTACCTCCTCGGCATCTACACCGACGATGACTCCCAAATCCTGTTTTTGGATGCGCCGGGCGTCCATTGCGCCAAAATCGCCATCGACGAGGCCATGAACAAATCCATCGAGCGGGTTCTGGACGACGCCGACCTCCTTGTGTGCATGTTAGACCCCACCCGCGAGCCAGGGGAGGAGGACGCCATGACCGCACGCCGCGCCCAAGCCTGCGGCAAGCCGCTGGTTCTGGCCGTCAACAAGGTGGACATCGCCACGGAGGAGGCCATTAGCCGCCATGTGGCTTTCTACCATCAGTACCTGCCAGATGCACCTGTTGTACAACTCGTTGCGTTGCAACAGGATAGGATAAAAGAGCTCATGGACTGGCTCAAGGCCAATCTTCCCCATGGCGTCTTCCTCTACGATCCAGACGAGCTGACGGACGTGTATGAGCGGGACATCGCCGCGGAGATGATCCGCGAGGTCCTTCTGACCGAACTCAAGCAGGAAGTCCCCCACTGCATCGCCGTCACCGTGGACACATGGAAGGAGCAGGGAAACCGGATTCAGGTGGGAGCCACGCTGTACATTGAGCGGGAGAACCACAAGGGCATCATCATCGGTCAGGGCGGCCGCATGATCAAGCGCATCCGCCTGGAGTCAGAGCGGAAAATCGGCGGCTTCTGCGGCTGCCGCGTCAATCTGCAGCTTTTCGTGAAAGTCGCCCCTGACTGGCGACAGCGCAAGCAGTTTCTCAAAGACATCAAACTCATGGAGTAGAACAACATGAACATGAAATGCGGCTTTTTCAGACAGATTGTGGCGGCGACGGCGCTGCTGACGGGACTGTGCTGCATGGCGCAGGTCAAGCCAGGGGATAACCTGTTGGTAAATGGCCAGTTAGAGGCGGACCAGGCGAACATGCCCCCCTTCTGGAACCCAACCAGCGGCGCAGAGCATATCCGCTACATCGCGAACAGCGGGCTGCCCGGACTGGGCTGCCTCACCTTGTCCAGCGACGACGGCGCGAAGGAGGCGGTCATCCGCCAAGCGGGGTTGCAGCTGGTGGCGGGGGAGCGCTACCGCCTTTCCGCGATGGTGAGGACAAAGGACTTCGAGAGCGGCCACTACGGCGTCATCGTCTGCAACCAAGGCTGGTTTTCGTCGCAGGGCATCTTGGCCGTGGAGAGGACGCAGGATTGGACGGCCATGTCCGTCGAGTTCGACGCCGCCGAATCCAGCAGCGGGACCTATGCGTTCATTGTATTCGCGATCAAATTCAAGGGCGAGCTGTCCGTGGCGGATTTGCGTCTGGAGGCACTGACCAAAGCCGGACAGGACGGCTCCAAACGCTCCTTGCAGGCGGAAAACGCGCTGCAGCCGCGGCTGGTGCCCGTCGAGCCCCTGCTCCACCGCATTCCCACGGACCGGCCGGAGGTGACCTTCCGCTTCTTTGGAAGGCTATTGCCAAATCTGGAGGCGGCGGACAACAAGCCGGAGGACTACGACATCGTGTGGAAATGCGGCGATGAGCCGGAAGTCGTCCAGCCGCTGAAGAAACCGCTCAACGTACTCACGCTGCCGAAAAACCGCCCATGGCGCGGCAAGCTGGAGACCGCCATCCGCAGCCACGCCACCGGCGAAATCGTTCTGAGGCAGGTTCACGACGTGGAGACCATCGATGTCCGCGAGCTGAACCCCGCCGGCCATCGCCGCCTGAACAACCTCGTGACGGAAATCCTGCACGCCGACCTGCAGGCGACGGCGGAGGAGCAGCGCTTCGAGTTCGTCAATGTCCGCAACGGCTGGCTGTATCTGGCCGTGCGCGACGCGGGAGCGGCCCCCGTGGAGCTGCATCTGGGCGACGATGTGGTCATCCGTCCCGACGCCGCTTGGAAGGAGACCTTCCGCGAACGCCCCGAAGGCAGCTATGTCGTTGCCGTCAAAGGCGCTGCGAATGGCGGACAGCTCATTGTGCGTCAAATCGCGGACATCTTTAACTACTGCCCCGGATCCAAGAGCTTTGTGGGGGAAAACGGAGACTACGACTGGCCAATTATGTCCAAATACATGCTCCGCGCGGTGACCACGCTCAACGGCGGCTCCATTCCCGAAGGGCATCTGGACGAGGTCCGCGACAGCGGCTACCATTGGCTCGCCAACATCAACACAACACCCGACTTTCTGAAGGACGAAGCGAACCTGCATAACCGCCTCCTAACCCATAACGGATTCACGATGCCCTGTTATGACGGCGTGACCTGCGACGAGCTCTTCTTCTGGGACGCCTCCCAAATCATCAAATTCACGAACGGCATCAAGAGCTTCGAGAACCCGCAGGACCGTCTGATCTACACATGGGTCGTGGGGAAGCCGTCCACCAATGCCATCGACTACGAATTCATCTCCACATGCATCAACGCCTCCCGCAGCCGCGGCCATCTTCTGTACGAAATCTACTGCCGCACAAAGGAGACGGAGGAGCAGGCGCAGGCGTACATCCGCAACTACGCCCAAAAGTCGGCGGAGGCCATGAAGCAGCTCTATCCCAACGTCATGGGCAACCTGGGCATCATCTTCGGCAACTTCAACCAGATTCCGATCATCACGTTGATCCACCATCCCTCTGTTGATTATAAGTACTTCCTGGACATGCAGTTGAACCTTGTCGCCAACGACCCCGCCTTCGAGGGGCTTGGCACGGTCGGCTACTGGGGAAGCTACTACGCGGACCGCGAGCTCTACCGCTGGTCCTCCATGCTGCTGCGGCATTACTGCGTGGAGGGACGCACGGACATGCTTTCCAACCAATACGGCTTCCGCTACATCTCCGGCCACATCCAGAACGGTGACTTCGCCGGCACACTGGCGCCGTGGACCGCCAACGGCAACGTGACCACGGATTCCTTTGACGGCTTCGCCGCCGCCAGCCAGAACCGCTGGGGCGGCAACGACGGTCTCGGCGACACCTTCGCCGTCTTCACCAAGGAGGGCGACGAGACAAGCACCCTTTCGCAGCAGGTCACGGGACTGGTCCCCGGTCGCCTGTACTGCCTTCAGTTCTGCACGGGCGACGCCGACGACATCAAGGCTAAACGCCTGAACCCCAGGAAGTTCGGAATCAGCGCCAATTTGGGAGACGGCGCGGAGGTGGATCCCGCCTGCTCATGGATCCATGTGGATATGCGGAAGGACGGACGCTACGCCTATAACAACAACGTGGCGCGCGTCAATCTCCACCACATCGTCTTCAAGGCCACCGCCTCCGAAACCACATTGACGTTCAGCAATGCAGAAGCTATTGCAGGAGAACATCTTGCATTGAACTTCGTCATGCTCCATCCCTTCCTGGACGGCGACGAAAAATAGCCATCGCCAACGCTATTCGGCTGGCTCCTCCAGCGGCTGGAGCAACGGTGCGTCCTCCACCGGCTGGAGCACAGGCGCGTCCGCAGACTGCGGCGTGATAGCGTCCTTCGGCTGGGGCGCTGGCGCGTCCGTGGGCTGCGGCAAAGCGGAATACAGTGCCCTGCAATGGTTTCGAACCGCCTGCATGTTCTCCATGCCCAAGCGGAGCAGCAGTTTCTGCGCGTCGTTCAAATCCTCCAGCGTCGTGTCCTCCCATTGATAGATGGGCTTCTCCAGGCCCTCAATCAACAGCAGCGTCGGCTCCTCGTCGGGAATGGGAAGCTCCATCAGCACCTGATAGGCCTTGTCGATCATGTGCCGGATGTTCATGTCCCGATAGCCAAGCTTCTCCAAAAGCCGTTGGAGAACCGGCTCCATCTTTCGATACATGGACGCAAACCCTTCGGGCTGAATGGAACAGAACACCTTGACTGTGGTCTCATAGCGCTTTTTGCTGGCTTCAGTCTGAACCCATTTGCCATCTTCCCGCCGCTCCGCCTCAAAGGGAAGCTCCAGCCGAAGCAGAGAGGCAAGAGCCATGGGGCGTTCGCCGTTGGCCACTTCGTCCAAAGCCTTGACGGCATGTTCCACCAGCGCGGGCGTCTTCATCCATTTCTTCCACAGCTCGTTGTCGCTTAAGGCCCCGCCAATCTCCTCTTGTTGCCCTTCCACCTCCTCCATGGTGAAGGTTTTCACAACCTCTTTGGCATCAGCATGTTCGGACTTTTGCGAAGCCACCTCCGCGTCTTCATAGTCCTCCGGATCCGGCTCATCGGGAAAGGGAAGCTCCGCTTCCGACAGCTCATGGGACGACGTCGGCTCCGACGGGACGGCCTCCTGGGCCTCCTGTTGGCGGCGCTGATAGAGAAACAGCAGCCCCACAAGAGTCAAGATGATGATGGGGGGCAGTCCATAGCAGATGATTTTGCGCCATTTGTCGTTCATCACAGAAAACCTCCTTGGACCCAATAGATATTCTATAACTTATTGATAATCAATATGTTATGGAAATTTGCGAAATGCTGCAGACCTCCTGCGGGCAGATGCCACATCGATCAATGGGCATGCCGCAAGCCCGTTTGTGGAAGTTAAGAGAAGTGCAGTTGAAAAACGATTGGCCTGTGATTATATTTGCATGATCATGGTGACGGAGAGATTGGCGCGTTCTATACAATATATATATAATAGGATATAAAGGCGGACACATGACATGGCATTTGGGAACTTGGGGTTGGATTGCGCTGCTGGCCATGGGATGCATGGGGCAGGAAAGGCCGGCGGCGGAAGCGACGGCGGCCAGACATCCGGTTCTGGCCTGCACCATGGACTTTTTGGATTTCGTCTTCTATGACATGGAGGGCTCCCCAGACGTCTATGAGCTGCCGGTTTTGGAGAAGCGCATTCGGACCTTGGCGGCCATGGGCTTCAAAAAGCTCAACCTTCGCGTCAACTGCCTAGGCCTAACGCTTTATCCAACAACAGTTTCCGTCATGTATGGCGAAGGCGGCCGCGGTCATTGGGACCATCCTGCCCAATCAAAGCGAATTGCCAAGACGGTGCGGACCTACGACATGTGCCGCGAAGTCATCCGGCTGGGGCATCAATATGGAATGGAAGTGTGGGCGTGGGAAAGCCTTGCGGATGGCGGCGGCACCTACGGCATGTTTCCCGCCCTCGAAAAGTACGGCGAATTGGGTCGGCGACTCCACTATGCGCCCTTTTTGGACCCCTTTTATTCCGCCCGCCCCGACTATTTCTGCATGCGGGACCCGCGCCGTCACCCCTCTTCGGAGAAGATCACCCAAATCAACGCGGAGATTCGCCGCCATCCCGTGGGCCGCATCGTCTGCCGCGGAACCGAAAAGCGGATGCCTCTGCGCATCACGAAAGACAACCTGGCCATCTACACCAGCGAGGACAATTTGCATTACACCCTCTACGACCAGCCCTTCGACTTCACAAGCGGCCTGACGCCAGAGGGATACAATATGTTCACGGTCTCTGGGCTGAACCTTGACTCCATGTTCGTGAAGCTGAGCCATGTCCGTCCATTCGACAAGGGGCCGGATTTCTCCTTCGCCTTCCGCCCCGACAAGAGCCACATGGAGGTCTTCGACACCGACGGCAACGCAAAGGCCGTCGCTTGGCGGGTCAACGCCAGTAATGTGGACGGTCCGAACGGCTCCCTTTGCCTTCATGCCCTCTTTGATGTCGCGTTGGACCACGACCGCTATGAGATTGGCTTCGTCACCGGCGTGTTGGACCGGCTGGTGGACCGTTATTTCGTCGGAGTGCCGGAGTTCTGCATCCCCGCCGTCATGGAGCATCAGGTGGCCCGCTTCCGCGAACTGGCCGCCTATCCTTTCGACGGATTCATGATGAACTACCGAACCCATAGCGTCATTCTGAACCCCGAAGAATACGGCTTCAACCCTGAAGTGAGGGACCTCTATCGCCAACGGCATGGGGTGGACATCTGGACGGAGCCCTTCGACGAAGACAAGCTCCTGACCCTTCGGGCAGACGCCATCGGCGACTATCTCCTCCAATGCAAGAAGATCGCCGGCGGGAGACCCCTGTACATCACGGGCCTGAAACCCGCCCCGCCAGGCCAGCGCTCCGTCCAAAACGCCTTCCGCGGCATGGGCGTAGACATGTTCAGCCGACTGCCATGGCAGTATGAGCGCTATTTCAGAGAAGGCTCCGTGGACGGCGTCATGATGACCGGTGGCTATTTCCCCGAATTTTTCACAACAGCGGTGACGGGAGGCCGCCCCGTCAAAATCGGCATCTTCCGCGAGCGGCCAAAGGACAAAGGCGGCTATCCCAAAAACTATGACTTCGCCGCGGACATGGAACGGCTCTACAACGATCCGAATCTGGACGAAATCGAACTATATGAGGCCCTCCACTACATCGTGGACCCCGCCATCCATTATTCGGATGACCCGGAGCGCATGCAAGTTCTGTTCCGACTCACCGGCCACCAAGTGGAAAAATAAAGGTGGCAGATTTTCTCCAATCGACAATTTTTGCACATTCATGAAAATTTTCACTAGAAAAAGAATGAAAAATATTGACAGTTTGTATTTTGTGTACTAAAGTGTAGGGATGAATATTTTTTTGCGCGGGGCATCGGCCCTGTGCCATGCCGCCGTCGAGTCGGCACACTGCGGTTTCGGGCGGGATGTCGTAAACGTAAAGAATAGAAATATTGTTAGCATATAGGTTGGTCATCTAACGCAAAACGGGTGATGCTGTGATTGAGACAGATGATTTTGTAGTGGACTATCTTGTCAATCAAGGTTTGGTCACAAACGAGCAGGTTGAGCAGGCGAAGCAGAAGGCCGAGGCGGGCGATGTGGACTCGACTCTTCAGGGCCTGTATCAAATCAAAGCCATCACGGAGCCGGAAGTCATTCAGTTTCTGGCTGCCGAGTATGGAATGGACACCTATGACTTCTACAGCACAACGGAGCGCATCTCCCCTGAAGTCATTGAACTCATTCCGGCGGAAGTCGTTCGCCGGTACAAGATTATGCCAGTTGGCCTGAACGGCCAGATTCTGCGAATCGCCGTCTCCGACCCCACGGACGTGGATTCGGTCGACGCCGTGCGCTATCTGCTGAAGATGGAAGTGGAAAGCGTGCTGGCCAGCAAGACCCAGATCGAACAGGCCATCAACTACTACTACGGCTCCGGCGACATGGGCGTGGACACGGTGCTTCAGGACTTGACTGAAACCACGACGGAACTGACGGTCGGCAGCACTATGGATGCCACCATCGACTCCAATGCCAACGAAGACGAGTCGGCGCCGCTGATCCGACTGGTGTCCCTCATCATTCTGGAGGCCTTCCGAACCCGCAGTTCCGATATTCACATCGAGCCGCTGGAGAAGCGCTTCCGCATCCGCTACCGCATCGACGGCGTGCTCAACGAGGTGGAAAGTCCGCCCAAATATCTGCAGAATCAGATTTTGTCTCGTCTGAAGCTGATGGCGGGCATGGACTTGTCCGAACATCGTATCCCTCAGGATGGACGAATTCGCTTCAACGCCATGGGCCGCGAACTGGACCTTCGTGTGTCCGACCTGCCCACCACCCACGGCGAATCCATCGTCATGCGTATCTTGGATAAGAGCGGCGTCATGTTGGGCATCTCCGAGCTGGGCTTCATGGAAGATGACCAAAACATGATCAACAAGATCATCAATTTCCCTGACGGCATCTTCCTCGTCACGGGACCTACCGGTTCCGGCAAAACCACATCCCTCTATTCCTTCCTCCACGCGCTGAATCAGCCGACCCGCAAGATCATCACCGCGGAAGACCCTGTGGAATACGAACTTTCGGGTATCAACCAGGTTCAGGTGAACACGGAAATCAACATGACCTTCGCCGCCGTCCTGCGAGCCATGCTGCGTCAGGCGCCGAACATTATCATGGTTGGTGAAATTCGTGACCAGGAGACCGGCGAAATCGCCATCAACGCGGCGCTGACCGGCCACTTGGTCTTCAGCACGCTGCACACCAACGACGCGCCGTCCGCCATCACACGACTTCTGGATATGGGCATCAAACCCTTCCTGGTCGCCTCCTCCGTCCGCGCCATCATGGCTCAGCGACTGGTTCGCCGCCTTTGCAAGACCTGCCGTCATCCCCACGAGATCACGGACGACGAAATCGACCGCCTGAAGGCCAAACGCGAGGACTTCGAGGGCATGGAGTTCATGGAAGGCAGCGGCTGCTCCGAATGCAAGAAGGGCTATAAAGGCCGCATGGGCATCTATGAAATCTTCATCTTGGACGACAGCATCCACAACCTGATCTACGAGCTGGCAGACGCCGGTGTCATCCGCCGCCGCGCCATGCAGTTGGGAATGCGCACGTTGCGTGAAGACGGCATCCGCAAGGCCGCCGCAGGCATCACCACCATTCAGGAAGTGATCCGCCTGACGGTGAACGACGAGGCATAGGCCGATTTGGGCGAATTCAATCCACCTTCTTCTTATAATATAAGGAATACAACATGCCAACACTTGAAATGGATGCGGAAGTCAGCGTAGTCTGGCATTTGCTGCTGGATGCAGGCGTTGCAAAGGAAAGCGAGCTGGAGGAGGCCTTGGAGGAAAGCCGGAACATGAACCGGCCCTTCCTCAGCATGATCTACAGCTACGGCATCATCACGGAGCAGGGATATCTTCAGCTGGTGGCGGACAACATTGGCTCGGAAGTCTGCTCCCTCCGCGGCAAGGAGCTGGAGCCCACGATCTTGGACATGGTTCCCAATGACACGGCCCGCTTCTACAGCATCATCCCTGTGAAATTCGAGGACGGCGTCCTCCACGTGGTCGCCAGAGACCCCCTGAACTCTCAGCTCATCGACGAACTGCCCTTCATTTTGGGCATGGAGGTCAAGATTTTAGTGGGCTTCCCGAAGGAGGTCGAGGAGCTGGTGGAGACCTATTATCCCGAAAAGAACAGCAGCGTGAAGGACATCTTGGACGAATTGTCCAAAGGCCGTCTGGAAGTGGATGTGGACGTGGACGATGTCCATTCCCTTGAGATGGCCGCCAACGAAGCCCCCATTGTCCGCTTCGTGAACATCGTGCTGCAGCAGGCGATCAAAGACAAGGCCAGTGACATTCACTTCGAACCGTTCGCCGACGAATTCCGCATTCGCTATCGTATTGACGGTGCGTTGTTTGAAATGTCGCCGCCGCCGAAGCACCTGGCCATTCCGGTCATCAGCCGACTGAAGGTTATGAGCGGATTGAACATCGCGGAGCGCCGTCTGCCGCAAGACGGTCGTATTGAGCTGCGCGTCAACCGCAAGCCCATCGACCTTCGTGTGTCCACCCTGCCAACCCGCTACGGCGAAAGTGTGGTGCTCCGTGTGCTTGACCGCACAGTCGTCAGCTTGGATTTGGACAACCTGGGCATGCAGGAGTCCGTGGTGCACGACCTGCGCCAGATGATCGCGCGCCCCAACGGCATCGTCATCGTCACGGGACCGACCGGTTCCGGCAAAACCACCACGCTGTACTCCGGCCTGAAGGAGATCAATGTCATCGAAGACAAGTTGCTGACGGCGGAAGACCCTGTGGAATACGACATTGAGGGCATCATGCAGGTGCCCGTGAAAGAGTCGGTGGGCATGACCTTCGCCGCCGCGCTCCGCTCCTTCCTGCGTCAGGATCCCGACCGCATCATGGTCGGTGAAATTCGTGACGTGGAGACCGCCAGCATGGCCGTTCAGGCGTCTCTGACCGGACACTTGGTCATGAGCACGCTGCACACCAACGACGCCGCCGGCGCAGTGACCCGTCTGATCGATATGGGCGTCGAGCCCTTCCTTATCAGCTCCACCATGATCGGCGTTCTGGCCCAGCGACTTATCCGCCGCGTCTGCCTCCAGTGCAAGGAGGAATATGATCCCGATGACATGGAGCTCAAGCTCCTTGGCCTCACCCGCGAGCAAATTGGCGACCACAAGTTCTGCCGTGGCCGCGGTTGCGACCGCTGCAACAACACCGGCTATCGCGGCCGAGTCGGCATCTTTGAGCTGCTGCCCATCTCATCGGCGGTTCAGGCGCTGATCAACGAACGGAAACCGACCCAGTTCATCAAGGACAAGGCCGTGGAGGAAGGCATGATCACCATGCGTCAGGACGGCATCCGTCAGGTGCTGGCCGGCATCACCACCGCCGCCGAAGTCATTCAGTACACCGTCTAGTTTCATCGAAAGGATAGGCTGCCGAACTTGTTTCGGACATCCTGTTGAGGAGAATGTTCAATGGCTCGTTATGAAATGGCCGATCTTCTGGACCTCGTGCTGGAAGAGGGCGCCAGTGACTTGCATATTCCGTGCTATTCATCCCCCGTGCTGCGTATCCACGGCGAAATGACGCCTTTGGACGCGGAGCCCATGGGACCGGAGGACACGGAATATCTGATGAAATCCATCACGTCGGAAGCCAATCAGCAGAAACTGCAGCAAGATGGTACCGTCGACTATGGCTTCGCCTTTGGCGACAAGGCCCGCTTCCGTGTCAGTGTCTTCAAGGCGAAGGGCACCATCGGCATGGTGTTGCGTACCATCCCGAATACGCTGATGACCTTTGAGCAGCTGGGCCTTCCCAATTCCGTGAAGGACCTGCTGTTCCGCCCCCGCGGACTGGCTTTGGTCACCGGCCCGACCGGTTCCGGCAAGTCCACCACGCTGGCCACCATGATCGACATCATCAACCGGGAGCGTACGGACCATATCATCACCATTGAGGACCCCATCGAGTTCTATCACTCCCACAAACGCTGCGTCGTCACCCAACGCGAAGTCCACATCGACGTGACGTCCTTCCCGGAGGCCATTCGACGGGCTCTGCGACAGGATCCCGATGTGATTCTCGTCGGTGAAATGCGTGACTTGGAGACCATCGGAACGGCCATCACCGCCGCCGAAACCGGCCACTTGGTCTTCGGAACCCTGCACACCACCGGCGCCGCCGAAACCATCGACCGTATCGTGGACTCCTTCCCCACGAACCAACAGCAGCAGATCCGCGCCCAGCTGGGCATCTGTCTCATCGCCGTGATCTCTCAGGTGCTGCTGAAGCGCATCGACAAGCGTGGCCGTATCGCCGCCTTCGAAATCATGATTGTGACCCCCTCCATCGCCGCCCTCATCCGTGACGGAAAAACCTTCCGTATCGCGTCCGACATCCAGACCGGCGCAAAATACGGCATGAACACCTTGGACGCTCATCTGCTCCAGCTCTACAACGACGGCAAAATCTCCTATGGCGACATGATCACCAAGGCAAAGGACGCCGAAGGACTCATCCAACGCATCCAGCAGGAACTGAAGGAAAAACAAAAATAAAAGGCGTTGCTCTGAATGACGTCCACTGCACGGCCCCGTCGGAAAGACGACATGGAGTACGCCCGCTTCATCATAGCAAAATCAATGACATTCATATATATAGCACGAAAGGAGACATGCGATGCCTAGATTCCAATACACGGCCATGGACAGCAATGGCAAGGAAAGCAAAGGCTTTGTCGATGCGGACAACGAGCAGGAGGCGACAGCGAGGTTGAAGCAGCAGGGGCTGTTTCCCACCAGCATGGCCGTCAGCAAGGTGTCCTCCGGCAAAGGCGGCAAAGGAGCCAAGGCCGGCGGCGGCGCCTTTTTCGGCGGTCCCAAAATCCCCCGCAAGGATTTGACGACGACAACCCGTCAGCTGGCGACGCTGCTTCAGGCTGGTCTGCCGTTGGTGAGAGCGCTTCACACGCTGGAGCGGCAGGCAAAAGGCCAGCGGCCGGCTTTGTACAAGGTGCTGGGCAGCCTCGCGGCGCAGGTCGAAGGCGGCTCCACGTTTTCGGAAGCCTTGGCAAGCCATCCCAAATCCTTCAACAAGCTGTATGTCAGCATGGTGCGCGCAGGTGAGGCCTCCGGCGCGTTGGAAGTCGTTCTGACCCGTCTCTCCGAATTCATGGAAAAGGCTCAGCGAATCGCCGGTAAGGTCAAGTCCGCCATGGTCTATCCTATCGCCGTTCTGATCATCGCCTTGGGCATTGCCGCCGGCTTGATGATCTTCATCGTTCCTAAATTCGCCGCCATGTTCGAGGAAATGCTTCCCGGAGACAGCATGCCGGCCATTACCCAGTTCGTCATCAATGCCAGTAAAGTGCTGGCGGAGAACGCAGTGGCTGTCGGTATCGGCTTGGTGATCTTCATCATTGTCTTCAAATTGCTGCTCAAGACAAAACCTGGAGCCTATGTCTTCGACACGATGGCGCTACGAATGCCACCTTTCAATTCGCTGGTCGTGCGTAATGCGTCGGCTCGATTCTGTCGAACCTTGGGCACGCTGATGTCCTCTGGCGTCGCGGTGCTGCAAGCACTGCAGATCGTGAAGGACACAGCGGGCAACGAACTGGTGGCAGGAGCCATTCAGCAGGTTCACGACGCGGTGAAGGAAGGCGATGGCATGACCAAGCCCCTGACCAACTCCCATGTGTTCCCGCTGATGCTCTGCTCCATGGTGGAAGTCGGTGAGGAAACCGGTGCGCTGCCAGACATGCTGAATCGAGTCGCAGACGTCTATGAGGAAGAAGTCGACCGTGCGGTCGAAGGCATCACCTCGCTGATTGAACCGGTTATGATCTGCTTCCTGGCTGTCATCGTCGGTACCATCGTCGTCGCCATGTTCGCGCCGCTGGTCAAGCTGATTGACCGCTTGGGCGGCTGATTTCAATCCAACGGAGGGCGGAAGGGAAACGGACTGGGGTCTGTTTCCCCGCCTTTTGTCATATAATCGTAACGATTCAGAAAGAGTCCACAGGACATACGAAAAGACACGGACGCCGGTCTCCCTTTTCACAAAAATCTGCGATAAGGGGCATGAGCCATCTGACTTGTCATTTCTGTTTATTCAGTGTATGTTGTGGATTTTAATGTGGTTCTGAATAAGGACGTGTAATCTTCGAAAACAACATTATATTATAGTGGTATGCGTTTCAAGGGGAGCTTGTGCGACAGGCTGAGAGGAAGCTGAAAGCTTCGACCCGAAAAACCTGATGTGGGTAATGCCAACGTAGGGAAAATGTGCGGATTTCAGGCGGAAGCATCCCGTTGGGCATTCCGCCTGTTTTCTTTTTTGAGGTTAACATGCTGACAATCAACGGACAAACGGCAGATGACGCAATGGGGAAGACTCTTGCGGACTATCTGACAGCCCATGGTTTCGAGCCAACGCGGGTGGCGGTGGAGCGCAATGGCGACATCGTCCCCAAGGCGCAGTACGGCCAGACCATCCTGCAGGATGGCGACACGGTGGAAATCGTGCGTTTCGTCGGCGGAGGCTGAACCATATGGACGGAAGCATTCCCACCAGGGAACAACTGGAGACGGCACTGGCGGCCCGTCATGGCAAGGAGTGCCAGAGACGGCTTTCAGAGGCCTGCGTCGCGGTCTGCGGCTTGGGCGGCTTGGGCTCCAACGTGGCCATCGCTTTGGCCAGAGCCGGAGTCGGCTCGCTCCATCTCATTGATTTCGACCGCGTGGACATCAGCAACCTGAACCGCCAGCAGTACGCCATCCATCAGTTGGGTCAGCTCAAATGCGATGCCATGCGGCAAAATCTGGAGCAGATCGCGCCATATTGCAACGTGACCACGGCCCCCGTTCGGCTGACGGAAGACAATCTGACGCATCTTCTGGCGGAGGATCCCATCGTCTGCGAGGCCTTCGACAGCCCAGAGGCAAAGGCGCTTCTGGTCAACGGCGTCCTTGAGCACTTTCCCAATACATGGCTGGTGGCCGCAAACGGCATGGCCGGCATGGACAGCGCCAACACCATCCAAACCCGACGCATCCTGCCCCGCTTCTTCCTTTGCGGCGATGGCGTCAGCGACGTGCAGGAGCAGGGCTCCCTTTTTTCGGCAAGAGTCATGGCCTGCGCCGCCCATCAGGCCATGACCATTTTACGCATCATCAACGGCGAAACAGAGCCATGACAGGCTCTGGACGCCCTCCAACATCTTCTTCTGGAGAAAGATTTATGGAAAACAATGACACCTTCACCTTGGCTGGACATTCCTTCCACTCCCGTTTCATTTTGGGCTCCGGCAAATACTCCCTCAAGCTGATTGAGGCCGCCGTCACGGACGCAGGGGCGGAAATCATCACGCTGGCCGTCCGCCGCGCCAACACGGCGGAGCACGAAAGCATTCTGGACTACATTCCCAAAGGCGTCACCTTGCTCCCCAACACCTCCGGCGCCCGAAACGCACAGGAGGCTGTCCGCATCGCCCGCCTGGCCAGGGAAATCGGCTGCGGCGATTTCGTCAAAATCGAGATCATGCGGGACTCGAAATATCTGCTTCCGGACAACCAGGAGACCGTGAAAGCTACGGAACTCCTTGCAAATGAGGGATTTATCGTTCTTCCCTATATGTATCCCGACCTTTATGCCGCCCGCGATCTCGTTCAGGCCGGCGCCGCCGCCATCATGCCGTTAGGCGCCCCCATCGGCTCCAATCGGGGGCTGGACACCAAGGCGTTCATCCAGATTCTCATCGATGAAATCGACCTGCCCGTCATCGTGGACGCCGGCATCGGATGCCCCTCCCAAGCCTGCGAGGCCATGGAGATGGGCGCCGCCGCCATCATGGCCAACACGGCGTTGGCCACGGCGGGAGACATCCCGCGCATGGCCCGCGCCTTCCGTCTGGCCATCGAGGCCGGCCGGGCCGCCTATCTGGCCGGCCTTGGACGGGTGCTGGAACGGGGTGCCTCCGCCTCCGACCCCCTGACGGGTTTCCTCCACGATTGACGGAAGGGAGCGGTGGCCATGGACAACCAATACTTCGTCGATTCGGAGTTTCTCTCGCCGGCGGCGCTGAAGAAAAAGCATGAACTGGAGACCAATCCGGCGGCCCGCAAGGACATCATGGAATATCTTCCGGGCATGGAGGTGATTCAGTCGAACGTCCGCGGCCAAGTCATGGAACGGGTGGCGACCTACGACCCCAACGCCTTCACGCCACAGGATGTTCGGCGCGCCCTGGACCATGACTCCTGTTCCATCGAGGACCTTCAGGCCCTGCTCTCTCCGGCGGCGGAGCCTTTTTTGGAGCAGATGGCCCAACGGGCTCGTCGGGAAACCAGCCGGCACTTTGGCAACACTGTCTATCTCTTTACACCGCTGTATATTGCGAATTATTGTGAAAATTACTGCGTCTATTGTGGGTTCAATTGCTATAACCACATCCGCCGCATGAAGTTAGAACAGGAACAAATCGAACAGGAAATGAAAGTCATCGCCGCCTCCGGCATGGAGGAGATTCTGATTCTGACCGGCGAGAGCCGCGCCAAAAGCGACGTGGCCTACATCGGCGAGGCTTGTCGCCTGGCTCGCAAATACTTCCGCATGGTCGGCATTGAGGTCTATCCCCTGAACGTGGACGAATACCGCTTCCTCCATGAATGCGGAGTGGACTACGTGACCGTCTTTCAGGAGACCTATGACACCAAACGCTACGAGGAACTCCATCTCCTTGGTCATAAACGGGTTTGGCCCTATCGCTTCGATGCACAGGAGCGGGCCCTCATGGGTGGAATGCGAGGCGTGGCCTTCTCCGCCCTGCTGGGCTTGGCGGACTTCCGGAAGGACGCGCTGGCGACCGCCCTTCATGCGCATTTCCTTCAGAGGAAATATCCCCATGCGGAAATGTCCCTCTCCTGCCCGCGGCTTCGTCCCATCGTGAACAACGCCAAAATCAATCCGCTGGACGTGCATGAGCGCCAGCTCTGCCAAATCCTCTGCGCCTACCGCATCTTCCTGCCCTTTGCGGGAATCACGGTCTCCTCGCGGGAAAGCGCCGCCTTCCGGAACGGCATCGTCAAAATCGCCGCCACAAAGATTTCCGCCGGCGTATCCACAGGCATTGGAGACCATGAGAGCAAATACACCGGCAAGGAAAGCGAACAGGTTGGAGATGAACAGTTTGAGATTGCGGATGGACGCAGTCTGAAGCGCATGTATGCCGACATGGCTGCCGCCGAACTTCAGCCCGTTCTCAACGACTACCTTTTTGTGTGATATTCACGATTCGGATTTGACGATGAAAGAATTCAGGGGCGTGCCGTATTTGAGTTACAGCACGCCCCTTATTCAAGCTTCTATTAACGCAACTCCTTTATAAACAGAAATTTACGTTAATAGAAGAACAGTTTTGCCATTCGGCGACCGCTTACCGGAACTGCATGGAATAGACATCGGCGTCCATCATGCGGAATTCGAGGTAGACGGGCTTTCCGGCGAGCTTGGAGACGGCCTCGGGGTCGTCAAAGAGCACCTTGCGGTCGATGGCATTGCCGAAGGTCTCGCAGGAGGGATAGCGGTTGCCGTCCGCATCAATCAGCGTCACATAGACATAGCCTCTGGCGGAGGTGGCGAAGTTGATGTGCATCTCACTGCCCGTGAAAGTGAAGGGCTTGGTCACCACCATGGCCTCCTTGGCGCCCGCGTGAACGGAGGCGAAGCCATCGATGCGAATGGTATAGCGGAGGAGCTGGACAGGCTCCACCATCCAGCAGTAGCCGGGCAGGTAGAGGGACAGCTCGTCGGGGGCGCCGGGAACCTTGCTTGGGGTGAGTGCGAAGCCGCGGGCGGGATAGCAGTCACCGTAGAGCCAATTCAGGTCGTTCTCGGGTTCGGGGCGCATGAAGGCCTCGCCAAAGCGGTGGAAGATCTTGCCGTCGCGGGAGACGATGAAGACGCAGTCCGTGACCACGGTGCCGTAGCGGGGACTCATCTCCATGCGCAGCTTGCGGTGCTCCTTGCCGCCCAGCTCCTCGAAGCTGTTGCTCCATTTGAAGCGGTTGTTGTAGCGGGTGGGGCTTCCGATGTACAGCTGCGGGGCGCGGTAGTAGGGCATGACGTTGTTGGTGTAGAGGGGGATGTCCTCGCCATCATCGAAGATGAGCAGCTGCGGGTCGGTCCAGGTCTTGAAATCCTTGGACTCGATGGTGGCGATGTTGCGCACAGGCTCACCCATGGGATTGGGCATGGAGGCGGGATGGAAGCCACGGATATAGCCGCGGTAGAGCTTGGTCCGTTCATCCCAGAAGACCACGTTGAGGGAGTCAAAGGCGCCTTTGTTGGTGATGACATCCCCTTCGGTGAAGTGGATGCCGTCGGGGCTGGGGTAGCAGCGCAAGGCGCCTTGGCATGAGCCAACGCCCTTGTAGCGGGCTTCCGGAGGGCATTCGGGGTTGTCATCGCGGAAAACCATCAAATTGTCGATGCCGCCGGTATGGTTGGCACCCGTCTGCAGGACGATGTTGTTCTCCTTGCTGCCTTCGAACTCGAAGAGGCCCAAGTTGGGGCGGACCCACTTGATGCCGTCGGGACTTTCCATATAGCAGGCGACGATGCCCTTTGAGGGCTTGGCGTTGGGCTCTTTGGAGGGCATCTGCCAGCCGAGGTAGTACATGCGGTACGTGCCCTTCTCGTAGCTGCCGTCGACGCCATGGTACTGGTCGTCAAAGAAGAGGTTGTAGTAGTCGCAGCCATCGCCTTCCCACGGCTTGTCATGAATCATGACCGTGTCCTGGAGGACCGGCTGATGGACTTTCAGCTCCGCCGTGGTTTTGGCGGTGTTGAGAAGATAGTCGTCGAAGAAGCACTCGCGGTCACTGCCGATGGGAATGGGTCCCTTCTGCTGCGAGGTGTTGATCACAATCGCCGCATGAAGCGCGGTCACAGTCACCAAAAATACCGTCATCCAGATACGTTGCATGATTCTCTCCTTATTATGGTCGTTTCGCTCCAGCGGCCACCCTCTTGGTCCATGAGGTTGATTAGGCTCGTCAGACAAAGACAACTATACCATCTCTCCTCTCCTTTGCAAGGTGCTCTCTGCCCTTTCCACGGCATATCCTGCAACTTTTTCATGACCGGTATTATCCCAAGGCGGAAATTCGCTTCTGGTTATTCCATGGGTTCTATGGACTTCTTCGTCAGAATTCGTCGAAGGAGCAAGGGGCAGGATGGCTAAAGGCAGAACCTAGTCTAGCTAGAGATGTTAGAAAAAGCTGCGCGGCAGAAGGTTATATTTATTGTGGTTTGCGCCCAACGGCGGGACGTCGTCACCACATCCTTTTTTTCGACGGCGAGACGCCTGCATAGGAATTCGGAATAAGGAACAATAGGCTAACAGAAATTCGGCATTTTCAATAGGCAAATTTCGGCTTCGCTGCTTGAAAAACGCTGTTTGAACATCATAGTTTGAATGTGACGAAAAGACAAGCCATTAATTTGTAATCCATATGCAACACGGGAGTTTTCAATGGCGAAGGATAAACTGGAAAATGCCGCTATTACAAACCTCTACAAACGGATTGCGGAGATCATAGAGGCCGCACGACATCAGGGTTGCCCAGACGGCGAACCTGACGATGGTCTACAGCAACTATGAGATTGGCAGGATGATTGTGGAAGAAGAACAGCAAGGAAACATGCGGGCCGAATATGGCCAGAGAATCCTTCAAAAACTTTCCGACAAGTTGACGGAACGCTATGGGAAAGGATTCTCGTACAGAAATCTCAAGCTCTTTCGGCAATTTTATATCGAGTATTGTCCGAATAGGGTGATTGGGCAAACAAGTTCTGCCCAATCAAGGAAAACAAGAAAACAGACAATTGGGCAGACGCTGTCTGCCCAATTAGAGACTCTGACTGCAAATGACGGAAGTTCACATGGCAAAACAGTTGATTCACATCCTGCTTTCCCTCAATTTACCTTGGGGTGGTCGCTTTACACGCTTTTGCTTCGTGTCGAAAATCTGGAGGCCCGGCGATTCTATGAGATAGAAGCCGCCAAGGAGCATTGGGATGTGCGCTGGCTGGGGCGGCAGATACACTCCTCCTTGTATGAACGCCTTGCCTTGAGCAGGGACAAGGATTCCGTCATGCAACTTGCCACCAAGGGGCAGACGCTGGAGAAGCCATCGGATGTCCTGAAGAGTCCGATTGTCCTGGAGTTCCTTGGCATGGAAGAAAAGGCATCCTACACCGAGACGACGCTGGAAAGCGCCATTCTTGACAAGATGCAGAAATTCCTGCTCGAAATGGGCAAGGGGTTTCTATTCGAGGCCAGGCAGCGCCGTTTCACATACAATGAGAAGAGCTTCTTCGTGGATCTCGTGCTTTACAACCGTCTGCTGCAATGTTATGTGCTGATAGACCTGAAGACGGGCGAGCTTACCCATCAGGACATCGGACAGATGCAGATGTATGTCCACTACTATGATCGCTGTGTCAAGCTGGACTATGAGAAACCGACCATCGGCATTCTCCTGTGCGACAAAAAGGAAGATGCCATTGTGGAGATGACTTTGCCGGACAATGAGAACATTTACGCAGCCGAATACAAGCTCTACCTGCCGGATGCGCAACTACTCCAGCAGAAACTCCGCGAATGGATTGCCGAAGAAACTTGCACAGAGCAGACAAAGCCATAGGAGCAGTGTATCAAGGCGGCTATTCTGACCAAATTGTCAGCAGACTAACTATTTAGCAATTAGCAAATAAGAATAACCTCTGCGGAAAACCAATCATGGACAAACCATCGACAATTCACGTTCATGGCATGCGAGATGTCGCGAGAGCATTGGCGGGAATCCGATGCGGATTGCTGGCTATCCTGCTGCTGGTCGTCTCAGGATGCATCAACGGCCCCATGCGCGGTCATCTCAATGGCCGGTTCAATTATCTGACAGTGGAAACCGCCCGTTGCGCACCTTGGTACACCTACCCGTTAAGCCTTCCCGCTGCGGCAGTCGGTGACACAGGCATCTTGCTGGTGGACACTTTGGCTGTCCCATCATCCACGTTGGGAAGCATATTGAAAGAAACTGGACCTTTCTTTTTCCTCTTTGCGCTTCCCTTCTATCCAATCGGATGCTATAGCATGATGGTTTCTTCAGGCGACTCATCTGTTGGCTCTGGTATCCTCTACGAAAAGCTTTTCGGACATCGTTACATGGATACCATTATTGGAAGACTCAAAATCGCTTCCGCAGTGGATTCGTCTGGCATGCCGAAGACAACAATTGAACTGGACGGCAGAACCATAGGCGATTTCTCTGGGGATTTGAAAATCACGGCATTGGCGACGGAGAAGGACAACTTGGCCATCGGTCTAAACGATGGCACGATTCGCTGGTGGCGTTCCGCTGATGGTGACTGGTCGCTGAAAGCCGGCCATTTCGTTCCCGATCGACAGGAGGTGCTGACGGCCATCAACGCTAACCTGAAAGAGGCGAACCTGCCGTTATCAACTGAACAATATGAAAACCTTGTGGAAATGAAACAACAACTTGAAGCGGGGCAACCCCTGACATTCTCCTGCATGAACTTGACGTTTATACATGGCGGCATGGGGGACAAAGAAGAGCCGCGGGTTCAGATAACGTATTCGCTGTCAGTCACTTGTCAATCCCATTGGTTCATCGGCAACGGTCAAACGGACGGAATAACGCTTCACTTCTGGGTTGATTACGTCTCGTCGGAGTAGAAGGTTGTTCCGAATACAACGAAGCGCCGCCACGCATTGCCACCCCCTCACTGCTCACCACTAACCTATTTTTGGCATTTTGGGCAATAGCATGACGAACGGCCTCCGAGTTTGACCGTGCGCAAAATCGCTCCACAATGAGGACACGGCTCGCCGACCTTGCCATAGATGAGCAGTTCGCGGTTGAAATTGCCCTCCGATCCGTCCACGCCACGGAAATCAGAGATGGTGGTGCCGCCTGCCGCAATCGCCCTGGTCAGGATTTCCTTGACCGCATCAACCAGTCGTCCACACTCCATACGACTAAGACGGTCACTGCGGTGGATTGGACGGATCCCTGCCATGAAGAGGCTTTCGGTGGCATAGATATTCCCCACGCCGGTCACCACCGTGTTGTCCATCAGCAGTTCCTTCACCGCGATATGTCGTCGGTGTGCCATCTGATAAAAGTATTCTGTGCAAAAGTCTTCCGTCAACGGCTCTGGTCCCAAGAAATCCAACACGGTGGGCAAGCCGTCTGTTTTGAGGGGATGGCACTCCAGCAAGCCAAAACGCCGCGGGTCTTCAAAACGGAAAGAGTCGCCATTGTCCAACTTCAGAATCACATGCTCGTGATGACGTGGCGACTCAATGGCGGGCACCACGCTCACCGCGCCGGTCATTCCCAAATGGAGCAAAAGCCCACGCTGGTCATCCATTGTGAGGATGATGTACCGCCCACGTCGATGGACTGCCGTAAAGACGTGTCCCGCCAAATCTGCATCGGCAAGTGGCTGGAGACTTGTGCGCAATTTGGGCACACGCACCATAACGCCAGTGATTTTGCGACCAGGCAACACACGCTCCAAGGCTCGTGTGACAGTCTCTGCTTCAGGCAATTCTGGCATAATATTAGTTATTCTGTATGAACCAGTTAAATGAATATACCATGGAAAAAGCTTGATTCCATGTGAAACGACCACCCATGACTTGAAAACCTCAGTAAAACCGATTAGGTTAGTTCCGGAGGCGGTTTAGTAGGCCCCACCTTATTTTAATGACACGGATAGCTTCTGACTGGTTACTCCTATTATAGGATTCTATCATGGTGGGACTCAGACGAAATCCATGCCAAGATTGTGGGACTCGCTGGCGGAAGAGTCATCGGTTTCAGGCAACGCCATGGCCATGTCGGCAACCATCTTCTGCCATGCCTCCAGCACATCCGCGAAACGGTCGAGGGTGTCAAGCAGCTGATCGGCATCTAAGCGATTCATCCAGTTGTATTTATGCAGATGGAGTTTGCCATCATTCGGATTGCGGGCAATCGTCGCGCCGCCAGTGCCCTGATAGAGATAGTTGGCGTCCAGAGCGGCGCGATACAGCCGTTCCGCCTTGTCTGGCGGCACATCGCCGATTTCGCCTCGAATCAACAACAAGTCGTTGGCATCCTGCAGGATGACCAACTTGCCGTCAATCTCCAGCCCGACCGCGCCATCTGTTCCATCCAACTCCAGCCCGAGCCTTTCGCCCAGAATCTTGATGATGTCGCTGTATTCCATGATCGTATCCTTACACCCCGATGTCAACCTGATAGGATTTGTCTCCGCCCATCTTATTTGAATCCTCAATGATGGCTTGGACTACTTTGTCCGCAGAGAACGACTCCCAATATCCGAGTTTCAATTCATTGTAGGCGATGTTCGAGGCGTTACTCCCAAGAGTCAGCTGGTCTCCAACGGAGAAATTCTGCTTGACCGTGTTGAAGTTCTCGAAGAGAATGCTCGTGATGGCGTTCGCAAAAAGCTTTGGCCTATCAAGTTTCGTTTCTCTGCCAATAGATAAGGAAATGCTTGTCGCGGAAAGCACCGTCTGTACGGAGGAAGTGTACTCATTTGCAAAGTCTTTGAATGCATTCTGCTTGTCTTCGTCCGTTTTGGCCTTCGCATATTCCGTCTTCAGCTGCTCCAGAGCATCCGTGAGTCTTTTGTTGTTGTCCTTGTCCCCGACGCTGCATTCCAGATCCAAATGCCCTTTCAAGGTTTCCACAAGTTTGGTGGCGGCGGCAATGGGATCCTCTGCGGCCGTCAGTCTGGAAACCACCTTGCCCATATAGATTCCATCTTTTTTGAACATTTTCGACGTGGGCTTGCTCACTCCGCCATATTCCTGACTATTCAGTATTTTCGCATAACGTGGAATCTTCTTGCCTTTGGGTGCGTTGTCGGACGCGGGAACAAGTTCCTTGCCCTCATCGGACAGGAAGACATCGAAGATCTTGCCAATTAAGTCCAACTCGTCGCGCTGTTCCCCTGGCTTGCGGAGCTGATTCGTCGCCTCCAGCAGAGCCTTGGACTGATTCATGATTGTGTTCATCTCCGCCAACGTGTTGGAGAGACGTACCATGGACTGAATGAAGCAGTTGATCTGCGGCGGCAATTCCAGGCCTAGTTTCTGCAATTCGATGATTGCCGCCTGCAAACGATAGACAATGTTGAAGGAAAAGGCGCCGCGGGTCGGCGATAAGATGGAATCCAGAATCGCCTCCGCCTTCTCGCGGTTCTTGGCAAGCGCCTTTTTGCCTTCGGCCGACATCAGGTTCTCAAAGCCCTGCAGGAAGAAATTCTTGTTGCGGAACGCCGCTCCCATGATGACATAGAGCAGCTCCTTCTTCTCGTTCACGCCATTGGGGTGTTCCGTCAATTTGAAGAGGTTGCCGAAGTCAATGAACGTGATATTGTTTGCCGAGACGATCAGATTGCCTGCATGGGTGTCGCCATGGAATTTGCCCGAACCAAGCAACGCATTGTAGAACCACGCTTTCGCGGCTTGATGGATATAGTCCGATCTCAATTTCAGGTTATCATAGTGCGATGCCAACCACAACTGCAGGTTGGCGATGGCCGAATTTGGCACATGTTGTTTGAACACAGGCACTTTCTTCGGCATGTTGGTGGCTTCGTCAATGGGGCCGTCCACCCATTTGATGCGTTTGGTCACGGGATCGCGCTCAAACACGGAGGAGACGGCGTTGCGAATCTCGTTTGTCGTAGTCTTGAAGTAAGAGTCCACGGTGTAACCCAGGGCAAGCTCGGCGACCATGACGTCCTTCTTCGGCGGAACGATGTCCGAGATCTTCATCGACGAGACATTCGGAGCGATGGCATTCAGGTTATGGTCTGGATTTTTCGCAATTCCGTAGAGCTCCAGTCCCTCCTCCACGTTGGCGACCTCCGTGCAGAAATCGAACTCCTTCATGTACTGCGCAAGCTGACCTTCCCAAGTCACCTTCATGCCTGGAATCTTCTCGGCAGCTTCAGAGAAAATCTTGGACTCCGCCTTGACCCGCTTCTCCGCATCGTGCCGCATGATTTTGACGACGAACTCGCGAGACACCACGACATCTTCCATGACGGGAGTGTTATTCTCATCCAGAACAGGCCTATCCTCTTCCCTTCCCGTCTCAGGATTGACCACTGTCTCCATCTTCGGCTGCTTCTCCATGACGTTGAATTGGCAATGGAACGCCTCGCCAACGGAAGCCGCGCCCAATGATTCGACCAGTTTGATGGAGACGATCTTGCCATTGGATTCCGCAATCATCCTGTTGAAGTGGGCCTGGACGATCTTGCGCGGGATGGGTGCCAGATTTACCTTCATGTCGGCCAGCGCATCAGCATACTCTCCCATGACTTCCTTCGGGAGACCCTGCATCATCTTCTGGAGCAATGGGCTCGTGCCTTTGAGAATCGCGCCTGTAAACTTGTTGATCGCAAGCTTTTTCGCGCTCTTGGCCTCATCTTCATTCAACCCCGAGAAGTCAAAAGTGCTCGCATAGCGCAACGCCGACGCGAAGCACGAGCGTTTCTCCCCCTTCTCCAGGGAGGTGAAATAGTTGGAAAGAATCTGCTTGAAGAAGCCGACCTGGCCAGGTGCGTCGGAGGTTGAGGCATTGTCCAAAATCTTGTTGAGGGTCTTTTTGTCAAGCTCCTCCTTGATCTTCTCAGGAGTCATGTCCTTGTAGGGGTCACTGGTCAAAATGCCCTCTTCGTTGGCGTTGGCAAGGTTAATCTTGAAGATGTTGTTGATGAACGTCTGAATCTTGTCGCAGCCATTCTGCGCCATGGACTGGATGATATTGTCGAACTTCGCCAATTCCGCGCCTGGAAGCTTGTCGGAGTCCTTGATGAACAGCGAGAAGCGGGAGGTGAAATTGCGATTGGTCATGGCTTCGGCGAGGGTTTCGCCGTCGTTCGCGTTCTGAAACGCCTTGTCCAGCACTTCATACAGCTTTTTGAAACCGTCCTTGACCACTCCCGACAGCTCCGGCGCCAAGGCGACATCCAGAACTTCCTTGTTTTTAATGATTTCGACGAAGGCGAGAAGCTTTTTGTCGTCAGAGAGGATGTTGCGCATCTTCTCACCCGGCCGGTTCACCTGCACATCCGCCACCATGGTCTCGTCAGAGAAGACCAGATCGGCGATGAAGTCCTTGATTCCGTCCATGCCGATTTCACGCGGCACAACCGGAACATGACTCGGCGGTTCCGGAATCTTTGCCACCACTTCATTGATGTCGCCGACCATGGGGGCCTGGACAATGAACTCGCCATTGTCCACTTCCATCAGCGGCATGTGAGCGACTGGCTCGAGAAGATCCTTGATCTCCTGCGGAAGGTCGGCCATGTCCTGCTCAAGTTGTTTATAATAGTTGTCAAGCTGCTCTTTGGTCGTGATCGCCTGCCCCGTGAATGACCGCTGCGCGATTTCCACAAGCAGATCTGTCTTGTAGTTGCCGTTCACAATCGAATCCATGGCGAGAGCGTCGCCGGAATTCTTCGCGATGACCAGCGCGGCGAAGCAGCGGGTCCGGCTGGTGCGGTCGGAAATGGTCAGTCCGCTTTTGAGGTCCTCGTCATAGAGCTTGTCCAAAAGCCCTTTCATCGTCTCGCCGCCGAGCGTCTCCGCGTCCATGACAGCGCGGCCAATGAGTCGCTGCATGAACGTCTCCGCATTGACGCCCAATTTGACCGTCGTCGCCAAATCGCCTTTGCCGATAATGGCCATAAGCAACCCGTTGTCATCCTTTTTGAGCTTCACGGTCTCGCCCATGAGCCGAAACGCCCCACATTCGCGGACATCGCCATCCAACAGCCCCTGCACTCTCTGGAATAACATGGTGAAGTTCTGCCGAAGCTCCCTTGTCATCGCCTCTTTCATCGTGTCGGCATCCGGCCCCTGAATTTTGCCGTGGCGGGATTGATTGATGGACTTCAGCGACTTGCTGAGGGTGAGGGTGGAAAGGCACTGGATGAATTTCACGTCGTAATTGGTCTGATATTTCGCCAGCGCCTCCGTGTTGGTGTCATCCCGCTTGGCCGCATCCTGCTGCGACATCCGCTGGGTCTTCATGGTGTTCTCCATCTCGTCATACGACATCGCGACCTGCTTGGGGCCAACGCCGCGGCCACTGTGCGCATATTGGTCGAGAATGTCACGGACTTTGGCCCGCGAAAGCGGTTCATAGCGTTTCTGCATCGCCTCTTTCTGCTCTTGAACGGTTCCGACCCGCGCCTCCGTCTCCACGGGAATGCCAAGCTTCTCGCGGATTTCCGCGATGTCCTTCTCGGAAACGCCGCCACGCCGCAGCGCATCGATGAACATGGCCTTCACCTCAAGTATCCGCTGCGGGGAAAGAATGATGTCGTTCTTGCCTCTCTTGTGGACGTGATTGTTCACCTTGACAAGCTCGTCAATGCCATTCTTGTCTTTCTTGATGTCGATGAATCCCGCATTGTAGCTACCCGAAGCGATACGATTGAAATCCCTGATGCTGAATTCCAAAGCCATTATCTTGTCTCCTACGGATTATATGGAATTTCGGCAAGTCCTTGACGAAAAGGATGCATGCAAAAAATGCAATGTTTGAATTCACGAAAAGCAACGATACATTCCTTCGTCTCGTCACGAAAAAACTTTAATATAATTGACAATTGACTAATGGCAATTGATATTATGACTTGACTATCCGTATAATCCATGATACATTGCATGTCAATGGAAAATGAATGATTTTAAGGTGAAGAAAAAGGAGAAAAAGGAGTCATATGAAACGAACGGCGTCAATCTTGGTCGGATTGGGCTGCGCCATTTTGGAAGGCATGGCCCAGCCACTTCCGCCGGAGCAAGTGCTGAACCACATGGAGGCTGTCGCCAAAGAACAGCAGGGCTGTGTCTACGACATATGCCTTATCAAGAACGGCGTCAGCCATTTACGACATGTGACCCCCTCCTCCAACTGCCACAACACCTACTCAGTCGCCAAAGTGTTCGTGGTCACCGCCATCGGCATACTGCAGGACCGCCATATGCTCTCCGTGGACGACAAAATCCATCCGCTCTTCAAGGAGCAGTTTCCGCCGGACGCGGACCCAAGATGGAAGGAGGTCACTATCCGCCATCTTCTGACCCATCGGACCGGCTTTGCGTCAAAGGACAATCTCGACATCGATGCACAGCGCATGACGGACTATCCGGAAGACCATCTCAAACATGCCTTTTCCCTCAAACTCACGTATGAACCAGGCACGAAAAGCGTCTATACGGACTTGAGTTTCTACCTCCTCTCACGTGTCGTGACCGCCGTCAGCGGAGAGAAAATGGATGCGTTCCTGCGGCGTGAGCTGTTCCGCCCCATGGCATTTCGGGAATATGCGCTTTCCACCTGCCCTCTCGGTTATCCCATCGGCGCCACCGGATTCTACATCACGACGGAGGACATGGCGAAACTCGGTCAGCTCTATTTGCAGAAAGGCATGTTCAATGGCCAGCGGATTCTTAGTGAAGCCTTTGTCAATCAAGCACTTGGGACATTTGAACTCCACCAGACGATGGGCGGCTACGGCAAAGGCGGGATGTGGGGGCAGTTCCTCTATTTCAACATCGACAAGAACGTCGTCATCGCCATCCATGGCTTTGACATCAGTCCCGTTGACCTCATCCGTCATGTGCTGGACGAATTGTAGTCCACAGAACCCACAAAATAATGATTGTATTAATTCAACCCTAATAAATCTACAAGATACTCAGAATAAACAGGAAAGGGAAGCCGAGATCCTCTCCATCACTCTTCATTTTTAACTTTTCAAATCTCGCGTGCCGCCGGTACAGCCAATGAACTGAAGATCCACGGGACGCCCCGCCGCGATGTTGCCAAAACGTTCTTTCGGCTGGGGAATGGCCACCCCGCAGAAGACATAATCTGCCACAGGATATTCGTTAGCCAGATGGTCCTGAAAGACCGACGCATCGACGATGATGCCCTTCAGAACGGAATTGGACACACGGACATGGCGGACAGGATGGCTGCCGCCGAACACAAAGGGGATGTCGCATTCCACATGGATGCCGTCGAACACCAAATCCTCCATCACAGGCAGCGGAAGGCCTTTGGGAACGCTGTTGCACCATAGTCCTCCGTCCAAGGCAAAGCCGAAGCCATACCGCGGTTTATGCAAGTATATGTCCCGGAATGTGATACGCTTGCAGCTGGCATCATAGCGACCGTCATGACGTTTGACGAAACGCCATGGAATGCCGCCCCACTCAACGATGCCCAACTCATGAGTGGGCGGCACCGTGGAGAGCAACGGCGTCTCCCGCTCCTCCGGCGGCAGCGGCAAGCAGACACTGTAGAGATTGCCGCCATAGACCGCAAGCGTGCTGTTTTGGACTTCCATGCCCTCATGCCAATCCGTCCACGTCCCGCCCAACATCCGGCAGAAATAGCCCACGGGGTTGCCTCGGTTGAGATCATGGCAGTTTTCGATGAGGCCGTCTTCAATCCAACCATAAATGGCGGTGGAAAGTCCGTAATCATAGGCATTTAGCGCAATCGCATCATCACTGGTTCCGAAGCGGGAATCCCGAATTGTGAATCGGCGGCCGTCACTGAGGTGGACCCCATCCTTGTCGCCAGTCAGCAATAGCTGTTCCAGCAGGATGTCCTCAAAGCTGCAGATGTGGATGCCATAGCCAAGTCGGGCCAAATCCTCGCATTGGAAATCCCGAATGACCAGATTCCGCACCCCCAAAAAGGAAAGCTGGCCGCGCAGGCCCGGATAAATGGAGTAATGATCCAAATCCACCTGATTGACAATCAGGCGGAGTCCCTCAATGCGGATATTATGGTTCCATTCATGGTCGAAAAGCCCCCGATTGACAAACAATGGACACGGCCTCTCTTTGGGTGGCATCCGGCGGATAAAGACTCCTGCGCCAAATTCCAACGCCGTGTCATTGCCAATGAAAAGGGGCCCGGTCAAGTCGTAGACGCCTGGCTTCTCCAGCCGGATGGTGCCTCCGGCGTCCAAATAGGACTGAAATCGCTCCGTGTTTCGTTCCGCGCCTTCAGCGGAATCCAGATTGACGATCATGGTGGCAGGCTCCTTCAGACAAGAGGAAAATGTGTTGGCGGCATTCAGCGGACTGTTGGTAGCCACTCATCGCATTATATATTATAAATAGTTGAATATTAATGTGTTATAAAAGTTGTTTCCCGCTCATCCTGTCAGCCATGAACAAAAGCGGTTTTGCCATCATCGTCAGGACGACGATGAAAAAGCATAACATATATTCAGTATTGCAAATTGTCAACGGCAGCAAGATAATTCAGGCTCCAACCAAAATCGGGGCTGGTCTTGAAATCTCTTTATGCGGCGCAGTTCGCACAACTGCCGCACATAAGCCTTTTTCTCAAACTCCAAATGTCTTATGTTGCATTTTATGCAATATCCAAAAGTCTCAAAAGCCTGTTTTCCTCCAAATTTGAAAAACGCAGAAACGCGTCCAGAGGCCCCTAGAAGAGCCATTATATATTTTAGGTATTAATATACCTAAAAGGGGTCACCATGCCATAGAGGCCTCGCAAAGGGCCGTAATGGCCATCTTCCCCTGAAAATAAGGTCAAAATAGGCCGCCGGCAGCGAATTTTCGTCATGGCCGCAAAACAGCCGTTCCAAAGACACAGAGCCCTTACAATGTTGCAATAAATGCAATGTCAATGCATCGCCGTCTCTCGGCTGTTTGGGGGTGTTGGAAGGAGAGTGAAGAAAAGCCAGATGCACTCAGTGCAGGAGCACTTGCCCTTTGATCATTATGATATATATTAAGCAACTGTTTAATTGATTAACATTTCAATAAAAGGAACGGATAAATGAAAAACGGCCAAGAGGAAAAGGTCAAGAGCACGATGGCGCAACTGGAGAAGGACTACCAGTTGGCGCTGATGGCGGAGTTCTTCCAAAGCTTCTCCGACCAAACCCGGCTGAAGATCATCAACGCACTGATGATTTCGGAACTGTGCGTGCGCGACCTGGCCGAGGTCGCTGGCATGAGCCTTCCCGCTGTCTGCCATCACATGAGGCATCTCAGGCAGTTGCGCCTTGTCCAACACCGACGCGAAGGGAAAAATGTCATCTACTCGCTGAACGACGAGCACATCGCCACGCTTTTCGACATCTGCCGAATCCACCTCGCCGAAAAGGAGGAGAAACGGTAATGAACAGCGAACATCATCATGGACATGACGGCCACCTTCATCACCATGACGCGGACGCGTTCCGCCTGTCACTTGCCATTCTCGTCAATGTGGCGTTCGTGGCGGCGGAATTTGCGGCCGGTCTCCATTGGAAGTCATCGGGCCTCACGGCTGACGCGGGGCACAATCTCAGCGACGTCGGCGGCCTTGGGGTGTCCCTGCTGGCTGTTCTGATGACGCATCTTCCGCCGACGAAGCGCTTCTCATATGGTTTCCACAAGGGCACGGTGCTGGCCTCTTTGCTGAACGCGGCATTGCTTCTGACCGCCGTGGCGTTCATCGTCACGGAATGCGTGGAAAGACTGCTGCATCCTGTGACGCCGCCTGGCCTCCCCATCATCATCGTGGCCGCCGTCGGCATATTCGTCAACGGGGGAACGGCTCTTCTGCTTGAGCATGGCCACAGCCACGATCTGAACATGAAAGGCGCGTACCTGCACATGCTTGCGGACACATTGGTGTCGGTCGGCGTTGTCGTCTCAGGGGCGCTCATCCTTCTGACCCGCTGGCAATGGCTTGACCCGCTCATCGGTCTGGTCATCGCGACCATCATTCTCTGCTCATCCATGGGACTGCTGAAAGAAAGCGTCATTTTGGCGCTGGACGGCGTTCCTGCTAAATTTGACCTTGCGAAAGTGAGTAGCCAACTGACTGGCATTGAGGGAGTTGAGAACATCCATCATCTTCATGTCTGGCCTCTTGGCACAACAAGGGTGGCCTTGACGGCACACGTCGTCATCTCTGATGAATCCAGACGCACCATCATTCTTAAATCGGTAAACGCATGCCTACACGAGCTCGGCATCCTTCACTCCACGCTCGAATTCGAAACCAGCGGAACACCATGCCGTTGCGCGGCTCAGAGGGAATGCCTTGAATAGAACACGGACTGTCTTTTCGCAGACAGCGCTCTTCAATCAAAACAGAAGACAATGCATTTTGACTCCCATGGTCTTGGCATCATCGAAAAGACAATGGCCGAAGATGCTTCTGCCTCGCAAACCAACGAATTTTGTTGCCACTATTTATTGGAGCTCAATGGATGTGATTGTGAGCCATGTACGCAAAAACACAGAAAATTGACCATAACCAACACCATATTGGATAAAGAATCAACCATGCAAATAGAAGAACAATCCGCCAAACTCTTTTGAACGACAATTTCCATATGACTTTGGAACTGCCATAAATGAGAACAAATAGACAAAAAATACCATAGACAAAAAACACAGTCATTGCCAAGAAATCCACAACGGAATCAGGCACTCCACCATATCTTGAAGCCTCAACTACCCCACAAAAGACTAAGATAGACCCTATTTCATGAATGAAAATCAATGGCAAACAGAGAATAGCCGCAATCAGCATAAGCATCCCTGTCATCCAGACATTCTTTTTTAGCGCTTCTTTCATATGTCAAATCCATGATAAGAAGGAATTTTGGCGATAGTCATTTTTCCATTTCAAATCGGTACGGCAGGTACCTATATGGACCACGTATCTCTGGATTTTGAAGTTGCTCCAGCATCGTTGGAGGAAACTCTGGTAGTGCAAGTGCTCTTTGCAGAGTTTCCAAGTCAAAACGGATGCCATTGGCACTGTAGCCCATAGCCGCAGAAGAAGAAGCAAATGCCCCAAACAAACAGATAACGGAAAATATCATCAGACAACGAAAATACCAATTTGCTGGCGCATGAAACAGATGCAATGCCATCCACACCGCAAGAAAAGCACACCAAATTAGGAATCCAGTCAGCAGAATAACGCCTGTATTTTTCTTCATTTTTGCGGATTCAATGAGCATCGCCTCACGAAAACTCTTGGACATATCACACGCTTGCCATGAAAGGGCTCCCCAAGCGTTGAATTTAAAAGCCTCCGATTCAAGAAGGTTATTGATTATATGTGACAATTCATCTTTTTTTCCGTCTTGAATCATTGCTCCACATTGCCTGAGAGCAACTTCCATATTGTGATAGTGCTCTCGCCATGAAACATCGCATCTTGCCCAGAGGACAAAAGCAAGCAGCAGGAGTATAGAAAACACCGCAAACAATGTGGCCTCTCTGATTTTGCTATGCTGTTTGAAGATGTTTTTCATCTATGTCCCCCTGCATTCTCAACTGTCCCCAAAACTCATCCTAAAGCGACTTTATGCCGTTCACATTTTCGCATCTCTCCTAATCTATCCCATCCATCAAACATTTCAACTGTGTGGCACGGAATTGACGAGGTGTGGGATAGTTCTTTTTGTCGGACAGGCCGTTGAGCAGCAATGCCCAGCGGCTCTTTTTTTGTCAGAAAGACAAATATGTAAAAAGTTGTCGGTTGTATCTCATTTTGGCAGATACTGAGCACATAACATTGCTGTGGTTTGCAAATGACAAGAGATTGATTATGGTATAATCGCTTTTGCAGTTTGCAAGTACCTGACATTTCACACCGTAAGCGCTTATATGAGAAAGCTGTTCATTATTTCAGGGCTGTTGCTTCTGTCTCTCTGGTGGACTGGGTGTGTGCGCATTTACCTGGAAAGTCGTGGGGGGCCTCCTCCACCATATCGATGGTATTCTGGCACAAGAGGCCTCATTGGTGTCTCAGTCAATATGGCTATTATGGGTTCGGTTTCTCACGCTCCTGGTTCCTCCAGCTGGTACAAAGCGTTTTTGCCGATAACACTATTCGTCGTGGATTTTCCCTTGGAGGTTGCAGTGGACTCCATCCTCCTGCCAGTTGACCTCGGTCTGTATTCATACTATTCCATCGATCCTCCGTTGGACAAATATCTGCGTTCCAATGATCTGAAAGGGTTGGAAAAGAGACTGAAGGAAGGTGTCTCGCCAAATGTTATCTCTCCCTGGTTTCTGGAAAAAGAGCCATTGCTGTACCAAGCATATGTGAATCATAATGAAGACGCCTTTGAGTTGCTGCTCAAATATGGTGCAACGATTCCGATTAAGTTGCTTCAGGTTGAGGAAAATCTGGACGAATATACCTACAGGATGTTGCAAAGGGTGTTCAGGGATGGTTGTCCGAAAGAACTCCAACTTCTTACAGAGGACGAATTACGCACTGCATCCAATATTGAAAGTTATCGACATGAACAACTGAAGGGTTGCTTTTCCTATTGGATTCTGAAGTACTTGATAGATCAAGATTGTTCGTCGCCCAATGACAAGCTACTTGTTGACATTATGGTTTTGCTGTTGGAGAACGGATTTTCTCCCAACACATGGGAAGTACATAGGGGAGATCTTCATTATTCATCATTTCATCAGTATCCTCTTGATGTCGTGATGGCAAACTCAGCAATGGATACTGTGGAAAAGGAGAGGCTGATAACGGCAATGCGCAAGCACGGCGCCATGACCTATAGGGATGCCAATCATTGACTGCCATCGGAGAAGCGTCCGCCCCCCTTACAGCTGTCAATGCATCCCCTCACGGAGTTGAAGTTGACCCAATCAACAATATGGTGTTGTTCTGCTTGCAATATGGACCTGCGCCATATATAGTGTATAACACGTTCTAAAGAGTGATGGTTACTCTTCTTGATAACGATAATCAAGTCGTAGCCAAGACAGAAAAAGCCGGTGAATAAGTTCATCGCTGACGGATTGGAAGGGTGCTTCAATATCATATGCGGCACAATGAATCCAATCTGCAAGACAATGAGCATATACGACAGGACAAAGACGTTCTTCCAGAGCCGTTGACGGCGTAAGCATAATCAGGTCAAAGGAGAATGCTATCAAATGACATTCAAGGAATTCGTTGACGCGCTTGCCAAAGAGCTACATGCCGAATACAGCGATGAAGAGATCGCGGACATCACAAGAAGACGCGTGACGAGATTGGCCAGTCCGCCATCAAGAGGGCTGCCGTGAAGTTTGAGGCGTCCTTCATGGACGTAATGGACCTTCTGACGCTGAAGGACTTCTCGTCAAAAGACCGCAAGACACTCAACATGCTAGACGAATTCCTATCTGAGTTGAGGGATGCGTTCGAATCACTCACGAACGACGAGAGCAACGAAATCTGGCGCCACGAAAACGGCGATGCCATGCGCACCGAGCGTGTTTCCGACGCCTTCTCCCTCGCCATGGATCCAAAAGACCAATAAAGTCATCGCCATCGCCACATCCGGGGGGAAGCAGTTGACGTTCTCGCTGGGAGTTGACGAAGACCGCTTCGTCGAACTGATGGACATCGCGAAGGCGCGCATCGACAAGGCGCTCGACTCCAAGGGAGCTCCGCTTGATGAACTCATCGAAGGCAGCGGGAAAGACAAAATCGACGCCCTCTACAATAACTTCGAGACGCACACGCTTGAGAAGGATGAAGGCGCTGACACAGTAGAGTTGTTCCAGCAGAAAATGGTCACCAGTGTCAAGGCAGAAGTCGTCTCCAACATCGCTCAGCAAATCGGAGAGAATTTTAATCCGGATGCCGGCGACACCATTTTCAAAGTCGATCTCTACCGTGACCTGAACGTCAGTGTAAACGGAGAGAAGCTGCCCAACGGCGACTTGGCCGGAGCCCGCGACAAAATGGTGCAATTCGTCTCAGGCGACAAGACCATGACTTGGGCGAAGGCCACGCAGGAGCTGAAGGTGAAGGCCAACATCATCATGGCGTGCTGCAACCAGTCCGCAAACGCAATGCCTCTCACGGCTTTTTCTGATGCGCTTGACATCGTCCCTGGCAACAAGTTCACGCCCCTCGCTTTCGTCGAAAACCCCAACAAAGGCCACCAGAGCGCCTACAGCGTCACCAAAGATGACAAGGGTAACATCGTCATCAACATCCGCCAGCAACAGCATGTGCAAATGGCCATGACAACAGACCACAACGGGATTTTGGATGAGCAGGAGCTGGATGAGACGAGCCACGTCGATTTCGAAATGACCATCACCATTCCCAAAGGCAAGCTCGGAAAAGCCGATTGGACGAAATACGACCACAAGCCTGTGCAAAAAGCCGTAATAGACACCGCATTCTCAAAGGAAGGCCGCGCGAAGGCCGCCTCCCTCGTCCCGGACGCCTACAGATTCAAAGGTTCCGTGGACGTGAAGGTGACCGCACATCTCGATGCACAGGGCAAGCCGACCAAGGACCTGATGCAGAACCTCTTTCCCAAGGCCAAGGCCGAACCCCCGAAAGTGCAACAGCTGGAGGTGGACATCAAGCCGGAGGAGCTGTTCATCCCACAACCGCCGCCGGAAGGCCCGAAGCCTGTCCCGCCCGCGCCGCCACTGAACGTGCCAGGACCCGTGCCGGACATTCCACTGAAGTCAAAGTCAATAGCCGAAGGCCCCAAGATGGAAGGACTGCAGATGGAGAACGGCCTGCCGAAGATCACGGGCAAGGCGGAGCTAGCGGCTTTCATAAGGTTACTGACCGTCGATGCACAGTATGGCAAGGTCTCGGAAGACGCCAAGGAGAAGGATATCAATGGTGACGAAAGAACAACCTACACCTTCTCGGGCATCATCTTCCGTGGTGACAGCCGTGGCCCCGATGATCCGACAATGGAAACAGGCTTCACGAGCCAGAACAACCTGAACGATCCTAAACACAAGATCGAGGCCATGGGCCTTGGTACGGAGTCAGTGGACGATAACGGCAACATCCGCAGGGGCGGTTGGAGCGCGACGGGTCAGAGCGGCGTTTCGTGCGCCAAGACGATTGACGGCTCAATCAGCTACCTCCAGGCGACCAAGACCTATTACATCATCGACACGTCCAAGCTCCCAGCCGGCGAAAAAGCATGGGATATGGAGCACACCGTTTACGAAAACCACTACAAGGAGCGTGTGAATGGTCCCGATGGCAAGCCTTTCGATGAGACGGCGGGCGAGGTGAACGTGTCATTCATCCCCAAAAACGCCATCATCGGCTGGGTGCAGATTCCGCAAACTTCAAACATTGGAAATGTCGCGGACAACGCTTCGAAGCTAGACATCCTCAAGTTCCACCTCGATGATTGCCTGACCTTCAACCCAGATTACAAGGCATGACAAAAAGGGGACGGCGCGGGAGGGAAATGGATGCCAAGAGACTTTGCGGCTTTTGCATCATTGGAGCAGAACATTACTGCTCCCGAATCCTGCCGTCCTCCATGTGGAGGATTCGGTCGAATACATCGAGGGCGCGGGTGTCATGGGTGACGACCAGCACGGAGGTCTGGAAGTCGTGGGCGACTCGCTTCATCATCTCCATCACCTTGCGCCCCATCACACTATCCAGCGCCGCCGTAGGTTCGTCCGCGAAGAGAAGTTTCGGGCTGTTTGCCAGCGCCCTGGCGATGGCAACGCGTTGCTGCTGACCGCCCGACAATTCGGATGGCTTGAAACTCTGCCTGTCCTCCATTCCAAACTGTGCCAGCAGTTCCATGGCACGCCTACGAGACTTGCCATTTGATACGTCGTCGAGTTCCATTGGCAGCTGCACATTCTCTCGTGCCGTCAGGAACGGTAGAAGATTCGCCTTCTGAAACACAAAGCCGAGATTAGCGCGGCGGAAGGCACGAATGTCCGTCCTATAGCCGTTGTCGAAGATAACTTTGCCATCAATTACGATGCGCCCCGAATCGGGTGGCCGGATCAAGCCCAGTGCCGTGAGAAGCGTTGATTTGCCCGCGCCAGATGGCCCCAGCAGCGCCACGACCTCGCCTGTGTCCATAGAAATGGTCACGTTGTCCAAAGCAGTCACGGCGGTGTCGCCTCGGCCATATTTCTTGCGGAGATTCTCGGCAAGCAGCGCCTGTGTCATGAGAGCACCTCCCCCGCGTCCGTCAGCATCGCCTTCACCACGCCCGCCACGCTGGCGAGAATGGAGACGCCCACGACAATGCCAAAGAGAAGCCACAAGTCGGCGGTGACGAGCACGACGCGCCGCGGGAACATCGGATAGGCCCACTGGCCAAGACAGCGGGCAATGCCGAAGGCGATGCAGCCGATCAGTAGTGCCTGTGTCAGAATCATCTCGACCATGACGCCGTTCCTTGCACCGAGCAGCTTCAGCATGGCGATGTCATGCAGCTTGTCCATCGTGAGCATGAAGAGCACCAGCGTCATCACCACCGTCGAGACAATGAGCAGGATTGTGCGGAACAGCCTGATCTGGCGGCGCGAGCGGGCGACGAAACCGCCCAGCATGATCTGGCGTTCGCCGTCGGCTGTGTAGGCAGAGACGTCGGGAAGTTCGCGAATGCGCTGAAGAACCTCTTCCGTGTTCCAGCCTTTTTGGACTTTCACCAGAACCGCGCTGATGCGACGGCCAGGCAGCGCCGCGGGACGGCTTGATGCGCTGCGGAGCGTCTCCGCGTGTTCGGCGGAGGTGCTGCCGTATGGCATGGCATCGAACCGCCGCACCCGTGCCTCCCGTTCGGCGCGGATGGCCTCCGCAGGCGTGTCGTTTTGGATCGCCAGCGCATCGTCAAGGGAGACGAAGACCATGGCATCTCCTGACGGAGCGTTCATCTGCCCCGTGATGCCAACCACCTCGTAGGTGTCTTTGCCGAGTCGGATGCGTGTGCCGAGGGGCAGTTGCGCCGATTTGTCGGCAAGCATCTCGAAATGGCCTTCGCGAAGCGGACGCCCCTTGAGAAGCGGAAGCCATCGCCCGTCATCAGGCAACCCCTGGATGGTCATGCGAATCACACGCCCACGAAAATCCCGCTGGACGGTATGGGAGACAAACGCGCTTGCCGACTCCACGCCCTCCATCGCGGCGATGCGGTATTCCATGCTGCGCGGCAGTTTCGACACCTCTGCAAAAGGTCCCTTGGTGTCCTTTTGGACGACCCATATGTCCGCACCCGCGCGGTCGATGATCAGCGTCGCCTCCTGGATGAGCCCCCTGTAGATGCCGCCCATACCCATCACGACCATCAGCAGCAGACTGATGCCGAAGGTGGTCAGCAGGAACCTCCCGAACTTGAAACGGATGTCCTTGAGGGCGAGGTTCATTGCTTGCGCACCTCCGCCTTGCGCCCCACGTGGGGAAGGTGGTCATCGGGATTGAGGACAAGCATGTCCTCAGGGGAAAGTCCCTTGGCGACTTCCGTCATCATCTTCGTCTGGAGGCCAATTACCAGCGTGCGTTTGGTAATCCTGCCGTCCATCAGCACCAGTACAAAGGGGTTGTTCTTCTCCCAACGAATCATTTTTGTCGGAACGCACAGCCTGTCCTCGTGTTTTCCAATCATGACATGCGCCTCCAGCCGCTGCCCCAGCGTCCAATTATCAGGCAGTTTCTCCAGAGCCAGATCAACCAAGAACTCCCGAGTCTCGCGATCTGTCTCACGAGACAGACGCCGCACCGTGGCGGTATAAGGCTGGTCCTGCTGCGATCGGAAGACGATCTGCGCTTTCTGCCCGACTTTCAACTTTGAGACCGCCGTCTCGTCCACCCACACGGTAGCCCATATCTCATCGGTCGCGGCAATTTCCATGATGGAGACGCCTGGATTGACGACCGCGCCGCATTCGCGGTTGCGTCGTATGACAATGCCGTCGAAGGGGGATGTCAACGTCGTCTCCGCCAGTTTTGTCCGATTGTATTCTATCTGGGCGGCCTGCTTGACCATGGTCAGCTCCGCCTCGCCCTTCTGGGCCTGTGCCCGTGCAAGAGCGTATGCCGCCACCTTCCGTGCCTCTGTCTGCTTGTCGAAATCCGCCTGCGTCTCGACGTTCGCCTTGAAGAGGCGCTCGCTGCGCTGGTAGGAGAGTTCCGCATAGTCGCAAGTTGCCTGCGCCGAGGCAATTTCGGCGTCCAGACGCTTGATGGCCGCCTTCGTCACTTCCAGCTCGTTCTCAGACACCTTGAGCTGCTGCCTCAAATCGTTCGCTGCCATCATGCAAAGTGTCTGTCCTGCCTTGACCGTGTCCCCCTGGTCGGCGAACAGCTCTGCAAGCTGCCCTGTGCTCCTCGGGCTGATGGACACGACGGTCTTCGCCTCAAGCGTCCCCGTGCCGAACACGGTCTCCATCAGGTCCTGCCTTTTTGGCGACTCCGTTTGGACGGACACGGGCGATAGGCGGAGGCGATAGTACGCGCTTCCGACTACGACAATAAGCAGTAGAAGCTTAACAGCAGTCTTCAGAAGATGTCTCATGGCTGTGTTTTCCTTTCGCGTGACAGCGGCAATTAGTCTTTGTATGGCATTGGCAGCCCTGGCAGGAAACCGCTTCAACAGCACATAGTTCAGCGAAGTAGACTGACAACGCCCGCACGGCCTCCCTGTTCACGCGGTAGTGGACGAAATACCCCTTCCGTTGCCCTGTCACGAGTCCCGCCTCCCTGAGTACGCGGACATGTACGCAGATGGTCGGCTCGGAGACATGGAAATGACGTGCAAGGGCATGGATACACATCGCCCTCCCAAGCAGCATTCGCACGATTTCCAGCCTCGTGTCGTTAGCCAGCGCCTTCAGCGTCTTTACAGTGTCTGTGTTTTCCATATATCGTCTTCAAAAGTATTTCTCAAGTCGTTTCAATAATATAAGGAGATTTTTCTGATTAGCAATCTAACTAATCAGCTCAGCAGGAGAATCCATTGGGCGGCTTTCAACCATTTCTCTTTTTCAAAGTGAATTGTCATTCGGTAGCTTGTAAAAAAGCAGTCAAGAAAAGCGTTGAGGAATCATGGGAAAAGCCAATGCAAGCGGATGTTGTTGGGGGGCAGCGTCATCATCACTCCACTCGGATTCTGGCACAAGTGTCGTCCTTGCCGCCAATGGTCATGCCGGAAATGCCACCCTCGTCCTGTCCGTTTGGCCCAACACTCCAAATCTGGACGACTTTCGCCTGTGTTGTCTGCGGCTTCAACCCGTATTTCTTGCGGGATGGCTCATCTTCCTCCTCGGTAAACAGAAGCACCCATTCTGTGATTTCCGCAGTTCCGTAGCGGTACAGCATGGGCTTGCCCGAAAACGGGTCTGTCGGCAAATCAGGCAGTGTTTCGGGATAATCGCCGTGCTCGCGGCGATATGCCTCCGCCCGCAGTAACGCCTGCATGGCCCTTGCCTGGGCAGTCAACGCATAGAACTTGTTTCCTGCTGATTTTAGCGCAGGAAGCGACATACTGCTGAAAATGTATGCTAATGGAACAGGTGCGTCGTCCCAATGGGTGAAATCCTCCTGCTCATATTGTTGCAGAATATACAGCTTGTCGCGAGCGGCCTGCAGCCACAATTGCGGATAGAACCAGCGGAGTTGCGCAAACGCAATGGTGATTGCAGGCAACTTCCCCGTCTCCATTCCCCAAAAGACATCCTGTCCGAAAACGGCCTCTGTGTACATCGCGTGCCTGTGAACCTCTGGTATCCGTTCCTCCAGCGCGGACAAATCCGAGGCAAGCCCCCGCAAATCATCCTCTGTCAGCAGATGTGATTCCAGCAGCCTTTCCACCGCTTCCAGGCGATCTTTTTCCATTGCCATCCAGACTAGACTTCCAATCACAAATGGATAGCGTCGCAGATGTTCCGTGCAATTGGAAATGCGCTGGTAGGCACGCAAGGCACTCGGTTTGTCCTGTTTCTCCAAAAAGACGCGAAGTCGACTCACTTCCATGTGTATGAATTGCTTGAAAGAGGAATAGGGTATGAACACTGCAGCAAGATTGCCTGGCTGAAAGTCATATTGCGGCAAAGGCGGGACGGTGTCGAAGCATTTTTCGGCTTCTTGAAGAGGCCCTTCATTGGTCTTGCAGTAGTTCTCGAAGGCGGTCAAAAAGAAAGGCATTAACGCTTCGGGAGCGCGTCCGTCCCAATAATCCAATGTCCTGTCCTCAATGGACAGCTGTGACGGCAACTCTGTTTTTTCTTCAAAACCTTTCCAGAATTCGGCATCGGCAGATTCCATGTCCTGGTAATATTTCCGCAATCCCTCTGCGGTCAGCGGATATCCGAAGCGTTTCTGGAGCATTGAACGGACAGGTGAAAGGGCTGCGCTTTGCACAAACGCCAGAGCCAGAAGCAGAAAATAGGCCACCCAGAATACTCCCCAGAGCGCAAGACCTGGTTTGCAGAGAACTTGGCGCAAAGTGACATCCGTTCCACGAGCAACAGCTGTCACGATGAAAAAACCGCCCAAGACCATAAGCAGCACGGCAACGAGATAGGCAATTCCCCAGCATCGAGGCGGTAAACTGGAAAACAGAGACATCCATTCGGGAGGGGTGTTGAAGGGACTCCCATAAGGGGAAAAAACGTTGAGCAAAGAAGCAAGCGGAACCAGGCAGAAAAGGAAACTGCACAGACATAGGAGTATGGAGGGAAGCACGCAAAGCAACGGACGGTAATTGTGGTGCAGGTGACAATTTTTGCATAGAAGCCAGATGGCACGGCAGAAGATCGTCAGGGAATAGGCGGCAATCAGCATCTGTCCAACTGCCCATGCGAGAATTTCACGCTCCATCCTCTCACTCATGAAATTCAACTGGATTATTCCGCAGTTTGACAGCCACAGCAACTGGTAGAGGGTGAACCACAGCGCGCTGCATACGAAGAAAAACGTCAGCGAGAAGAATGCGCCTTGCGCTGGTGCGTCCCAGAAGAAGATTTTGCGGAGATGGGGCTTCATGGTTGTTCTCTCTGTTTTTACCATATCCCACAGGAAGTAAGATACTCATCCCAGAAACTCAGCAGTTTTTCATCGTTCAATGCTTTGGCAACGATGAGGTCGTATGCTTTTTTCAGCAACGTCTTGTCGTTGGCAACATCTTTCAGAAATGCGGAATTTCGATGAGAACCGTATAGATGCCATTTCAAGAAAAAGACCAGCCAAGCCGCCTGCTCATAGTTTTCCGTATTCCCCAAATATCTGCGAAACAACAAGTCTCCACTGCCAAGAGAACAAGAGTTCAACGTGTCAAATATCGATGATGTCCGATTGCAGTTTTTAGGATAATTATCATGTAATGTGAACGTGGATGTCAGTTCTGCAAACAAGCGTTCAAAGAAAACCAACAATCGGTCATAAAGCTCATCCTTTTCAAGGTTCTCCTTCTGCTTCCCAATCCATATGAGCAGATTTTCACATAGCGTTGGCGCCCCGTCGTGATCAGTGTCGCAAATATGCTTCAGTGCCAGAGGCAGGAAATAGACGGATTCCCAATACTCTCCAGCGGGCAGGAAACTCTGAAAGATGCAAGTCAAATCCGTATCGGTCAAGTCGGCATCTACTTTACGGATAATCGCGTCAAGTTCCTCCTGCGAAAAATCAGAGCCAGGATCGCTCAGTTTTTTTGGTCGAGAGTATTTCCGATAGACTAAATTCTTGATGTCTTCTGGAATGGTCATGGTTTGCCGCCTCTTGTTTGCTCTTCCCGTTTTTGATCCAGAAGCTCTTTGCGTTCAGGAGTAAAATCGCACCAGGCGAAGGCAATTCTTGTGCCTTCGTCATCAAACCATGGAAGCATTAGGATGTTAGGCATTTGCTGCGAAATGAATGCCGCCAGTGTTTTTCCAGGAAGCCAGAGGGAGGCATCGAATTGCGCCACACTGTCAAACCATTCCTTTTCCTCCACGGGAATATGTCTGCAAATGATGATGGGTTCACCAAACAACTTCTCGAAATTCTCCTTCGTATCACATTTTTCCACCATGTCCCAAAAAGCGTCATATCGTCTGTTCGCGGACTGAAGTTCCATCCTCTGCCAGCCCAAGACGACGATAGCCGCCATCAACGCCATTGCCGTGAACACTTTTTTCATGGACCAACGTGACAGAAATCTTGCACAGAGTAAGAGCACAAACCAAGCCAGGCTCCATTCCCAGATGCAAATAAAAGCAAGACAAAGGAACGCAAGAAACATCACACACCAGAAGACAATCTGCAGAGTCGTTGTCCAGACCTTTCTTTTTGAGAGCGCCCTATATGCCCACGTCAGGCCAGTTGCCACCGCCGCCACCAGAAGCACCACCCCAAATCGCACGGCCAGGCAATGAAAATGCAAACGAATCATCGCCATGGGATTGGTGTATAAGTATTCAGGGGCTTCCTGATAAACGACACAGTGCGAACCGACAATCTTTTCTGGCCCGAGTTCCAAAAATGTCTGATAATATGCATGTTCGGCAGATTGCCCCAGCAACTTCACAATCAGCAGCCAGCCGCCCAGCAGGAGAACCCATTGGGTGACTTTCAACCATTTCTCTTTTTCAAAGTGAATTGTCATGGGTTGGTTTGCACTAATACACTGATACTCAAGATTCGTCATTCATCTGATATAACCTCTAACAGCGCATTTCAACCGTGTGGCGCAGGATTGATTAGGAAGCCCATTCTAGAAGAAGATTTTGCGGAGGAGGGGCTTCATGGTATACGGGCTTTTATTTCATTTGCTCATGAACGCATTGGGGGCATTGCCAATACTGCCTGACGCCATTTGGAAGCCCCTGATGTTCAGGAACATTGGCATCCTCACCATATAGAATAACAAGCGGAATTCCCTTGTCTGCGGCGTATTTGCGCAAATTCGGAGCCCATGGATTGTCCCGTTCAGGATCTTTTATGTCCTTTTCCGCTCTTCGGTCATATGCAAGTATGCGGTATTGTCCTGTCTTCCATAGTGCATCCAGCTCCTGCCTCATTCCTGCGATATGCTCCGCGATTTTACTGTTGGGGAAGGCCAATTCTATATCCTCATAGGAAAAATCAGTCCCCTCATTTACCACTTTGATGGTTGGATGCAAAAGCAAAACCTGTTGGGCATTAAACGGCGGCATTTGGTGCAATTCTTTTTCGCAATACACATTGGGCGTGAAACAAGGGCGTTTGATCGGCTCCCATTGCCCCGTTGCCGAAGAGACTGTCATCGGATGAACTGAAAAGAACCGCTCCAATATGGGAAGCGCCTTTCCGGGATCACGCCATCGGTATGTTTGAGTTCCGTCAGAAATCTGCCAGACGCCTGATGTGCCTTCCCAACCTCCCTCTTGGCGACAAGCGTCAAAAGCCTCCTTCCACTCTTTGGAAATCTGCGCCTTATAGAACTGAATGTCCATATCTTCTCCGAAAGGAGCATCCGGCGTGTCCATATAATAGAGATTTCCGTCTGCCCCAATCAGAAGAAATGCAAAGAGCAATCCATTGGGGCCGACGGTCCATGAATATCCCTGCACAACATACTGATATCCTGTGAATGACGGCAGGGCATCAAAGGGAAAGGCTATTTCGACAGGATTCTCTAGCACAGTCACCTTGTTCTCCTGCGGCCAGTTCGCAAGGGGGATCATCAGCATTGTTTCTTTGCATTGAATATGCTGCCTGATCTGGGATGCGGCATTTGCTGGAAAGCGATATGCCTTGTTGTCGACAGACTGTGGCAATCCGTTGTCAGCAGAAACTTTGGATTTATTATGGATAGTCTGGTCGCAACCGCTGAACAGCAAGATGACAAAGACCATCAGAAAACAGACACCAATTCTACCAAGCAAAAATCTCAATGTTTTGTCAATGGTCATTTTTCGTTCTCCGAATTATTCATTCATTGCTAATCCCGTCACTTGCTTAATCTACACTGATTTCAGCGGTTTACAACCGCGTGACGCAGGATTGGCAAAGGGGCAAGTATAATGAAGTCACGTGGCATATTCTATTGATAATTGCATTGCAGCAAGGATTAGACAGGGTAACTTATTCGTGTCAGACGTTAGTCTCCTGTTGCTGAAGGTGAGGAGATGTCGGAGGCTTCTACCAACGAATTAACCATTCAAAAATACACTGGCAGTGAGTCCTTATGGATTTTCCTCAATGGCGGTGGTTGCCCCGTATCCTTTGGTGAGAAGCGCGATGCATTTGGTTCGATAGTCGAAAAGGCAGATTTGATGGTTCGCAAATTCAAATAGAATGGTGTCATTCTCAAATTGGATGATGTTTCTAATGCCCCACATGGCAATTGGTGACCCCAAGGCGAAAAGCATTCTATCCTCTTGCCAATCCTGCCAAGAGAAGCCATAAGCATCTGCTTCTCTTGGATAGATATTTCGAGGCGTGGAGTCTTTCTCTCGCTTTTTCATAAGAATTATACCGAACTCTGCGAAGAAGTCATCATATTCGAAACGATAGTTTGAGGCAATGGCCTTCCCAAATGGACGCCCAATACAAGAATTGCTTTCGCCATATTTAAGATTTTGATTCTTGCCAAACTGCGTAAGAAGCACCCTGTCCGTGTCTTCAAAAAGCGAAATGACTGGAATCAAGCCACTTCTCTCAAATGCACTTCTTGTATATGTTCGTTCCATTAGATTTGCCTTTGTCGGCTCGTCCTCATCTGCAATAAAAATCAGAAAAGCCTCATAACCTTTTGATATTTCATCCTCACTGAGTTTTTGGGGAAGTTTGGCAATTTTCACAGGGGAGTCTTTGCCTATATGAGTTTTGTAGATGAAATCATCATCGGCGATGAAATAGATGCACACATTGTCAGGGATGCCGATTTCCTCCGGCGGGACAATCTTGCAGGTCAGCAGGGAATGGTTGCCGCAGTACATATACCAGCCGACAAGCAGGACATATGAGACACTTTGCAGAATGAAAGAAATCTTCAATGCCTTGCCCCAACGGCGAAGTTCCTTGCCCATGGCAAGCCAGACAAAGGGCCATTCCAGCAGGACAGTTGCCAGCCAAAGCAGTACGACCATCAAAAAGAAGTTTGTCTTTAGATTCAACAGTGTCCAGTTACATGCCCACAAGGCATTCAGACCGCCGATGATGAACATTCCGCAAATTGCCGATAAATAGTTTGCTAGAACCATCAAGGCGACTGCCCGATTGTCTTTGCCGCTGTTTCTCCAACGGAGAATATTTCCCTCCAGTATGCCTATGAAGATGTTTCCCAATGCCAGATGCCCCATAGTCCCCCACATAAGAGGAGTTCCCGCATTTGCTAAAACGGTACAGGGCAGCCCCAGCATGGTCAGAAGCCCCAGAGTGATTTTGCCTTTTTTATTAGTCAACACAGCACATCCTTTTTTCATTCCTTATGGATGTTCGGTTCTCCGTCCATCAATTTCATATTCCAGAATGGTCTGCCCCCAAGGGCATTGTCAATACCATCAAAGACTCCCCATAAAGGTGCGAAAGGCAGGGCTATCACAAACCAGCCGAACTCATCCGAGGTGAAGATGGAATAGACACAAGCACCCGTGTAGTAGCAGATGCCAACCAGCATATCTGGCACGACATTCAAAGGAAACAAAAGCATGTTGGCGGTGTTCCATTTGAATTTCAAAGCCTCCTTTTGCTGTTCCGAATACAGTTTTGCGCATGTTGGGCATTGCCAATACTGCCGAATCCCCTGTGGAATGCCGGGCAGAACAGACGCATCGGAATCTGTCCCGTACAGGATTGCAATGGGGATTCCGTGTTCCATGGCGTATGCGCGAAGGTAGTATGCATTTGATTCATACAAAAACGGATCGTATTGTTCCTCCGAGCCTCCATCATAGACAATGATTTGGAAACATCCGCTTTTCCACAACTGCTTCAATTTGCGGAGATGGTCGTTGATGTAAACTGTCCGCTCTCCATCTGGAAACAAAAGATCTGTCTCTACATATTCAATGGCGTTTTCTCCCGAATCAACTTTTTTGACGATGTGCAGAGGGCTTACAAGAAGCACCTGTTCAGCCGTGAATCGTGGCATTTCGTGCTTGCCCGCCTCGCAATATATATTGGGCACAAGAGTCGGCTTAAGGATTGCACTTTCAATGTGCGCGTATTCGGAGACGCAGCCAGTAAGCAACAGGATGCAAAGCATTAACAGCGTCAATCCAAAGAACGCGCCCCGCGCGGGCGCGTCCCAGAAGAAGATTTTGCGGAGGAGGGGCTTCATTGTATGCTATTCTTGCTTGCGATACCTTGGATGCTCTTCGCCTTCGGATTGTTCGTCGGGGGTGTAAAACGAGTAGTCCATGATGCATCCAATGTATTCACGGTGACTACAATCAACGTCATATGGGATTGTTTGCACGGTCGTGCCATCTCTAAATCTGATATGAAGGTCTTGGCCCTCGCCGCCCATTGACCCAAATGCCTTCTCACAAAGCGGCACTGCAAAGTGAATGTCCATTTGTTCGGTTTGGTTATTGTTTTCTGCAATTCCGATAAGATAGACCTGTTTTTGCGTGGAGTCAATAATGTATGACGCATCTTTGTCCTTGAGCAACAGTTTGTCTTCGGCTATTTTATAGACGTTGACGAAAGTGCGTCCACCACAATTAGGCCAAAGTTGAAAAATGGCTTGTTCTTTACCATAACGAAGGCACATTCTATAATCGTATTCTGCCAGAAACGGATGGGAGGGACGCTGTTCAAATGCCAGACGACAGTCCTGTAATTGAGGTAGAATAATCGTATGCCAGCTGCGTGATTCCTTTTTAAAGGCGTATCCTACAGTACAGCAACAGGAAATGACTCCAGCAACCATCAATGTGATGACAAACACTATGGGATAAAGATATCCACGAGGGGTCTTTTTCCCTTTGGTCAAGTGTCTTGAAAGAAATACAATCACGCCAATGCCAAGTGGAAGCGTCAAGAGGAGTATCAGCAGGGTCTCAATGTTGTCCAGCCAATGCGGTGGATTTTTCTCCAACACACTATAATAAAGCCAAGGAATGGCAGAGCAATAGAGCAACATCATCCCAAACATCGTCAAGCATCCAAGAGGCACGGTGCGGATGGGCACAGTGGATGGATGCTTCTCGCAAAACGTCCTGCACCTCCACAGCACTATGGGAGGCAGAATTAATGCAAGTGTAATGAGAATGGTCTCCAATGACATTTTGTGTTTCCTTGGTCGATTGCTATGGAATAACAGAGGCCATCTTTTTTGCAATGGGAATCTAAACCTTTTCTACGCCCATTTCCATTCCCGTCGCTCCCCTAATCTACACTCCCTTCAGCGGTTTGCAATCGCGAGACACGGAATTGAGGAGGATGCGACGGTGGCTTTGTTTGCCGTACTTCACGACTTGAATAGCAGTCTTCGTTGAATGAAATGATGTGTTTTCCTATTCCATTCCCGAAAACAGCAGAAGAAAATCATGTTTTCTCATGTCGCAACGGAAACGATAGAAATGCCCCACCTCCAAAACCGTTTCTCCCATGACTGTTTTGGGGGCAGGAAGAGCATTTCTGCTGTTCAATTCCAAATACTTTTCCTTGTCCATTTCCCCACAGTCGTCAAAAAAATTCGGCCAGTAGATGAAAAACGCCTCCAAATGCGTTTCGTCCTGGTAGGACAGGCTGAAACCATCATATTGCCCAAATTGGTCTGGCTTGTCGGCAATGACAAATTTCGTTTTCCCATCAATGGGGACTTTCACCTCTTTCCAGACATCAGGCGTTTTGGACTGTGCCATTTGGAATGTGGCAATTCGGATCCTTTCCAGGGCAATTGTGCCAAGATTTCTTTCCGTCGTGGCATCAAACGCCTTCTTGCAGAACATGCAGCCAGGGGCGGTAATCCTCAATTCGTATGGCATCGGCGTCAGGCCAGAGAAGCCTCCCATGCCAGCTGCTAGCGAGATCTTGTCCGACAAAGCGGAAATACGGGCGCGTTCATCATCGCTGTCATCGTTGAAGGTGGAAGGCAGTTCTCCCGTCCACAACTCCACTTGCGCCAGGGGAACGCCTTCGGGCAGTTGCAGACTGAACTGCACGGAAACAGTCTTGTCTTCTGGGAGGCGATGCAGTACCTGCTCTCCCAAATCCAGATCAGGTCCCGGAATGCCTTTCAACTGTTCTGGCAATTCTATGTCCAGAGGCTCATATCCGTGTTTTACAAAACGCAAGGTGCGTCCTGCGTACAATGGCGCGACGAAAAGGCCATCGTAGGCAAACACCGCCTTGGACGCCACGCCATTGACAGTGGCCTCCTGCCCCTCCACAATCAGCTTGCCTTTCACAATCCTTCCATTGCCGTAGTGGTTGTTGTCATGCTGGTATCGTGCCATTTTATATAGTTTTTGGAAAAGCACATCCGGCCTGTAGTTCACATCACGCCCCTTTGCTGGCAGAGGCTTGCGTTCCCTTGGCGCAGATGTGGCGGAAGCATCCTCTGTGGAATATTCCGGCAAAGGCACATTCAGTTTTACAATCCTGTCGTGATTTTCCTCCGTCAGTAGCTTTTCACGCAGATTGTCGCTCAATGCCTCCGTAAAATATCGAAATGCGGCATCTGGGGCATCCTTCAGAAAACTGTTCATGACCTCTGCCACAATCGAATGCCTGTCCGCATTGGCTATCATCGACCAACGTGCTGCGCCTGCCGTCAGATCAATCACATTGTTTTCGGGAATACACAATGCACATTCCATCACTTTCTTCACATATTCCCTGTTGCCTGATGCAAAAAAGGCACCCCAACACATATCCAAAGCATCTAGGGTAAAACGCTCCCATTTCAAGATGGGTACCACATTTCCACTTCCATAGCGTTCTCTAATGTGAAATGACCGCCATCCTAAATGTCTTTTGAAGACCTTGCTGGCCTCGTCAGTGTCCGCATAGCGCAACGCTCCAACAAGAAATAGTCTCAATGACTTTGATGACAGACCGTTGATGACCTTGTCCCATTCATCCAGTCTGTCGGGATTTGCCCTGAACACTTCACTGAAGAAGCCGATGACAGGGGCTTCGATGCCCGCCATCTTTTCACTGTCAAGCGTCTTTGCCATACTGTCGCATAGACGCAGCATTTGCGGGATGGTGTCTGGCTGCGGATTACGATAGTATCCCTGAAGCATCTCATCCAATCTGACCATATCTTGGGATACAACCGCTTCGCCGCCAAACACAAACAAGGCAATTGAAAAAGCCAAAACAAAAATCTGTTTCATTATGGAACCCATATCTGAGAGGTAATTGTGTTGTCGTATTCGCCACTCTCCTAATCTATTCAGTCCCGTGCATATTTCAACCACGTGGCACTGAATTGATTAGAAGGCGTATATAAGAAATGTTCATCGCTCTTTTGTCAAATATGGCAAAAAACACATGGTCATACGCAGCAATTTGATCTCCTCGGCAGTCAGCGGCTGGTTGTCTCGATTCATGGCAATGATCCGCAACTGTTCCTGTATAGAACTATTGTAATCAAACTCTGTTCCGGAAAATCTGCAAAGGTTCTCAAATGCTTCACAGCATTCTTCCAGTTCCATATTGTCCGCTCCCCAGCGATTTTTGCGTCTGCTGCATTTGTAATAGGAATCATAAAGGGCGAAGAGGGAGTCGTCGGGACGAAGACGGAATAGTTCCTGCGCAGAATCCAGTCCGAATGCAAAAAAGATTGCTTCAAGATAAGCCGCTGTGATACTCGGCTCAATCCCGTCAAGCCGCCATGCGGACGCATCGGCGGAGCGTCCTACCAGAAGCGGCCAACGGCATTGCCCCAGTCTTGTCCCTGTGAAGAGCAATCCACACCCAACTACGATGCAAAAGCCCACATCACCGGCAAAGGGAAACAGCGTCAATTTCAGGAACATGCCCCATAACCACAATACCACACCCTCGAAAAGCGTTCCGACCGCAAGCAGTGGAACCAAATTACGGTATTTCGCTGGAAACAGCAAAACCATGAGAAAGAGAAAGCCAATGACACTCCAAGCCCCCGTCGCCATGCGGAACCAGTATTGCAAATGCGAATCCGTGACAGGCGCAGACGCGCCCATGTTCTGCAGGACAAAATCCATCAAACGCCATGGTAGAAACACCCCGACAATGGAAACGCCCCAGCCGATTGCTCCCGCCGTGAGAAACAGGTTTTGTATTTTACGTGTCGTTTTCATATTCCGCATACTGCCGTAACATGGTTATCAACACACCCACGATGGTCAGTGTCCACAGTATTATCTTTTTCCTTTTTGCTTGCATCTTCCTAATACGGCGCAGCAATTCGCTGATAGGTCATTCCATTGAAATCGTACAACTGCTTCGGTTCCAGGGGCAACTTCAATTCCAGCGCGTAGATTGCGCCGTTTTCGGCATAAACGATGCGTTTGCGGTAGGAGTCGAAATCAGCCCAACGCCAGTCCATACCGTCCATAAGCACCTTCCCGTCGGAATCCAGAAGACAATGCCGTTCCCAATAGATTTCATGCCAGGACTCATATCCGCCAGGGAATTCCTTCCGCAGAATCCACCCATTGGGAAGTGTTTTCTCATAAAACCATCCTGGTTTGGCCTTCTCCAAATAATGCCACCCATCGCGTTCTAGACGAGAGTCATAGCCCATCATGCATTCTCCCTGCGTTCCCCAGCCTTGCTCCTTTTTCAGATAATCCGTGAGCGGAAGTTCTTTGAATCTGCGGTCCTGCACACCAGGAATAGTCTTGGCAATCCATTCGGGTGGGCGGTTGAGGTAGAACTCCCTCTCGCTTTCGAAAATCCCGCCTCCATTCCAACCCGTGCCGTGCCACCAGAGGGAAAGCGCCTTGAGGAAGGGAGCACGTGAGATTGCCGTCCAACTGTAGTCGTGATAGTCAGCCGACTTCTCCATCCGTTGAAACTCCTGCTGACGTTCATTGCGTATGAGTTTCTCCTCGTGCTCTTCTTCACGATGCTTCGCATCGATGAAAGCCCAGAAATCGGCAGTTTGGTTTCTTGTCCACTCGTCATACCATTTGCTAAAGTTCCCAACCCTCCGTTCCACTTCCTCGCGAATGATTTTTTCCACGGGATTCACGCAACCGTACTTTGCCGCAAAGTAGATAAGATACTCGCCCTTGGGGGACAAGTCGCAACGGAGCGGATAGATGCGCCCACGCAACCACTGCCCCAATGTGAAGGTGTCGTTACTGCGGTCCCAGCCAATGACGGCGACCTTGTCGGACGGCCCTCGCCGAAAGACGACAGCGTATGCCCCGTGACGCGCCAGAATGGCGTGCAGGCGAGCTGGAGGCTTTGCATTCTGTGTTTTCGTGTCAAACATCATTTCTTGCTATTTCATTCCCCCTGCGCGGGCTCATCACAGAATAAGATTTTGCGGAGAAGGGTTTTCATGGCATCTGCTAATTGATGCTACTCATCGCCATCTCCTAATCTACACTCTCTTCAGCAGCTTGCAATCGCGTGGTGCAGGAACAATCTTGATTCCGATGGTGCACTTTTATTCTATGGTTTTCTCTTGTTCGTCATATCCGGAGTTTTCCTGTTTGGGCCCTCTTCGCCAGATCAACCGTCCAACCATCCAGCCACCGACTCCCAATGCCAGAAGGCAAAGAACAATCCCAATGCCATTGCAGAGATATGCCCTCGCCATGATCATTATACAAGGATTATATCGGGCGACAATCGGCAATTCTGAGCAGACCGCTTCACCAAATGGCTTCATGACTTTTACATCAAGAATATAGTCCTTGTGGCGGATATGGGGCGATGAACGCCAAAGATAGGCCAACGGCAGATCCGTCGAGGTCTGGTCTTCCAGCAGGACATCCTTGCACCACGTTTCATTGTCGCCTTCCACGACTACGGCATCTCCATCCAGCAGGGAGAATTGCATAAAACTGGCATCCGTCAATTCAGGCATTTTCTCAGAAATGGCACTCAAGCGAATACACAGCACACAACCGTGCAAACCGTCAAACGAGTGGTGGAATGGGACTTGAATATGACTTCCCACTGTCGCGTCCAACCTGAACTCACAAGGCGTGTTATGCATTTCATTAAGATACTGTTTCTTAAGCTTCTCCCCTTTACGCAGTCCAATAAGCCCATAGTATCCGCTTGCAATCACAATTGCCCACAATACGAGCCTAACGATTGTCTTTTTGAGCCTACGCATACGAATGTCCTTAAGCAAACTACATTTTCAAACTTTGGTTCATTCACCTCGTCTCAAGATATATCTCTTGGCGTTTGCAAAATAACAAATCTCCGTTAGCTTCCATAATCTACACTCTCTTCAGTGGCTTGCAACTGCGTGACTAAAACATCATTTGAGTTCTGGATGCGCATTTGCACCTGATGCGGGCGTGGACGACAGACGAGTTTTGGCATTGGGCAACCATACAAAAAGGATTATCCAAATCACAAAAAATACTGGAGTAATAAAATTATTAATTGAACCATGACAGTCCAAAATAAGCACAAATTGGATACAAAAAAATAAACAATATGAAAATAGTAAAATTATAGTTATTATCCCCTTTCCAAGATAAAGCGTATAATTAAGTCCATGCAATAGAAAGACAGAGCCGAGACTGATGTATAATCCCAAGGGTACTGCCCCCATTAAACTATCAACTTTGTTAATATAAAATTGATGTACAAGGATCACAATAATACATGATGCATATAGAGCAAATTCAATTATATAATTAATGTTTAATATGTTAATGACAACCTTGTTTTTATTTTCATTTAATATCAAAACAAGAAAGTATATAACACTTTGATAATTCAAAAGAAATATATAAATAATTGGATGTTTTAAATCATACAGTTCACTAATTTGTTGAACGACCCAATTAGTTATAAAAAATGCCAAAAAACAAATAATAACAATGATAATTGTAGTTAAATGTTTCATCTATATCCCAAACTCGTCCATCTTAAAGTTAACTTATGCCGTTCTTTTTTGCCACTTGTCTTAATCTACCCCGCTCATCGTACATTTCAACCGCGTGGCTCGGAATTGACTCAACAGACGGAAGGGGTTTCGTCGGATTTCAATGCTTGGCGCACCCCCGTTACCGATCGGTTTGTCTTCACCAGATGTAATATGCATAGTAAAAAACGGAACCTTCTGTCATATACCCAAGAGGAAGAAAGAACCTTGATATTGGAAACTTCCAAAGCAACTTCAAATCATTGTCATATATGCGATATTTTTCCTTGTGCAAAAAAGTTAGGTGGCACATCGTTTGTCACAAGACGCAAGCCCAGTCTTGAGCTGGAAACATATTCACCTGATACTAATATATGATTAGGATCATGTCCGAATGTCAATTCTTTCATCTCTGCATTGTTTGACACAACGCTGAACTTTCCGAGATAAGTAGGCTTATATTGAGCACCTGCTATAAACAGATATTCATCTTTATGTTTAGATAAAATAGACTTTACAATTAAATCATTGCCCGAGAAATATGTCGGCATTCCGTTTATTTTCTGTGTCAATGTCATTCCCTCAAGTTCAAATTCATAAAAATACGATTTTATAAAATCCCAATTTGAATTATACAATTGGGTTTCAAGCCAAAACAGACCTTTAGGAGAAAAAACGCTATATTTATCTATTATCATACTTTCATTGTCATTACATTTGAATCTGCCTAGAACTTTATCATTCTTGACATCATAGACCATAACATTCTCCACACACGATTTTGCATAATGACGCCATGTGCAATCATCGCTTATTTGGGGAAAATTCAAAGTTCTTGGCCAGGTGCTGTCCACGATTACCACAGTATCGGCATCATATTTGTGAATACTATAATTGGAGGCGTAATTGTCGTTGTCGGCAACAATTGTTTTTTCTTCTCCAGTGTTAAGGTCAATTATATTCACCGAAGAATTATACTGGATGGAATAAGGCTGTGAATACGATACCTCTCTTGCTTCGCTCTTTTTATAAACCATGCATTCCCGTCCTCCAGCAAATCCAATTAATGTATTGAAATACCATCTATCTATATATGGAATTCTATGTTGCTTAATGAATTCACCCTCACGACTATAAACATTGACATAACAGTTTATTTGAGAATCGTCGCATGTTATGGTGTAAATGTGACCATTTGTTTAGCCAATGCAGAGAAGTAGTTCTTCATACTTATGATTTGCAACAAATGAATTGTTATTGCGCGGACCTCTCAAAGTTACTTTTCGCGTTGTCAGATTTTCATTGTCGATGCATAATACCCTGACATTCTTTATGCCAGGTGCACAAGAGCATAATGACATAGCGATGACAAGAATACTAATTGTCATCAGAAATGTTTTAATGAGAGAAAGCATGAAAAGTATCCTGAAAATCCGAGTTTTAACCAATCTCATATTTGATACCCGTCCCTCGCTATTCATCTAATCTAACCCGTCCCTCGCGCATTTCAACTGCATGGCACGGAATTGATTAGGAGGCGCATCCCTGAAGAAGATTTTGCGGAGGAGGGGCTTCAAATTATTTGTTCCTAACCTACCTATCGATATATTCTGCATTGTGACGCAAGGTTTCCCATACAGGAGATTCCCCTTGCGAACGTTTTCTGTAGTATTCGACCACCTGGCGGCAGTTGTTAAGCTGACTGTTTTCAAGCACCTCAATTCGTCCGTTTTTCAAGAGGACACAAACACGCTTGCGGTTCCAAGGCTTTTCAAAAATCACTGGCATTTCGTCATCCAAGTCCTTTTCGGTTAGTCCAGAGACGATGTATGCAATTTTCTCAAAGAAGGAAATCTTTAAAGGAAGGCAAGGTCTGTGATTTTGCCATCTACAATATCCAGTTCATACAGCGTGTCGTTGAACTCCAGTTTTTCAGCCGCCTTGTCAGACAGACTGCCAAGATATAATTGCCGAATGCCCTTCGCAACAGGCATTCGGCTTTTCCCGTCAGGTTCGTCACACTGTTCAATTGTCCAATGGATGACAAATCTACTTGAAGCATTCCACGCTTACACCAACTTGCGACCGTCACCTCTTCAAGCCGTTGAGCGACTATCCTGACTGCTCCTGAAGTCAGTGCATTGATGGATAAATGTCGTAAATTGGGAAAATTGGAAAAATCCAGACTTTCAGGCAAGGGGTGTTCTGTCGTCCAACGCAAATCCTCAACAGAGCCATTGGCGGCAAAGACGGTATCTGTGCAATCAGACATCCAGGCTTTTGACATTCATCTTGTCAGCTAATTCAAACACACGTGACAGTGACGTCATCGGTAGTTGTGTGCTACATGGCGAGTGCATCGTGAACGGACGCAAAATGCAGGTCTTCTACCAGATGCTCATGACGTAGGATGATATAGGAATCAACGCACTCTCGTTCCAGTCTCCGATGCGGATTGTCGGACAATTCGACAGCCCTTTCGTATGACTGGAAGGAATACTGCTCAATAGCGGGCTTCAATGCGGCAAGTCGTCGTCGCAACTCTTCTTTGACTATGATATCAGGCACATCCTTGACAGACAATGTATTTGCAGACTGCTTCCGGCTTGCGCAGATGAACATTGCGAAGCCTGTCGAACTCAATCTCGATGACATGGTCGTCAGGAATTCCTTTGCTAGAGAGGTATTTTCTGAACAGCTTGAAGAGCAGATAGGATTTTCCGCAGCGGCATATCCCCGTGATGACCTTTATTAGATGGTTGCCCTCGCGATGCTTCAGCCGTGACAGATAAAGCTCCCTTGGTATTTCCATTTCACGACCTGATTTTTTAATTTTCTTACCTTTTGGGAAATTTTTAATAAAACATACCTTCTTTGGCGTTTTGCCATCCGCGAGAGATACATTTTTTCAAATACTTCCCATTTGGGCAAAATTTGAAACACAGCTCACATTTCCTATTACAAGCCTGATGACTTCCATGTTTCTTCTACCAAAATAACTGAGGTTCTCCAATGTTTAAGCATATGTATTCTGAAAAAAATCCAGTCCAATGGATTCTTGTCCAAAACATGCTACATTATGGACGAAAATAGGATTGACTGGACGAAAAGGAAACGCATCATGAGAACCTTCGACTACGGAAAACTGGCCGAACTCCATTGGGACAACGAGGAGCTCAGGCACGTCGCGAAAATCCACGAATACAAGGGACGGCTTACTGCGTTTGCCGACCGCAACCCGAAAGAGGCATTGCGTCTGGTGGAAATAGCGAAGATACAGAGCACGGAATCCTCCAATCGGATGGAGGGGATTGTCACGACCCCGACAAGGCTGCGGCAGCTTGTTCAGCAGAAGACCATGCCGCGCAGCAGAAGCGAGCGCGAAATCGTGGGATACAGGGATGTCCTGAACACCATCCACGAGAGCCACAAACACATTCCCATCAGGCCGTCGTACATCCTGCAACTTCACCGTGACCTGACGAAGCCTGCAGGCCTTTCATACGGCGGGCATTTCAAGAATGTCCAGAACTACATCAGCGAGACGCGGGAGGACGGAACTGTCGTGAACAGATTCACCCCCGTTGCGCCACATGAGACGGAGAGCGCCATTGAGGCGATATGCGCCAGCTACAGGCGAACTTTGGCAATGGAGACTGTCGATCCGCTAATTCTGATTCCCGTCTTCATCAGCGACTTCCTGTGCATCCATCCCTTCAACGACGGCAACGGCAGGATGAGCCGTCTGCTGACTCTGCTGATGCTCTATCAGAATGGATACGATGTCGGGAAGTACGTCAGCATGGAAGCGCAGATTGCCAAAGCCAAAGACGCGTATTATGATGCGCTCCAGGCCGTCAGTGAAGGCTGGCAGGTCGGACGGAACGACGTGAAGCCCTTCATCAGATATATGCTCCAGGCCATATTGTCCTGCTATGTTGAGTTTGAGTCGCGAGCCGATGTCATCGGGGGAGCTGACCACTCCGCGTATGATGTCGTCCGCGCGTATGTCAAGTCCAAGGTCGGGCGTTTCCGCGGCACGGGTGCCATTGAGGCCTGCCCGTCCGCTGGACGCTCCGCTGTTCTGGCTAGCCTGAAGAAACTGACGGAGGAAGGCGTCATACGAAAGGAAGGCGTTGGCCGAGCCACCTTCTATGTCCGCAATGACGATTCAGTGGATTAATCGTTGATTTGCGAAAATATCCGCCAAAAACGACCACATTGAAAACTGAAATTACAGACTCCCGACCAATGTGAACTGGAATACTCAATGCTGAATGATGGGACTATACAAAAAAGCGACTTTCGGGAGAGGTCAGAAAGACGTGTCTCAAAAGTCACTGCAATTGCAAATTGTCTCCACTCGGGATCAAGCCTTATTTTATCTTCCGGTTGAATCCGTGGGATCAAAGATCGTCAGGTGTCGTATCGCCTTGAGTCAAACAGGGGCAGATCGCGATAAACCAAATCGTCGCGGACGGCAAAACCCATATTCTCCCAAAAACGATTCCCCGCCTCGTTACGCCTAAATGCGACGAGGGATATCTTGGCGATGCCAATTTCCCGAAATACAGCGATGACCGACTTGACCAGACTTGTGCCGATGCCGCGTTTTCGGCGGTCGCCGCGGACGGCGGCATGGTAGATATGACCTCTGCGCCCGTCATGACCCGCCAAAATGATCCCGACCAGCGCACCGTCTTCCACCGCCGCGAAGCAGCTGTTCGGGTTTCTGTCCAGAAATCGAGAGAATCCGTCGAGAGAATCGTCCACATCGTTAATCCCCATTCCTTCGCAGTTCTTCCAAAGAGCTATCGCGTCGTGGTAGTCGTTCCGCGTCAGTTTTCTGACGGAGAAAGTTCTCGACGGAATGTCGGCGAGTTTGTCGGATTTTTGCATGGGCGAGGCTCCTTTCGAGGAGAAATATCATTGCGCCGGATCAATTACAAGCGGAAAGATTCTCTTTTTTCATATCTCGCATCATACGAGGCGAACGCCGAGTGCTTCATAACGAAGCGACAGCGGAGTTGCTTTATATTGCGGAGCCATGCTTCAACTGTCATGGCGAAGCGGGAAAATATGGTAGACGAAGCGCCTTGCGACTTGCCGCAAAGCATGAAGCGTGTGCCTTCAGCACATGAAGCGGCGCCGTGCGTCATGAAGCGAAGCCTGACGGCTTCATTGACTATTTTTTTGAAATAAAAAAATGGTCGGACAAGCTGGGGGATTCTGAACCATTCTCTGGCATTCTCCAATCGCAAACCCGCGACCTTTTCAAAAGCCAGTCATCGGGAGAACGGATAATCGTTGTTTTCCGCCTCGAAAAACAGGCTGAAAAGGTCGTTTGGTTCTTGATTGGCGCGAATGGACCATCCGCGCGGAGAATGGAAACGGAACGGGTATGGAATTGTTTGTTAAGTTGCAGTTGTCAGGGGAAGTCTCACTGAATCGGAACGATGAACCTTATGTCATCCTTGTTCTTCAGCCCAGAGCCATATTCGGCTTTCTTGTTGAGACCGCCATCGTCGATGCCGTCTGGACCCACGCTCCATATTTGCACGGCCTCCACGGTCCGTTCCCGTTTCTCGAATACATACGAAGAACCACTGAACAACTTGTCTTCATCGTTTTCTACTTTCTTCTCCTGACATACTTCCTCAACCATCTGGCACGAACTCTTCCTGTATTTGAGTGGCTGCCCTGAAAACGGGTCCTCTGGCAGCCCATCGATGCTGTCGGGGTATGCTCCTGTGCGCCTTTTCATTTGCTCAGCCTGAATCAGGCCCCGCAGGACACGGCAGGCGGCAATGATGCTCTGTTTTTTCTCTGTGCCTTTCGACAATCCAGGCAATAGCAAGTTCACAAGCACGTTTCCTGTCCTCTGGGATGGCAAGTCTGAAAAGTGGCGGACACGCAGCACCTTGGCCATTCCCTTTATCTCTTTGGCAGCCAGCCACCACCCTTGCGGGAACAGAAAACGCAGGGAATGGTAATGCAGAAATGGACACGGCGAATCAGAGTCCTTTT